>Ga0307510_10011363_pt1 | contig 10575 bp, 13 predicted proteins | sample 12_EM_MG_FD_207224 | JGI IMG/M metagenome (GOLD analysis project Ga0307510, IMG submission 207224) | Populus trichocarpa ectomycorrhiza microbial communities from riparian zone in the Pacific Northwest, United States - 12_EM | ecosystem: Host-associated > Plants > Roots > Unclassified | place...
TGTTTGGCCAGCCAATTCTGATCTCAAATTGTGATTTCAGATCAGAATTGAGAGGCCAAACACCCCTTAGATTTCAACCTGACATTTGTTTAGTCAGAGAATATCACTCGTAGGAATAAGTGGGGCCCCGCACAGGGGCAAGAGTGGGGGACAAGAAGACGGGGGCCGTCTAGGCAATCAGCGGGGAAAGTAAAATACCCGCCCCGCCCCACAGCCCGGCCAGGGCCCCGTGTCATACGGGGCGGGGAGCAACGGCAAAGAGTTGACCCCGGGCCGGAGTAACGGCGGGGTCACAAAGTGAAAACCCGCCCCGCCTCGCCCCGTAACGAACACTAGAGCTGGCATTTTTGCTCATCCAAAGATGATGTTCTGATAATAGAGTGTGACTTGGGGTCTTTAGCGCATAATTAAGATTAAGGGTATGATAGCTTTCTCACCCAGAGCTAGCACTAACCATATTTTCTTTGCCAAGAAATACCCCTGGCTCACATCCAGGCTAGAAGACAAAGAAGACTGAAAGGAGAATCAGGGGTAGTGGTGAATCCTGATGTGCGATGGTGTTGAGGTTTAAGTCCGGATGCATGGGACGCTGAGTTGCTGAGTTGCATGTGTGTGGACGGAACCCAGTGTAGGCAAGGGTCTCCGGATGCACCTGACCCAACCAGATATGGCGTTTGGGTACAGGACATACAGGACAAAGAGTCCAGGCTAGGAGAGTCAGGACGCAACACTACTGTATCTGATGCCGGCCATCTTTTTGCTGATGAAGGTATTAATTTTTCAATAATAAAAGTTATACAAGGTTTTAATTTTTAGTTTTAATTTTAGTTTGACAATCACTAAAGTGAAAGAAAAAACGAAGTCAACATTTATTCATCTTTCTTATATAACTTCTGATACTATGATGGTATTTCAGCAAGTGGAAATACAAGCGCTTTAGTGATAGTATTTTTAGTATAATAGTCAAAAACTGACTGATGAGTATACTGAATAATGCTAAAGCAGTCGTCAGTCTATTTGCCAACATAATGTAGCAATAAGTGCAAGCATAGGTATAGGATACTACCTATCATATTAATTAGTAATAAAGAAATCTGAAAATAAATATAAAAATAAGTCATTACCTGGCTGAATACTAGTTAACTTGATTCCCAAACTTGGTAGACAAATAAGACTGTTGGTGAATTTTCACAGAAGAGTTATCGCATAAAATGCAACTGGAACATCCTTTAAATCAACATGGACATTAGTAAAAGTTGACAAAACAGTACCTCTTAATATCCATATTCCAAACCAGGCCTTTTTCTTTTCAGTCAAGTATGTTACATGAAAACAGTTATAGACCTTTTTGTACCTCTCATAAAAGCCTGAAAGAAAGTATGGTTCCAAAAGCCATGAGGTGGGACCACTTTTCACATCAGATCTGTGACTGTCTTGAATCTAACAATTCACGTAATGTTTAAATATTGACTTAGCCTAACTTATTAGTTTTTGCCAAGAAAAGCATAACATAATAAAAAAGACAATTTTCTGTGTTCAATACTTTCCAATAATATACATAATTTAGGTAGCAGAAATGACTAAGCCAAAATTCAAGCATTACATAAATTGTTATAGTCAAGACTATCACAGATTTGGTATGAAAAGTAGACCCAACTCTTGTTTTCCTGAACCATATTTGAAAAATCTTTATGTCAATCTGGTTAAAAGATAGATGATGTGTAGGTTTTTCAGGATATTAGCGTTGTATTTTTTGCAATCTCAGATTTCTGCAGGTCTACAGTATAGTAGCTTAATGTTCCTAATTGAATTATCAGTTCTAGCTGTATGATATCAATATATATTGATACAACAGCTTTTGTTTTCTGGAATAGGAAGTGGTAGACCGCTATCATAAAGAGATGCATTAGATGCACTATTGAAGGGGAAATCAAAAGCAGTATGACTTCTACTAGTATGGCACCTATTATTGGCAAGTGCTTTTGGATCAGTTGTAAGGTAATAGTATAGGCTGGTATTGAGTGAGTCAAGTAACTCTGATTAAATAGTTGTTTTATTTGGTGTAGGATCGTGTTTCATAACTGATCCAACCTTGACAGCAACAGTTTATCCAATATTATTTCTAATACATTAATGTTGATTATTTGTAATTAGTAGAAAGACTAAAAACTTACAAGTTTTCTGAGTTGTTTCTAATGAAAACATTTTGATCGTCAATCAAACAAAGCATGGCCTCTTTTGCTACTTCAAATTCTTTCTTTGCTGCTTTGAGTAGTTGAACCTTTGTTGCATCAGATAAAATATCCTGCAGGTTGGAGTCAGGAATAGCGATTTTTTTAAATATGTACTTCATGTTATGTCTTGTATTTTTGCAGGTATTTTTGAGAGTATTGAGACCAAATTCATATTGCTGGTAGTTGTTGTTCTCTGGAGATTAATACAGGCTGGCAATTTTCAGGTAGACATTTCACTTTTCTGTCTTCTGCCTTTTTTCCTCTTTTCTATAAGAACTAGCTAACCCTCCTCTTTTCCTCCTTGATTCACTTATTTTAATTTGTTCAGAGTGTCCAACCAGTTCTGTAGTGTAAAGTACCAAACAAAGAAAAACAAACTAGTAAAACAAGTACAATGTAGAAAGGGTAGACTCAGAAGTGTGAGAGTAAAGGGGAACAGAAAGCAGAGAGGCAAAAATATAAGAGAGTAGAGTAGCAAGAGTGGGGAAGAGCATTAGAAATGAGAAGGGTATAATGAAAAGTATACAAGTAGGAGGACGTGCAGGAACTTGAAGGTTCAGGCTAAATGATTGTAAAAGAGAAGAGAGCAAGAAAGGACAAAGGGGAAAAGAGACTACAGGAGAAGAAAGCTAGAGGGGGGTGCCGGAGGGCTGCCAGGGGAAAGGGGAGATGCTGGAGGAAATAGGGAGATATCAGGAAGAAAGTGAGAGAGGACCGTGGGTGAAGAGAGGATGGTAGCAGTGTTAGTCGTCAACATTAGTCGATGCCAGTCGACGGGTGTCTATCCCATCAAGGATTGCCCCAAGCAAGTCTGTCCTGTTCAAGGACAAGAGTCCCTCATTCTTTGTCATCCTCATCCAGTCTTGGGCAGAAGAAGGGACTGGATATAGTGAATCAGAGAAAGTTGTGCTGGTCAGGAAGACCAGTCTCTGGAAACAATTGCACCTGAATTTTGTTTTTGTTTTTGTTTGTTTAACTTATATATTCATTGTTTATAGTAGTACAAGAACTTGCATATAGCATTAGCTATGGTATAAACAAAACCGTAAATTCACATATTTCTCTCTACCCCAAGATTAACTTATCATCCCAAGTCCTTCTATTATGGAACCAACCACACATTTCACCCAGAAGAAGTATACAATAGAAAGACCCCTGACATGTTTACAACCCTGAAGCATAACAGAAACCTTATTAATATCCCAAAAGGTATCTACTAATAACAAAAGGAACAAAAAATCTGACCACTACAATAGCAAAAACAATGTGTCCTTCTGGCCCATTTGAGAGTGGTGTTCGTTACAGTGTGGGACTGGACGAGTTTTCGCTTGCCAGGCAGCCTGAGCACGCTTGCACAGGGCAGAGGAGCGATTTTTTTAGTAATGCTAGCCCCGCTTCTGTTCACAGCCCACATTTTTCAAAAGCCTGTACACCCCATAATGAACTCTGCACTGGCATGAGAGAGCCAGAACTTGATGGCAGGCCAACGTCTTGCCGAAAGCAGTGCAATACTAGTTAAGATGCCAGCCTGGCTGACGAACTGTTTACTGAGGTCAGGGAAAAGTGTAAATAGGAAACAGCTTATATTATCAGAACTGGAATCAGGCAGTAAAGAAAGAAGGCACTAGTGCGCCAGCTGAGAAGAACAGTAGTAGTAAAGTACTAGTAGTAGGTAGGGAGGAAAGGAGGCAGTAGGGTGTTAGCCAATCTAGTCTAGGGAGAAAAGGAAGAAAGAATTACTAATCTGCTAGACGAAGCTGACCAACGTCTCATAGTAAGGGTTTTTGGAACAACAGATTACAGGGCAGGACCGTGGTATTACTAATCAAGCCTTTTCCTTTCAGGGGTATATGTGTAACAAGCTGAGGCCTACTTTGACTAAGAGTTTGGATAAAGTAATCCATACTGTGAACAAAGCGTGAAGGATTTTTTGACCATGGAAATGCTAAGTGAGACAAAGCACTGGCAAGTACTGGGTAGGAAGAGGAAATACAATCATAAGATAATGAAACCAATAACCAGATGGATAAAAGAGAAAAAGAGTGTAATTAAAGGGTAGAGCCAAGAGTGTAGAGGGGATAGGGAGAGTCCAACACCCCGTAGTAGAGATAACATCATAAAGAGGGATGTAGTGGGAATGTGGTGATAATCTTGTTGTGTTGAGATATCAATCACTGGAGGTGTAGAGGATAGAGAATGACAGCATCACCAGGATAGTATAAAGTTATTTATAGCCTAGGATCTCAAAGTCATAGGAGCAGGCAAACCGCAAGGGGTTCTTGGATTGGCAAGTAGACTTAGAGATAACTGAAGGAATAAGAGAGGTAGAGATTGGGAGTAATGTCCCAAAATGTTTTGCACACTTTTATTGAGGTGGGAAAAATTGGATGACTTGCTTGATTTGACCATATGGGAATTATGTGTCTTGGCAGGACTCTAAAAGTAGTTAATTTCTCTTACTATTCTTTATTGCTAGCTAGAGACATCGTGTTGATTCAGCTTGACCCATGGGACCATGAGGATAACGAGAAAGGCCCGCTCTGTTGGGTGAGTTGTTGGGAAACACCTAGTTGTACTTTGATATTCTTAAACTTGCCCCCGTCGTTCTGTTATAGCAAGTCATCATGTTTGTTAGTTAAAAGGGCAGCTGTGAATGGGACATTGACCGGATCATTCTTTTTATCTTCGCTTTCTTTCGATCTTCGGTCTATTGTGACATTGATAAACCGTCCTGCTAGATACCCACAAAAGAACGCCAGTAACCTGAGGGGATCCGTCAATACAGTATGATACTATCCCTAGTCTGTCGGGTGATGCGCCCAAGAAAACTGGTTAAGAAAATACCAAATCCGGCCAAGAAAACCACGAGATCTGGGAAGCATCTTTCCCTAACCGGAAACAAATTACTGAAGATTTCAAAATGAGACCTGCTCCACCGGTTTTCTTGGGCGCACTGACAAACTAAGGGATACCCTACTTTACTTGCCCTGGACAAAAGGTAAAAACCTAGTACAAGTAGAATTGTTTTAGCTAGTCGGAATACCCTTATTAATTCAACTCTTTCCAGCCACCAAGAGTCTCGCATTACTTAGTCCTTTAAATAGCCTTGCTCTCTGAAATCAGAGCTCTCTAAAACACCATTTATATTTTTTAAATCACCTTTTCTGGCCTCAAAAAATTCTTTACTTCGCTGCTGTGGGTGCACAGTTACCCGGCCTTTGTGGGTTTCGCGTGTTGGGCTGGGTGTTTTCGTTGCACCGCAACTTCCATTTCCACCTCGAGTACGTTTAACCAGCCGTAAAAGGGACGATCCTCCCACCACTACGCCTCTATCAACCTGTTATCATGGACCAAGAGTACCATAAACTTTCTTTTATTTGTGATTTTTGTTTGGTTATCGCTGTCAAGGCGGGCTAACACGTGATTACAGGATCCTCCGTTTATTGGGCGAGACTTTGTCTTCACAGGAGGGACCTAGAAGGAACGCCGAAGCTCAGATTACAAATTTATATGGGAATGATGGTTTGCCTTTCTCTTCTTCCATGAATTAGAATGCGGGGGCCTTGTTTTTTTTACATGCGACTGATTAGCTACTTTTCGGATGTCTAGCACTTCCCTTGTCTCTGATCCAGATTGCCTCTACCGCTCACCTTAATATAACTGTCCGTCAATCAGCCTTGCTGGTCCTGAAGAGATATGTTCAGCATTGTTGGAGCGATGGTTTCGAAGAGTTTACGGGTCCATTAGCAAGTGATGGGGTTAAAGACCGATTGAGAGACCCTCTTCTTGGCTTAGTTACAGACGAGCAGAGGAAAATTAGACTTGCCGCCTCATCGATTGTTAGCAAGATTGCTGGTGCAGGTCGGCTTACCTTGGGTTTGTATTAAGGGTGGGGGTCAATTGACTGAGTTGTGGTAGATTTCCCCGAACGCTGGCCGACGCTCCTACAAGGTCTACTGAATGTTATCAATACGAAGACCAGTGCCGAGCACCAGGTACATGGCGCCTTGCGCGTGCTTGCTGGTAAGCCTGGAGGCTTGGTACTGGTTATGTCAGGACTAACAATTTTTTGTTAGACTTGGTCGATGATGGGTTTAGCGATGAGCAATTTTTTGCCGCAGCAGTACAGATAGTTGCCGTTGCCTATGGTGTGGCTGATAGTGAGGATGTGAGCTTTGTAGAGCTCTCAATTGCATTGGATGAGGCTAATCACCCCCCAGAGGGATTATACCATCCGGGCGCTTTCAGTGCTCATCTTTTATTCGTGCATGGAAACCCTCGAGATGGTGAAGGATGATCACTCGATAGAAGTCAATGCATTCGCCATGGATAGATTGAATGAGTGGTTTCCGTTTTTCATCCGTGTAATGAGCAAACCACTCCCGGATAGCACCGATCCCACCTGTGAAGGGTGTGTGACATTACATATCCAGGTGATTCGGGTGAGGCAGCCTGCTTTCTTATGTGTGATTGAATTCTCTATTGACGACAATATATCCAGACTGTTATGCAAGTCCGAAAGGTATTCCCATCATTATTCGCTCCATACCTTCGCGAAGTTTTCCGAGTGACGTGGAGTGGCTTGAATATGGTCAAAGATCGATATGTCCGTGATTTCGTCACCAAAGATTCCCAGGGAAAGCTGATCAACAGCGATGGCCTACCTCGTACCCTCGACCTGCTTGTTCTGGAGCAGCTGGATTTCATTCAAACTTGCTTGAAGAGTAAGCCATTGAGAGATGAGCTACTGCAGGCAAGCAGGGGCGCCGGTGTTGATGCCCCCTTAACACAGATGGTCATGGCTACTATGGCTTTGGGCCAAGTTGCAAAGGAGGACGAAGGGTTGTGGGAAGTAGATTTGAATATCTTTTTGTGCGAAGAAAGTGCTATTTCTGCCAACTATACGCCTAGGACTGCCTCAGGGGACTTGATTCTGGTAAGAATCCTATAGCAAACTTTATTCATATTTGCTAACTTTAGCAGAAACTTGGAGAATGGTTCCAGACCGAGACTGAAGAAGCTTTGTGGGCCCATACAGAGCAGATTTTCGACTCAGGAGTAGGAAGGTTGGCTAGCCTCGTGTTTCGATAATTGTCTGTGTACTGATATTTGGGCAGCCGCCAGATGAAAGAAGCCGCTTTGTTTGCTTGGGATCAGTTGTTGACTGAATTCGCTGAGATTGGTCTTAAAATCAACACTAGTACTGCCGCGAATCTGCTCAATTATGTGGCTGCCGCGATTAGTACCGAGGGTGAAGGTAGTATTAGTTTGAGTTTCTTATATCGAAAGGATTGGTGCTAACGCTATACAGAAAACCAACTCCTCCGAGCAAGAGGCTACTTCCTAGCGGGCACACTTACAAAGTCGAACTTCGAAACCGTGGGCTTACAGGTCGCAGAGCTTATTGCGCAAACATTGCGTGGTGCAGCGAATGACCCCTCGAGTATTGTAAAAATATCTTGTATCAAGGTTTTCCAAAAGTGGGTCAGGTGCTCGCTTTCTCTGGTTTACTTCGCTGACATTGTACAGGTATTGCGAGGCTGCTCCTTCGGAGATAGTGAAACCACGTCAGCCTGAAATCATATCGGCCATCCGCTCCTTCCTTGCAACCAAGGAGAAGGATGATGCCGAGGATAGCCAAGATGTTCTGGGAGAGCTGCTTGAGACCATGCGTGGTGCTATTGGACTGGACTACTCGGCGGTGTTGAACCCAAATCTCCAGATCATAGACTTGGTTTTTGCTATTGCACAGAATGGTCCTCGTAGTCCTCATCTGGGCAGCTTGATTCACGAGATAATCGCAGATGTGACTGAGGAATTGTTTAGCTCTTTTGTGCGATTATGCAGCCAAATCCTGCCTTTTATATCAGCGTCTTTGGCCATACAACCGGATGGGAAGGAACACCCTCTTATGAATGTACATTCACTTGCTTGGAAATTGGTTTTCGCTTTGGAGATTTTGTCTAACCTTTTCATATTATAGCTCGCTGCCGATATTCTCGCTGTCTTAGTTCACAATGGTTCGGAACCCCTCCCCAATGGGTTTGTTGTGGCAACTGTACCACACCTCGCAAGGATTCTCCTCCATAGTGAGGACGCCGAAGTGCTGCAAGCTGGATGTGAAGCTTTCAAGGAGATCGTCAAGCATGACATCAAGCAGTTCCTCGAGTGGCATGACGGGAATGGGAAATCTGCGCTCGAGGTTTCACTCATTATAATTGACAGATTGCTGAGACCAGAAATTGCTGAGGGTTCTGCTCTTGAAGTTGGAGGATTGGCAGCGGAGATCGTAGAAAAGGTATTTCATGTCTCACCATCTATTCTCACCCGGATGTCAAATTGACTTTTCAGGCCGGCGATCATCTTGGTCCATATCTCCCAGAGCTCCTCGGCGCAGTTGCACGCCGTTTAGCCACTGCGCAAACCCCATCTTTCATCCAGGTTTGTTCAAGTCTCGTGAGTTATCTAGAATGGTTGATTAACAACATTCATTCAGAGCTTGATTTTAGTATTTGCACGTCTCGTCCTTAAGCAGGCAAAGGATGTAGTGGAATTCCTTGCAGGGCTCTCTATTGGAGATAGCAACGGGCTCCAGGTCGTCATCAGCGCATGGCTTGCCAATTCCAGTATTTTTAGTGGATATGAGGAGATTCGCCAAAAGCAAGTTCAGTGCACGTAACTTTAGCCATGTGGGAAGCTGACTAGTGGATAGCGTTTTCGCCTTGTGCCAACTTTACCGATTGGAGGACCCAAGACTCTCACAAATTATGGTTCAGGGTGATTTGATCGTACCGGAGAGCAATCGTATTATGACCAGATCAAAGGCCAAACAAAGTCGGGATTTGGATCTCCAGTCTCGATCTGTTTTTTTTCTGGTGATGAACTTTGGCTGACTTGTTGCGTTTTCAATTTACAGCACCCGATCAGTACACTAGCGTCCCGGTTCCCGTCAAAATTATCAAACTCTTGATACTAGAGTTAGGATCGGGAGGAGGCGATCCTGCTACTTCTTTTAGTGGGGGCACCCTTGACGATGAGGAAGTTAGTGATGAAGGCGAGTGGGAGGATGAGCCTTCCGCGCTGGGGATGGCCGGGATGACGAGGGAGGGTTAGTATAAACTCGAGCTTTCGACCGATCCTTCAAGTTTGCTAACGTCGTTAAAGAGTTGCTCGCTCTGGGTGGCTCTGGACGCCAGTCAAGGCAAGCGGACGATATTACTTATGTAAGGCCAACCTACTGACCTGGGAGCGTCCTTTGTTTACTAATTTGTTTAGACATACTTGACCGGCTTTTTCCATGAGATATCCTCTCAAAACATTGGGGGCTTCCAGAATGTATTTTCTGCATTGAAACCCGAAGAGCAGAAGCAATTGTCTCAGTTGAGTTCATCCCAAAGACAGTGATTCCCCTCGGCGTTGGTTTCTGGGCGGGTGCCTTTATTCTGTACATTGGGCGCATACGTCTATAGAATGGTTAAATAAACTGGAATTAATCCATGCACTTTTTCTTCTTTCTCGCGAGGACTCGCAGTGTATCATTGTCGCAACCTCACTGCGAAGCACCCTACAGCACCGCAGTAAAAGAAAATTTGCTCTAGAATGGCATGGCATGATCCCTTCTTCCATATCCTTCTAAAAATTCTACCTTTCTACAGTAATACTTGTACGTTATGATACGGTATTATCGTGAGAAAAAGTTCCGTCAGTTGAGTCCAGCTCAGAGTGAGTAGTTTCAAGCAACCTACTAAATCAAAAAGAGCACATTTTATGTCATTGGGGCTTCCAAAAGCAAAGAAAATGACGGTTGTGGAGCTCTAAAACCACTGGAAATTCCTATTCTGGCCTTGTTGGTATCTTGAAACTGGCCCCCACGCTCTCTCTACTTACCGGTACTGCACTCTGGGCTGAACTCAACTGACAGAACTTTTTCTTCTAACGACAATACCGGTAATATCTGGCCGAGTAAAATATATATATCCCCGATCACCTGAGCGCATGCGTCCCAGCTATGATACCGTATGGGAGAACAAGCACTTGAGCTCACACGCCACCAGTAATTATGTAATAAGCCACGTGCAGGGGGTCTAGAGCACTACGGTACAGTTACGAACCGGGAGCCCCTTCCCTTCGGGAGTTGGATTGTCCTCCCGATCCATCTCCACCCATCAAGACAATCCAATCCGACATACCCGTGTAATAAACCGTGATAATAAAACACTTATCCCTTGGGCGGTGTGAAACAGTAAAATTCGGTTCCAGGCACACAGAATTGTGATTCGTTGCAAATTAATGTTTGTCATGATGCCGAGTTACTTGGACGTTAAAAATCCGACTTTTATTA
>Ga0307510_10011364_pt1 | contig 10575 bp, 9 predicted proteins | sample 12_EM_MG_FD_207224 | JGI IMG/M metagenome (GOLD analysis project Ga0307510, IMG submission 207224) | Populus trichocarpa ectomycorrhiza microbial communities from riparian zone in the Pacific Northwest, United States - 12_EM | ecosystem: Host-associated > Plants > Roots > Unclassified | place...
ACGCAATGTCGCACAACGAAATCCACTGGCCGAAAGCTAATTGAAAGGTACGGGTTTTTAAGTTCAAACTAGGGCTGACATAACGTGACAGGAAGGTGATTGTGATGCGACTCATGGCTGCTGTTGTCGTGGCGCTGGGAGCGGCTTCCAGTGTGCAGGCGGAGGAATATTCAAAGTCATACGCCGTGACCGGGCGTCCCGAAGTGCACGTCCATGTCGATGACAGCAGCGTGCACGTGATTACCTCGGACACGCAAAGTGTTGAGTTCAATGTGAAACGCGCCGGCACCTCCGGTCTCATGCTCGGCGGCGGATTGAAAATCGAGTCACACCAGGACGGGAACCGCGTGGAGCTCACCGTGCTGCACAAACCGGGAATTGCCCTTGGATTCAGTGAGAAGACCCTGGTCACAGAAGTGCGCATGCCGCGGGAGGCCGATCTGAAAGTGGAGTCGCGCGACGGGGCCGTGCAGGCAGCGCAGCTCAATGGCCGAATCGAGCTTCGATCCATCGACGGTGCGATCACTGTTGATGAGCTGAAGGGCGACGTTCGGTTGCATAGCACCGACGGCGCTGTGACGGTCACTCACTTCGATGGCAAGTGCGATGCGTCGAGCACGGACGGATCGCTGCGTGCTGAGGGTCGGTTCGACGAGCTCAATCTCACGACCACGGACGGCAGTGTAGTGGCCAGAGTCGCGGCGGGCTCGAAGATGAATTCCGCCTGGAACATCCGCTCGGTAGATGGGAGTCTCGAGGTACTACTTCCACGCGACTTCCAGGCCAACATCCAGGCCAGCACGGTGGACGGGCACATCAACCTCGCCCTGCCGGTGACGGTTCAGGGTGAGATCGGTAAATCGAAGGTGCGCGGAACGTTGAATGGGGGTGGGCAGGAGCTGACACTCAAATCCACCGATGGTTCCATCCGATTAGGGGAGAGTTAAAACTTCCAGGCGAAGGTGATGCCGCCGCTGCTGGCATCGACACTGCCGGGGAAGTCGCCGCGGTATTTGATGTTCGTGTAGCGCACCCCGATCCAGCGCCAACCGAATCCGACCATGCCACCCACGGCATCGTCGAAATTGACATCGGGTATGAAGCCATCTCCGTTCAGCTTCGTGCTGGTGTGCCACACGGGACCCGCCGTCACCCAGAAATGATTTCCCAGTGGCACGGTGCCGGTGAGCTCAATGACGGCGCGGTCGATGCCGAGGTCGGTGTCCAGGTCCGAGGTTCTCACGAACTTCCAACCCACGGTTGCCGCGAAGTCGACCGGGAATCCGACCGGGCGATAGTGAATGCCACCTCCGAGCGTGACACCCTGGCCCGCCCTGATGTGCTGCGTGTAGCCATGGCGATAGACGACGTCGATGAGGTTATCGCCGCCCCATTCCGCCGCGGTGTCGAGTACAACACCGAAATGGCCGGGCGTGCCCGTTGCCTCGCCCCATTCGGCGTGGGCGCGACTGGTGACCGATACAGCGAGACAGAGTGCAACAGCATGAATGACTTTCATGGGAATACTTTAGACGCCGCCTCGGCAGTGAGCTGTGACAGGCTGCACAACCGCGTGGCAGCGCCTCGAGCGGCGGGGTAAACTGAACGGCTCGTGAACACAACAATCAGAAATTGGGCCAGTGCAGTCGCGGCTCTCGTAGCGGTCGCGGCGCATGCCGATCCGCTGCCCCTCACCTGCGAGGCACCCGCTACCAAGGAGTCCTCTCTAACGATCCGGATTCAGCTCACGGCTGAGGCGTTCAAACGCGTGGTGTTTGATCACCCGAAGCCGACGAACCTGCCGGCTGCGGTGATTGGCCAATCGACGGTTTGCACCTGCGTGGACGCCGACGGCAACGTTAAGGGAGCCGCCAAACTGGTGCGCCAATCCGGCTCGCCACAGCTCGATGCCGAGGCGGTCGAGATCGGCGCAAACCTTTCTTATCCGGCCGGCCATCCTGGCTGCATGCACAACACCGTGAACTTCGCCGCGCCTTAGATTTTTCGCGGGCCCGCCCTTAGGCGAATGCCATAAGTAGATGGGGCTATAGAGTTTTCCGGTGACAGGTCGCACCGGTGGCGCCCTTGAAATGGTATAGGCTCGCGCTCACGAGGTGGCGCATGAGAGCTCGCAGAAGAGAGACAACGAGGGGGGCAGCTACGGCTGGCGGAGAGGGGACGCGGGCGTCCCGCTATCGGAACCTCAAGAATCCATTTGTCCCGACCCGGGTATTCTCGGATGACCAGGTTGAGAGCCTGCATCAGATGGCGCTCGGCATACTCGAGAATCAGGGCATGCGTGTGTTGTCACCGCGCGGGCGTGCGGCGTTTGCGGCCGGCGGTGCGCAGGTCGATGAGTCCACGAATATGGTTCGTCTCGACCGGGGCCTGGTGGCAAAGGCGCTTGCCACGGTGCCTGCCGAGGTCAATCTGATCGCGCGCAATTCCTATCGCAATTGCCGTGTTGGTGGCCCACACGTGGTGTTTGCACCCGTCGCCGGTCCGCCGGGCGTGCTCGAATCCAACGGTACTAAACACACCGGCTCGATGGCGGACTTCCACGACTTCTTAAAGCTCTCCCAGGCCTACGATGTCATCCACGTGCTCGGCCAGATGGTCGAGCCGCAGGATGTGAACATAGCCGTCCGCCACCTCGAGACCACCCACGCCCAGTTGACCCTGGGCGACAAGGTGCCGTACTTCTACTGCCGCGGTGACGGGCAGTTGGAAGACTCTTTTGCCATGCTGCGCATCGCCCTCGGAAAAGATGAAGCGGCGTTCGAGAGCGAGGCGCATTGCTACACCATCTGCAACACCAACTCACCGCTGCAGTTGGACCTGCCGATGACCGACGGCATCCTCAAGTTCGCCTCCCGGGGCCAATTGGTGATTGTCACGCCGTTTACGCTGGCGGGTGCGATGGCCCCTATCACGATTGCCGGCGCGCTGACGCTGGCTCACGCGGAAGCGCTGTTTGGTATCACGCTGTCGCAGATCGTTCGGCCGGGCGCGCCGGTCATGTACGGCAGCTTTACTTCCAATGTCGATATGAAGTCGGGATCGCCGGCGTTTGGTACGCCGGAGTACACCAAGGCGGCCTTCGGCGCCGGTCAGCTCGCACGGCACATCAATATGCCCTGGCGCTGTTCGAGCGCGACGGCATCCAATGCAGCGGATACGCAATCGGTGTACGAGTCGCAGATGAGCTTGTGGGGCGCCCTGCTCGGGGGCTGCCACTTCATTCTGCATGCGGCTGGATGGCTCGAAGGCGGGCTGACGGCATCCGCCGAGAAGTTCATGCTCGACGTTGAGATGCTGCAGATGTTCGCGGAGATCTTTCAACCGGTGGCAACGACTGCGGCTGAGGTCGGCGTGGAAGCGGTCGCTGAAGCCGGACCCGGCGGGCACTTTTTCGCGACCGCCCATACGATGGAACGTTATCGGGATGCCTTCTACAGCCCGCTCGTCTCGGATTGGCGTAATTACGGCGCCTGGACGGCGGATGGCGCCAAGACCGCAACCCAGCGCGCGGGGGACATTGCGCGGCAGACGATTGCGCACTTTCAGCCGCCGCCAATCGATCCCGCCATTGCGCAGGCGCTGACGGAATTTGTGGAGCGGCGTAAGAGTGAGGGGGGAGCGCCGCCGATTTCGTGAGGGGCGGTGACGTCGCGGCTTTGTCGCACGGCGTTGCGGCGGCATGAGGCACGGGGCCGGGCGACGCAGGCTGGCCCACGCGGGCGGCCGATGTGTATCTGGCGCGGCGGCGCGCCGATCGGCATCACCGTGCAGGAGGTGCTCGAATACCACGGCGTGAGTGTGGATCACATTTCCATCCGTACGTCCTCGTACGCGGGAATCGACCAACAGGAGAAGTCGGTGCGCGTGCATGCCATCGACTACCTGGTGTCGCGGCTGGAGGAACACGACCGGCTGTTGTTGATTGACGATGTGTTCGATTCCGGGCGCAGCCTGGAGGCTGTCTTGAGTGAATTGCGCCAACGCTGTCGACGCAACCTGCCGGGCACGATCCGGATCGCGACGGTGTATTACAAACCGACCCGCAATCGTAGCAGCCTCGCGCCGGATTATTTTGTCAATTCCACCGACACCTGGCTGGTGTTCCCTCACGAGATCCACGGGCTCAGCCGGGACGAGATCCTTGCCAACAAGCCAGTAGATGAGCGCTTTTTCGATTTGAAGTAGGCGGTCGCGCGCGCCGGTTGCGTCCGCGGGCGCCCGGGTTCATATTGGCAACATGATCGCTACAGTCGGTCGAGGCTCTCCCGAGCCGGCACCCCGACCGACCCTCGCGGGATCCGTCCTGCAAGGGTCCGGTGCCCCGCAATTTGCGGTTCAATTCTCCCGGCCCCGTACGGCGCCCGGCCGTTGGGACTCACGCTCCGGATACCAGCGGTGCAATTCATTCCGCTGGACCGGACCCGGGACGATTCACATCCTCGAGCGCGGCGTGCTCGTGGTGACGAGACGAAGGTCGCCACTCGGATTCCGTACGGCGGACGAGCGCTTTGTAGCGGCTGCGGAGATTTGTGAAGTTTTCCGCGAGGCTGACTCGGTTCGAGTGGATCTGCGCGGGGAGGACAGAACTGGCGAATTCTTTCAGTTCTGGACCGGCAATCCCGCGACCGCCGGAACCATCGTAAGGCTGCTGCCAACAACCCGGACGATTGAGTACGAAGGCGCGACGGCCGAGCACGCGCCTATGTCGCGGCCACCTCTGTCGTTGCATCGCCGACGTCACGCACGACGGCGGTTTGTGTCTGTGGCATTGATTGTTGGTCTCGTCGCAGTCGGCGCGCTGTTGGTTACTGACATCGTGGTTCGTCGGAGCGCGCCAGTGGCCACTCCGGAGCCGGTGAAAGTCTCACTGCCGGACACCCACCCGATCGTCTCACCACCCTCGGCGGTGCCGCATGCGACTCTCACCGAGATCGAAACCGTAGCGTCGGAGCTTCGAGGGTTTGATGACCGCATGGACGGTTTGCGGGCACAGTACCGAACTGCGTCGGACGCTCTACAATCCGGGAATCTGGCCCCTTATGCGTTCGTGCACGGAATCGACGGATGGCTGATTCCACAGTGGCGGACGCTGTACGGCGAGCAGGCCTCCAAGGTCCGCTACGATGGATCACTGACTTCCGCCGTCCGTAGAAAGTTGATGGACGCGGCAAGTGGGTGGGAACAGGGTCTGCAGGAATACGCTGACGGTTTGCTGAAACACGACTACAACGCCGTGATCGCTGCGTTCGATCGTATGTCGAGCGGCAACGAGTCACGGCGTGAAGCGTGGCGGATGGTGGAGCGGGCGGAGTTCGAATCGGCAACTCCGCCGGCGGGTGCGGGCGGCCGGTGACGGGGCCGCGCGGGCGCTGACCTACTTCGTTGAGTCCGCGTAAACCTTGATCAGCTCGTTGAGGAAATCCCGTCCCACAAACACTGACTTCACCGCCCGGCGCTCGTTGAGGCCGTGCGCTCCGTTACCATCCGGGTCACCCCAACCGCCGGGTACGCCGTAGACGGGGATCCCGATGGCTTCCAGGAAGATGCCATCGGTCGCACCGGTCGACATGGTCGGAACGAGCGGTACACCGGGGAAATACTTCGCAACCAACTTGTCGGCCGGCCCGACGATCTTTGGATCCAGCGGCGGCGGAATGGCCACCGGCCGAATCGGCGGCACGGGAGTGACCTTGACACCGGGGTCGCCAATGACCTTCACGAGCGTCGCCTGGACTTCGTCGACCGTTTCTCCAGGGAATATCCGGCAGTTCACATTTGCGCTGGCGCGCTGCGGCAGTGCGTTGTTGGCATGGCCGCCATCCAACAGCGTGGCAACGCAGGTTGTGCGTAACATGCTGTGATAGCTTCGATCCTTCGAGACGATGGCTTCGGCAGCCGCATCGTCGGGATTCTTCGCGAGGGCGACCATTGCATTTCCCAACTCGTCCTTGCGGGACACACCGGCTTTTGCGAAGAACGCCTTGGTGGTGTCAGTCATCTTGACTGGAAACTCGTGGTCGCGAATTTTGGCGAGCGCATCCACCAGTTGGTAGATCGCGTTGTCGCGAATCGGGATGGAGCTGTGGCCACCGGGGTTGGTGGTCTCGAGGTGGTAGTTCTGCGCGGCCTTCTCGCCCACCTGGATGGACTCCACCACGACCTTTCCATGCCCGTCCGTGCGCCCGCCGCCGCCCTCGTTCAGCGCGAAGGCAGCCGAGATCAGATCGGGCTTGTTCCTGGCAAGCCAATCGGCACCGTTGAAGGCATACGTTGTTTCTTCTCCGCAGGTGAGCGCCATCTTGATGGTGCGCTTGGGGTGATAGTTGCTCTGCTTGAAGCGCATGAGCGCATCGACCCAGGTGGCATCGAGTGCCTTCATATCGGATGTGCCGCGGCCAAAGTAGTAGCCGTTCTCTTCAATGAACTTGAAGGGATCGCGAACCCAGTCCTCGCGTTTGGCCTCGACTACATCCAGATGTCCCAGGAGCAACATCGGTTTCGCGGACTTCGAGCTGCCCTGCAGGATGGCAACGATGCCGCCCTCCTTCGGGTGCTCAGGGACGGAGAACAGGGTGATGTCTTCGTCCTTGAAGCCGGCGGACTTCAGGTGACCGGCGACCTTTTCCGCCAATGCGGTGCAGCTTCCGGATGAGAGCGTGGTATTGGTTTCGACGAACTCTTTATATAACTCGAGATACGCGTTCTGATCCGGGCGCAACGGCGCTTCGTCCGCCAGGGCCGCAGTGGAGAGGACCAGAGTGGAGACGACGGCCAGCAAACCGAGCACACGCTTCTTTTTCATTGAATCAAAGGCTCCTGTAACGAACATCGCGGATGCGGACCTCCCCCTTGCCGGCCGCATAGACGGCAGGCCGCAGACTGAGAAAGTCACCGGCCACATTGTGATGATAGCCGGAGACTTCGAACTGGTTGGAAAACTTCGTCCAGCTGCGGCCATCATCGACGCTGTGCCAGACCGTAACAATGTGCCGGTTGTTCCGGATCTTCAGCCGCAGCCGACGGCTGACACCCGCCGGCCTGGTGCCGTTTCGTTCCAGCCCGTAGCGGTGCATGATGAAGTTCTCGTTGTCAAAGCCCAACCCGCAATACAGCCTGCGGCTGTAGAACAGCAGCAGCCCTGCCCGCGCCTGCTCGTCGATCTCGAGGTCCGCCTCGACCTCGTAAGCAACATCGCCGGCAATGAAGCAGATGGGCGAGCTGTCCCGTGGACCCGTGCCCTTGGCTCGTATGAATAGTGTGTTGTCCGCGATCCGAACACGTTGCATCTCGTCCGCGCCCGGGTCGTAGAACGCCCATTGGATACCGAACTTGTTGGTTGCGAAGTCATCGGACAACGCGAGCCCATGGGTCGCGGATGCTGATGCAGTTGGTTTTGGAAGGGGGCGCGAGAGATCGCCGCCTTTGGCCGCGAACCAACCATCGGGCGTCCACTCGATGGGATCCAACAGCGTCTGGCGGCCGAGGGTCCAGAAGCCATTTTCATAGCCGTGATAGACCATCCACCAGGTTTTGCCTGGCCCTTCAAACACGGTGGCATGGCCCCGCGACCACCACTTCTCCGCGGCAGACCGGGTTCTCACCAGGGGATTGCCGGGAGCGTTTTCCCAGGGACCGTGGATGGAGCGGGAACGCGCGGCAATGACCATGTGGCCGGTGGGCGGGCCCGCGGTGCCGCCTACTGCGGTGACGAGGTAGAACCAATCGTTGTGCCGCAGGACTTTCGGTCCTTCCGGCGAAAAGGCCTCGACATCCCACTCCGGCGGATAGTGCCAGGGGTCGTATACGTGCTCGACCGGGCCGTCTGTAGACAGGCCATCGTCAGCCAGCCGGACTCTGTTCCCACCGCTCAGGAACAGATAGCGTTTGCCGTCTTCCCCCACCACGTGCCCGGGATCGATGTGATCCGGCAGTTTGAGATCAACCGTCTCGCTCCACGGGCCGGTGATCCTGTCCGCGTGGATTACGTAGTTGGAATGGTAACTAGGCGTGCGTGCAGGTATGTATACATAGTAACGCCCCTGGTGCTTGACCAACTCCGGCGCCCAGACTGAACCGATCGGTGAGTGCAGTGCGGCAGTGACGGGCTTCCAGTTCACGAGGTCGCGCGAAGTCCAGATGACGATGCCCGGATACGAATCGAATGACGAGAACGTCAGGTAGTAATCGTCGCCGTCCTTCAGGATCGAAGGATCGGGATGATCGCCGGCCATGATGGGGTTCAGGTAGGTGCCGTTGCCCTGATCAGGTCTGCGCTGACCTTCGATTCCGCGTGCGCTCGTCGCCGCGGCAATGGGTCGGGCAACTGTTGCTGCAGCGCCAAGAAACAACGTTGTACGGCGTGAGAGTGTCTGCATTGTTGGTTTCTAAAAGAGTTTGTTCCCAGGAACTTTAATTGTCGGAACCGCGTCAACTAGGTGAGGGTCTTTCACGTTATCCACTCGTCTTCGACGTAGGAGAGCTGTGATGCGTGTTTCAGGTCTCTTGCATGTCATTGCCGTAGTTGCCTGCCTCTGTCCCCTCGCCTCAGCGGCGCAAACCGCCGCGCAACGTCGCGCGGCAGCCAGCGCCGCCGCTGAGGAACAGATCGAGCCCTTTCACAAGCATCGCGACACGCGCCACGGCCACGATCACTATTATCCGGATCGCGGCGCAATTGTGCGCGATTTACCGGTGGGAACGATCGGCACCAGCTACGCGGGCGTGTCGTATCGGTATCACGATGGTATCTGGCTCGAGCCGCGGGGGCCGGCGTACATGGTTGTATTGCCACCTATCGGGCTGATCGCACCAACACTGCCGCTGTATTCGACCGTGGTGACGCACGCGGCGGAGTCTTTTCTCTATTGCAACGATACCTACTACCGCCCGAGGCCGGACCTGGGCGGCTATGAGGTTGTGAACGATCCGGCGATGGAGTCGGGGGTTGCGCAGGCGCCGGAGGCGCTGGTGGGGGGGCAGATGCCTTCTGCGGTGGCGGCGGGTGCAGTGGGTGGCGCGGGCATGGTGGCAGGCAACGGCGCGGCGATGGGGTCGGCTGTTGGGGCGGTGCCGGGCGCGGGCTTTGTTGGGGTGGCGCCGGGCGCGGCGGCGGCCGTGCCGGTTGTGGCGCGGGAGGGGAGCCTGCCACGCGAGGCGAGTGCTCCGCGCGAGGCGGGGCCACTGCGTGAGGCGAGCCTTTCGGGCGGGACGATGCCAGGTGTTGCAACGCTGTCGTCTGCAACGCCGTCGTCTGCAACGATGTCGTCTGCAACGCTGTCGTCTGGCGCGGCCGCTGCTTCGGTACCGGCTCCGTCACTGGGGGCGGGTGCCGGTGCTTCAGCACCGGCCGCGCCGGCTGGGGTGGGTGGCGCCGCGGTGGCGGGCAGCACTTCCGCGGCGGCGGCGAGCGCGGCTGGAACGCAGAGAGTCCCCAAGGTGTTTCTATATCCAAGGAACGGCCAATCGGCCGATCAACAGGCCCGGGACCGCTATGACTGTTATCGGTTTGCCGTGGGTCAGAGTGGCTTCGATCCTATGCGCACGACCGGAATTCCGGCGGCGCCCAGCAGCGAGCAACAGTCCGACTTTGAGCGTGCTCAGAGCGCCTGCTTCGAGGGGCGGGGTTATTCGAACCGCTGAAGCGCGCGCCATCGATTGGATGCGGCCAGTGATTTGAATCGACGAGTGATTAAGGAGTACCCGATGGTCAGGAAGTCTTTGGGGGGCACGACATTTCTTGTGTTGACCATGTCAGTGCCTGCGTTTGCTCAATACACGTCGACACCGCCACCCGGACAAGAGTCCCCGCCTGGACGAGGCTCGGCGTCCGCGCAGCCACCGGCTGTACGCGCGGACAGTCTCACGATTACCCCCAAGAACGGCCAGCCCGACAAGCAACAGTGGGCCGACCGCTATGAGTGTCATAAGTGGGCGAAGGATCAGAGCGGCTTCGATCCCACGCAGCGGCCGCCGGAGGGTGTGACGGGAGAAGAAATCAACTCGCGCCGGGATCAATACCGCCGCGCGTTCTCCGCGTGTCTCGAAGGACGCGGCTATACAGTGCAGTACGGTCAGGCGCCCTCCCCCACAACTCCCTCTGCCGCTGCCGCGCCAGTCACTGCCCGCAGCCACTGGGTTCGCTCAGAACCGGAGTTGACCTACCGACCCATTCAGGGCCAGATTCAGGGTGGTTATACGGCCACGGTCGGGCGTTCAGACAACCTGCTCGAAGACGGCACCAATGTTGGATTTGGATTCACCTGGTTCCCGGCTGCGTCGCTGCCGGTCGGCCTGCGCGTCGATGGCAGTTACAGCTCGTTCCGAGGCCGGGACGCGTTTCTCAATCAGTTCGGACCCAACGTCTATCACGCCTGGCAGGACATCTACGGCGGCGACGTCGACCTGCAGTTGGACCTGGCTCATTCATCACCCCGCTCGAAGCTGTATCTCGTGGGTGGCGCAGGTTGGTACCGCGAGCGCAACACGCTGCGTGAAATCGTTTATGAAACGGGGACGTTCTGCGGTTTCTACCACTGCGACACGGGAACCTTCGCT
>Ga0307510_10011365_pt1 | contig 10574 bp, 7 predicted proteins | sample 12_EM_MG_FD_207224 | JGI IMG/M metagenome (GOLD analysis project Ga0307510, IMG submission 207224) | Populus trichocarpa ectomycorrhiza microbial communities from riparian zone in the Pacific Northwest, United States - 12_EM | ecosystem: Host-associated > Plants > Roots > Unclassified | place...
GCCCGCCCCCCCCCCCCCCCCCCCCCCCCCCCCCCCCCCCCCGGCCGGGCCCCCGCCGCGCCGCCGCGCCCCCGCCCCCCCCCCCCCAGGAAGTGCTGAATAGACCGGAAGAAGAGGCATTATCGTAAAGAGGAGGAAACAAGTGAGTTGCCGTTGCGGTCATCTGCTGGGAAATACTCGTCGTCGTCCTTCTCTTAGATGTCATAGATGTTTGCAAGAGGGGGGTAGGTGCGAAAAATGGCCCCTTCATACTTTTCCGAAATCATCACTCCCACAGCTTCACAGATAACTAGCCACGAGAAGGGGCACGAGCGAGGGTACGCACAAAAAGCAGCGAACACGCTTCCGTCCCCACAATATGCTGTATCTACCAGCGGAAGTCTTTGTGGGTCAGGATCCCTCTTCCGCCCAAGGAACAGAACTCTCCCTCACACTGATCCAAATTGCGCAATACCCCCGCTCCCCCTCAGGTTTCGGTAGTCCCCTCCAAAAAGAATCCCCATTTCACTAAGACTCTACTAAGTGACTGCACCATCCTTCAACTAATTGGCAGACTATCGCCGAGTTCACATCCGGGAACCAGCACACCACCGACACCATTCCAATCCTCTCCAACCCCCCACCCACCGACCCCCCCGTTCCCGGGGCGCTTTTCACTACTCGCACACAACATGCGATCGAATTAAAGAATATACGGAGTATGGAACAAGAGAATAAGCATAGGAACCACGGTAATACCCACTAGTCCTAACCGAAATGTTAACCGGAAAGGGAATGGAGCAAATCCAAGGAGCAATTAAGGGCATAAGAAAGTACTGGTGTGCTGCTAGCCCGCAATGTAACCCGAAACCAATCCTACAGCCTCCCATACCGCTACCGTATCTTAACAGAACGACAGGAATAGCAATGGGCATGTACAAATTCCCGAGTCCAGCACAGTCCCCCTAATTTCGAGATTCCAGCGTTTCATACTTGTTCCGTTCATACCAGTCCACACTCCTGAGGCTCTCCCCTTCATGTTTTCTCCACAATCCCGTCACACCGGCCATCCCGATGACGGTGCTCGCACGAATATTAGCCACTTCCGTCGCGAGCAGAGCGCACTCTAAGTAATAGATAGCCGATCAATTCTCCATGTGATAAGCAAGATCTAGTAGACCTCTAGCTCCCCACGCATACTATTTCCTGGATACCATGCCTACGAAATACTACCGGTATTCGCCCCCATGAGAAATCCGTTCAAATCCTCTCCAAAACTGGCGATCAGATATGACGGTATAATAATCCGAGTAGTAGAGTCTGTTGTGTTAGGAGAGAGCGGCAACAAGAAGCGCAAATAGGATAGAGGAACACTAAAGTGTGGACGAATGAACGTTCTGTCGTGTGAACAAATGTATAGGGTTATATACGTAGAGCTTTCACTACTTGAGTGATCTTTAGCTAGCAACATCTATAGGGAATTGACACCACGACATCCTTCCCCTATCGCCACACTTACACGATCGTGCCACCACCTCCATCAGGATATACCCGGCGGGCTGTTCTGCATTGAGGTCCTTTCTTTCACCATTTTCCTAGCCCACAATCCCTCGCCCTGTGCGATTGGGTGGATGCGCAGTCACCTCCGCCCTCTCGAGAATACCTAGAGTAAGGCTAGTGTTAGGGAATTTGTGTAGGGTTTCCGGATAAGCTAGGAGGGGGGGAGCAAATAACAGAACACTTATTAGTGGCAGATTGGTAAAATGGAGAATACCGAAAACTACCGAAGGAAATTTCTGGTCGCCGAGAGGCTAACCTACTGCTATAGATTAATTATCCTTAGATCGTTTGTGATGCTTGGGTATTGTTAGTGTCCGTATTCGCGTGGAGTCCGTGTCAAAGTATTATTACAGCCACTCGGCAAAAAAGTCTCTTTGAAATACAATTTCTCCTTGTCGGTGAAATGGGGTCCTCCTGCACAGAGGCCCCCAGTTGTGCGACACCCTCCGCTCAGGCCACCAAGATCTCCGTCAATGGAAAATTCCATTATAGAAGGGTTTCAACCGAGTGACTGCAAGGGCTGAGGGTGCGATGGGTAAATCTGTATATACACTTGGCCCAAAGCCGGAAAGAGAAGTGGATGAGTGGTAATCTGGGTGGCAAACTAACCTAACTACACTATACAAAGGATATCAATCTATCATTCATAGGAGAAAAGAAAAGAAGAGGTGATCTAAAAACGTAAACAAGTGGAAAGAAGTGATCACGCCGTAGATACATTAAGAGGGGGAATCTAGGATGGGAAATCGAAACCATGGTAAATGAAACGGAACAGAAGGGCAAAAATAAAATATGAAAAATACCTTCCCTCCACTTTATTCCAACCTCCGGTAACAGACTCGGAATTCTTCACTTGATCGTGGTACGAACCACCGGGGAGGTTTCCGGTAACCACACATGTGCCTTATTTTCCGGAAACATACGACAACAAATTGAACACCTGGGGAATTGGTAAGTTCGGGGATAGGGCTCGCAGAAAAGGAAAAGAAAGAGTACGCTGAGGAAAAGAGGCTATGACCACAGAGTGGGCTCTAGAGGCCTAAGGAAGAGATGGAGTAGGAGGGGCGAGGAGACTATGAGGAAAGGCCGCGGGAGAGATACGGGGATAAGAGAGGGCCGCGGTCAAAGACTCGAAGGGGGCAAAGAGGCCTGGGGCTCGTCGACCGCGAACCAGGCTGGGATTGGAGGTTGCCAGGCTTGCAGTAGATTCACCACTGCTTTAAGCCCATTTGCAGACGCATGCCAGAGTGGTATGTGACCATTATTGTCTGGTCCGGCGGGGTTAACGTCTTCGCGGTCCAAAAGTTGCTTCACCACTGACTCGTGCCCTTTGCCCGCCGCCCACGAAAGTGGTGTCCTCCCCTCATCGTCTGGCTTATCGGGGTTGACGTCTTGCCGGCCCAAGAGCTGCCTAACCACTGACTCATGCCCCTCAACTGCAGCCCACAAAAGTGGTGTTCTACCCTCATTATCTGGCTTGTCGGGGTTGACGTCTTGCCGGTCCAAGAATTGCTTCACCACTGACTCGTGCCCGTTGTTCGCCGCCCACGAAAGTGGTGTCCTCCCCTCATCGTCTGGCTTATCAGGGTTGACGTCTTGCCGGTCTAAAAGTTGGTTCACTACGGACTCGCGCCCTTTAATCGCAGCCCAGGAAAGTGGGGTATTGCCCTCGTTGTCTGGCTTGTCGGGGTTGACGTCTTCTCGGCCCGAAAGTTGCTTCACTACTAATTCGTGTCCTTGGTTCGCAGCCCACAAAAGTGGTGTTCTGCCCTCGTTATCTAGCTTGTCGGGGTTGACGTCTCCCCGGTCCAAAAGTTGCTTCACCACTGACCCGTATCCTTTACGCGCAGCAAACCAAAGTGGTGTTCTGCCCTCGTTATCTGGCTCGTCGGGGTTGACATCTTCCCGGCCCAAAAGTTGCCTCACCACTCGCTCATGCCCACCAGCTGAAGCATCGCTAAGGGGTGTTCTGCCCTCTTTATCTGGTTTGTCGGAGTTGACGCCTTCTCGGCCCAAAAGTTGCTTCACTACTAATTCGTGTCCTCGAGCCGCAGCCCACAAAAGTGGTGTTCTGCCCTCGTTATCTGGCTTGTCAGGGGTGACGTCTTCCCTCTTCAAAAGTTGCTTCACCAGGCACTCGTAACCCTTAATTACAGCCCACGAAAGCGGTGTATTGCCCTCATTGTCTGGCGTGTTGGGGTCGACAGCTTTCTGCCTGAGCAATAGCTCCACAGCCTCCTCTTGCCCGCCCCTCACGGCCCATATCAGTGGTGTCATTCCCGCAGAATCTCGCCGGTTGGCATCACAGCTATCCATTCCTAACAGGCCAACCATAACGTCAACGATCCCGAAGAAGGATACACAGTGGAGTCCGGCGAACAGATCATGAGCACCGGCTTGAAGTGAATCATTCGGTTCTAATGTTTGCTCAAAAAGTGAGTGACCGGCTACATGGTCCTCGTACTGTTCCAATAGCCCCATTGCAAGCGATTTTGCGTGATCTGAAAGTTCCCTTTTTGCATGGGTGCCCCAATACCTCGAACAATATTTGAGGAAGGGCATGCTCGAGAGGTCAGGTTGTGGCTTAGCTGGAAGGGCATTGGCCTGCTCTGAATTCAGGTAGGTTAAGCAGGTTTCTGCCATCATCAAATGGGCTCGAGGAAAAAGGCTGTGGTGAGTGCATAGGTACTCGCGGAGTGTGTGGTGGATCAACCGTGCGGTCGAGGCTTCCTTGTCTACCGTGACTAGTCCTTGGCAGCATGCGAGCAATGTGTCTGTTGCGGGCACATTGTCGTTATTGAAATGTGTCGATCCAATCTCCACAGCAAGCGCATGACACAGTTCATCTACTCGTAATGGGCTTTCCGAATAACATATCCACATCAACGTGGTTATCGCAAGTTTTGCTTTCTCCCGCTCTTGAGTTTTTATCCGTTCCAAGGTTGCCCCATACGCATCCCCCAACCCTAACCCTTCCCCCATCACATTGAGCCTGTTCCGCCGACGATGGATTGTTGTTTCTGCCAGGATTGTGTCCACCTTGAGTGAGACAAGGAGGAATCTACATTCACCTATCAGTATATAACTTACAAAGGTTTCCCGGATCCCTGCCTGATGCTACGTACGATTCCGAGATCTCTTCGGGAATGCTCCTCATAATGTCGTTCTCCAACCCACTATTCATAACCTCCGGAGTTGTGTCCTTCCTAAGTCTTGTGCGCAGATATGTGACTATATTGTCATCCCTAGGCTTAATCGGTACACTTGTTGCTCTCCCACCCAGTCCTCTCTCAACCACCCCCCGGATGTGTGACCTTCCCGTCATGAAAATTCGCGTGTTTGGCGACTTCAGAAGAATTTCTCCCAACGCTTCAAGAACCTCCACTCGATGCTTTGGAACACATTCGTCAAGAGCGTCAACACATATGAATGTGCGTTGTAAGGATGAGACATCGGCCAACATTTTCACAACATCAGGAAGGTGCAGTCTCCGGCCACCAATCACCTTCTTCTGGCCCTGAAATTTCAGTGCTATCTCCCCCGGAATTCCTCCTAACCCACTCAGAAGCTGTTTTAACAAAGAGCCGAGCATATTGGTTGGGGACTGGTCCCTCCGCGAAGCGAAGTCATAGTAAAAACAAGTGACTGCCATTTCCTGCTCGACGGTCTGGTCGCCTAAATAGTCCACCACCAATGAACTACCATCGTGCACTGTCAGCGATAATCATTCTTTATTCCGCACTGATCATCTCTCATACCAGATGTAGCTCTTGCCGACCCCGGGGTTCCCGTAGCAGAATAAGGCCGCATGATCGGTTTCGCCATTCTCATCACCATTATACCAGCTTCTAAACTCTTTAGTTTCCAGTAGCCAGCTCCCTATACTATCCACTCGCTGATCGCAAATATCCTGATGTCGCACCTGGGGCTCTAGGGGTGACAACCAGGCCAGGATTTTGGACTCATCATCGGCAGGAGTAAGGAAAATGTTATTTGACACATTGAAAGAATTGATGTTTTCGGTAAAAGCTCGAGACATCCTTCGCTTTTCGTTGCTTGAAGTTCTGTGGAGGGGGGGGGTTCTGAAGAGCTTTGGATCGGTTGAGAGAGTTCCGCTAAGTTTAGGAAAAGCGGGGCTCATGGCCCAGCCCTGCAACTACCCTATTGTGCCCAATCAATTGACCAGGAATTTGTGAAACCAAAACTTGAGCTCTCTTGTTTCTACTCGGGCACCACTGGGGCCGTGCCCCAGAAGAACCACCTACCTTGCCTCCAGCCAGCAGAGTTACTCCCTCCTAAAGATAAATTGCGAATATTACAACCATCTCAAATCATCAAATATCACTCGCATTTTGCTCCCAACTTCCTCAAACAATATCCCTGATATGACGACTCCTGTTGCTACAGTCCGCAACCTTAGCCCGATTGTTCCCCCCATATCAGGAATTAACATATCCTCTGCAAGACCTCTAAAGCAGTGCGTATAGCTTCCAAGGCTTATTCCTACGCGAGAGGCTCGTCTATATGTAGACTGGCAAGATACTAGTGCGCATTCTAGCAGCCTCTTCAATCAGGTAGCGAATAGCGCGCCGAGATAATAAAGGGACCAGGGGAGAAGTAAAATTGTTGTGTAGTATGGGATTGGGGAAACAGATTTTGTGACTGCTAAAGTCTTGAGGGTGTCGTTCCAGCATTTTGAGGTTAGTTGATACCGGTAACATAGTCTTTTTTTTTTTTTGAGGTCAAGGTAAGGCTCTGCGCACTAGTGACGATTCCGGGGGTGTAAGTTCTTCCGTAGCCGAATTGCGGGGTAGAGTGGACTTGGAGAAGTAAGCAAGGGTGGTTGTGGAGGGATGACGGAACACTGTCCGAAAATAAAGCGCAATTTGAAGCAATATTCAGGGACTGGACAGGGGAAGGGCGTCTCCAGGCTCGGACTCGTACATGCACAATCAACCCTCTTCGACTAAATATCCACAATCAACCTTTGGCCGACAGGCATGCACAAACACGGGGGAATTAGAATGAACTGGATAGACGGGGAAAAAAAGAGACAATGAGGAAGGAGAAAGCAAACAAGTTATCGTCGCACTCACCTCCTCGGAAATGTTTGTGATCGTCCTTCTTGTGGATGACTCTGAGGGTTAGGCAGCCACAAAAATAGTGTTTCATGCCCTTCAGGAATTATTGAAAGCTAACTGCAAGTAGGGAGCACTAATGAGATGCAGTATGCGCAAACAGCAAACGAAGTTCCATCCTTACAATCTATTCCTCCTACCCAGCGGAAGCCTTTGTACAACAAGCTTCATCTTTCATGAACGAAGTAGTAGTCTCCCTGATGGATCGCCCACACCCCACCCCTAGGCCGGGGCGCTCCCGCCAAGGAGAGACTCTACTTCATGAGGACTCCCACCAAATGAATGCCACACCTCTTCAACAATTAGTCGACAATCTCGGTGTTTATATCCCGGGCCAGTCCGCCGGCGTTCTGTCTAAATTACATCTCCATCGACATCGTTCCAGCCACCGTGCATCCCGCTTACTAACTCCCTCCCTCGAAATGCATTCCATGACTCACACAGAACACACGGCCAAAGATAGTTGGAATAGTAGTAGCAGAACCCGATAGTGATGGTTTACAAAACACTTTGTTCAGGCAGCAAAATAGATTAGCTATTGATGAACGGCTAAGCCAGCTTCTAAATATTATAGAGTTTGAATTTGAATTATAGACTTTATGGAAGCCCCGCTTGTTTTATTTCTTTTAAAATTGCACAGTGGATATGTCAGCTAGCTAGAGTGGCGAAGGGTTGGGTATCATATGTTGCTACGGCATGGGGCTGATTTGTCAAAGCTAGCGGGGATCGCGGGGTTTAAAGCGGGGAGAGTAGGATAGAGCGAGGGAGAGAAGAAAGATGACAGCGAGAAGTGAACCCGCCGGTGAATATATTTCTCCTTGACTTTATCGACAATTGTTTTCTTTTATCATTCGCGCACCTTTCGGCTCCGGTTCCGAGACGATATCCTGCCGGTTCCCGCTGTGCGAGGGGGGATTTCCCACTCCCCGTTCCTTGGTTTGTTTTCCTACCTTTCTGTCATTTCCTACGATACTCCAAGCCTGTTCAACCCTTTTCACCTTTCTACCCTGAGCGGCAGATTACTTACCTCCGGATCAAAGTCATCATTTCAGTACCCTCCATACAAATTCTTCAAACGCCCACCATCATCGGGGGGCTGGGCGGAATAATGTACGGTGATATAATAAGAGAACAGGCATGGGGGCTACGTTAATCCCCATCGTTAATAACTAGGGTGTCAACCCATAATAAAATAGAGAGTGCTAAGGCAGCATTCACAGGCATAAGAGAGCACCAGCATCACCCTGGTCGGTAAAATCTGAAGTCAGCCTTATAGCCTCTCATATAGCTATCCCCACAGCACGGCAGCAATAGCAATCAATATAAACCTGTTCCTAAGCGCACTGCGGCTCCTTAATTTCAAGATTCTAAAATCCCATACTTGTTCTACGCCAGCCGGTTACCATACCGAAATTACGACAACGTGGGTCTTCTCAGCCATCCCGCCAAACCGATCATTCCCACAACGACACTCGTAGCAACACTGGCCTTTCCTATTACAGTAGTAACGCACCCCGTACAACAGGTAGCCGAACTATCTTTCGAGTGATAGCCGGTGATGAGACACAACTTGCCCCCTTGCTAAGCTATCCCCCAGGCATCATAGCTGTCCACCAACCCCCGCCCCGGGAGAAATCGACTGAAATCCTTTCGTTCACTATTCACCTAGCCTGCGATCCCTTGTCCTTGCTGGGGTATACAGTTGTCCCCCCCTCCCTCTCAAGAACACCCTGGAATAGGGTCTCCTCGCTGGCTTTAGGGACATGGTACAAGTGGTTGAGATAGCATAAAGGCACCAGACGACATAGCAATTACCAGCGGCTGCTTAGTAAAGTAGAGAACACTGAAGACCCCCGAGAATGATTCCTGGTCATACCCCTACTGCTCTGAGTTAGGCTGTATATTTTCGGATCTTTTGTCATGCCCGGAGAATGCCAGGATACATATTTGAAGGGAAATTGCGCTTACGCATTGCTACCGCTGGTCAGAAAAAGTCATCCTAAAATGGGGTTTCCTCTTGTCCGTGGGATGGGCTTTTCCCCCACGCAGAGCTTAAATGTAATCTCCCCTCCACTAGCCCACTAAAATCTCAACGAAGGGAAATCCCGTTTCCCGTCATTTTACTTTTGCTAAATGACTAGGCAAGTATCGAAGGTGCTGTGGGTAAGTCCATTACAAGACCGCAAAGGGGGATAGGGAGGTGGATGAGTAGTGATTCATGGGGTAAACAGACCTAAGTGTGCTATTAAAATAGTAATATCAATCTATTATTTACAAGAGAAAACAGAAGAAGAAATGGGTATTCTAGTCGGAATTGAAAGAAGAAAAAAGAGCAATCATACAGGAAAGGGAAAATGTATAACCAGAAATCGAGACAAGGGTCAATGAAACGCAACAAAAGTTGCAAAGGGGCAAGGTGAAGTAGGAAACATATCTTCATCCCACATGCAATAGAAACTCGAAATTCTGCACTACATCGGGGTATTAGATATCCAGGAGACTTCCGGTAATTATGGATATGCTCTACCTTGCGAAAATATAATAAATTGGGGCACTGGGGAATTTGTAAGCCTGGATGTAAAGGCCAATGCCGGAGGAGAGGAAAAAGAACGTCAAGGAAAAGGTGTTAGGGGCAGGTCGTAGGCTCCGGGAGACCGAGGGAGAGATGCGGGGGGAACGGGTGGAGTCTGGGGAAGGCGCAGATTGCCACGGTCAAAGAGCCGAAGAGGACAAAGAGGCCGGGAGCTCGTCGATCGCAATACAAGCAGGGATAGGAGGTTTCTAGGCCTGCAGCAGATTCACCACTGCTTCATGTCCATTTCTAGACGCATGCCAGAGTGGTATGTGACTATTTTCGTCTGGTAGGGTGGGGTTAACGTCTTTCCCGGTCCAAGAGTTGTTTCACTACGGATTCGTGCCCTCTAACCGCAGCCCACGATAGTGGCGTATTGCCCTGATCGTCTGGTTTGTTAGGGTTGACGTCTTTCCGGTCTAAGAGTTGCTTCACCACTGACTCGTGTCCGCTAATTGCAGCCCACGAAAGTGGCGTATTTCCCTCGTTGTCTGGTTTGTCAGGGTTGACGTCTTTCCGGTCTAGGAGCTGCTTCACCACTGACTCGCGCCCGTTATGTGCAGCCCACGAAAGTGGTGTACCACCCTCGTTGTCTGGCTTGTCGGGGTTGACGTCTTTCCTGTCCAAAAGTATCTTCACTACTGACTCGTGCCCTTCTGCTGCAGCCCCAAGGAGGGGTGTATGGCCCTTATTGTCTGGCTTGTCAGGGTTGACGTCTTTCCGGTCTAGGAGCTGCTTCACCACTGGCTCGTGCCCGCTATATGCAGCCCACGAAAGTGGTGTAACACCCTCATTGTCTGGCTTGTCGGGGTTGACGTCTTTCCTGTCCAAAAGTATCTTCACCACAGACTCGTGCCCTTCGGCTGCAGCCCCAAAGAGGGGTGTATGGCCCAGATTGTTCGGCCGGTCGGGATTGACGTCTCCCCGATCTAAAAGTTGTTTCGCCACCGATCCATGCCCATTCGCCGCAGCCCACCAAAGTGGTGTGTTGCCATCGTTGTCTAGCTTGTCGGGGTCGACGGCCTCCAGCCCCAGTAGTAGTTCCACTGCCTGCTCCTGTCCACCCCTCGCGGCCCATGCGAGTGGTGCTATGCCTGCAGAATCTCCCCGGTTTATGTCACAATCACCCGATCTTAACAAATCATTCATTATATCAACGATCCCGAAGAAAGATGCACAGTGCAGTCCGGTGAACAGTGAAGGAGAATGGAGTTCAGGGGAACCGTACGGATCCAATATTTGCTCAAAAAGTGAGTTGACGGCTACATGGTTCTCGTACTGGTCCAAGAGCTCCATTGCAAGAGATCTTGCGTGATCTGAGAGTT
>Ga0307510_10011366_pt1 | contig 10574 bp, 5 predicted proteins | sample 12_EM_MG_FD_207224 | JGI IMG/M metagenome (GOLD analysis project Ga0307510, IMG submission 207224) | Populus trichocarpa ectomycorrhiza microbial communities from riparian zone in the Pacific Northwest, United States - 12_EM | ecosystem: Host-associated > Plants > Roots > Unclassified | place...
TTGTTTTGCTCTTAAAAATACATGTGATTTGCTCGTCCTACTTCTACTCTTTATATAGCTTTCATTTTTCAAGTGTGGAATAATAAATAAATAAAATATGAGACTGCCGGAAGTCTAGGAAGGAAGGAACGAGGGAGTAACTGGGGGTGTGTTATCTATTTTTAACGGGCAGCCAATTTTGATGCTTCAATTGGGTTTGACGACGTTGATAAAGAAGGAAACAAAAATTGGTTTCGCTACTTATTTTCTTGGAATAAACAAAAAGAAATAGAGGTTTCTTACTGGATTTCAATAATGAAAATTTTGGAATTTATTCTTCAAATTTTTATTTTACATAATCGAGTTATTTTCAGCCCAAATTAATATCCATTTCCATATTGTTTTTTTAGAAGAAAGGGTTAAATTAAAAAATAAAAAATTACAGTGAAAAAGAGAGAGTAAAACAGACGGCATCTTTTAAATTGGTTTGTAAAATTCATTTTAATTCCTTATATTTTATGAAATTCACTTGCAAAATTGGTTTAAAAATAAAATTCTTGTTGCAATGCCCTTCTTTTTTAAAAAATAAGTCTATCTAAAATTTAAATGAAATTAATTCGGAGAGTAAGGCAATAGATGTTTAATTTTTTTTTTAGTTTAATGTGGGTGTCTGAGCCAGATTGAGCGCATCTCGACTAATCCCACGGGTCCTGAAGTTAACGATCATGTAACCCTCTAGTGGTCATCATATAAGTAACTATAGGGCTCGAACCTGAAACCATAAAAAAATTAAATCTTTTAATTTTAAATTTTTATAAGTGGAGCACCACCTAATAATTAATAGATGTTCAATTTTGTTCGTGCAAGTAATTGTTATCTTATCTCTTATCTATCACGGTGTGGTCTCGTCTTTTTGCCTCTACCTATCACGGCAATTGCTTGGAAAACTCGTAGCAACACAGTGCCAGAAAAGGGGCTCCACAAAGGAGCAACATCAAGATGCAAAATCTAAAAATTATTTTTTATTTAAAAATATATTAAGTTAATATTTTTATATTTTTTAAAATTTATTTTTAATATAGCATATTAAACAATTAAAAAATATAAAAAAATTAATTTGAAAAAAAATCCAATTTTTTTTATAAATACAAATCGCAAAAACAAATACAGTATGATGAAATGATAGCTTTATCAATAGTTGCCAAGTCAACATTAGATTGTGACGTTTTAGTGTTTTTATGCTAGTTTTGATTGAGATAGCATGGAACATATAATTTACTTGTATCATTTTTCTTTGTAAATACATGAGAATATGGTCTAAAGCAATGATTTGGAGATTATATATTCGTCCAAAGACTTTTCTGCTGTGAATGGGTTAAAATATAAATAAATAAATAAATATTATACTTCTCTTAATTTAAAGTAAATAGAAATGAGTAAAATTTGTTTTTAATAAATTTCGTGTTATGTTGAGATTTGAGATTGATATATGACCTGTAATGGGCTTGTTGGTATGCTAGCCCAATTATCGTGCAGCCAAAACCCATAATGGGTTATATGGTGCTAGCCCGAGTGCTATAATCATAGCCCGGCCTAATACAATTTATTAATTTTCTTGCAAAGCACACTACCTATATAATTGGGTTGCTCATACGGAACCATCAAGTAGGTAGTCTAGTAATAAAAACTTGAGATCAAGGGATTTGTTCTTCCTGTAATCTCAGATTTGAGTCATGTGATTGCTAATATTGATGATCACTGAAAACTTACATGATCATTAACTTCAGGATCTATGAGGATTAATCGAGATGTAGGCAAATTAACCCGAACACCCCACATGAATTAAAAAAAAAAAAAGGTTGCTCATACTGTCCACGGACCATCTTGAATATTTTATTTATTGTTATTAAACTTGGCTGGTCAACCAATAATAAGCCTACTGGTTCTTTATATTTAGGTTTGAATTTAAATTAAATTTTGTGGGATTCATTGAACTTTACAAATCAACTTAGTTTTTTTTTTTTTTTAATTTCAACTTAATATCTTATTTTTTTAAAAAAATTATAAAATAATAATTGATTTGAATCAAATTGCCAAATCCATAAAATTGAAATAATTTTAATATTACCCTGTGCACATAAATGAGAAAGAGATCGATCATGGGTATATCCATCAAAATAGTCTGGTAGATCGAGATGAACAAACCACCAAGTCCATATGGGTGTTGTCAAATTATAAACTTTTATTTTATGTTATTCTTAAAAATCCTTGTCCATTTTTATTTTTTATTTTTTCGAAGAATAATACCCAAAATAAGGTCTCATTGTCGTGAGCATATACATACCAAATCAACCTGGCCTAAAGTAAGAATCATGAAAAACATTAACATGTTAATCTTTGATTACAATCCTAATTTAATATATTTATCTATTCTCTACTTTTTTTAGTGAAAACAAAAATTATATCTTACAACGGTTCATGATTATTTTGATGCATTAAGTGCTAACAACATAAAAAGATATGTGAAAAAGTTAAAAGCCTTAAAACGAAAAACTGTAAGCAACGATATTAATAAAGAACAAGTATCTTAGTGTCTATTTAGTATTATATTTATGATATTTTTTAAAAGTTAAGAATATTTAAGAATATATTTTTATATTTGATTTTAACATATTAAAATCATCCAAAAATATTAAAAAATATTAATTTGATGGATTTTCAAAATAAATATACTTTTGAAAAGCTAAATATACTTTTGAAAAAAGCACAAAATAAATAAATTAAAGAAACTATCACACTCTTAAATAATTTCTTGTACAGGCAATCAAATCATGACACAAAAGCTCTAAATTTTTGCACGATACCAATAAAATTAACATACACCAATCGTACTTGATAAATCATAATTTACCAATTAGTCTATCATAATGTTTTAAGTTGAAAAAAAAGCTTTGATGTGCAACTGAATATATATATTTTTTTATTAATAAGGATGTTCAGACTAATTTACGTGTATTTTAATTAATTTTATAAATTTTAAAATTAATAATTATATAAATTTTTAATAATCCTAAAATTTATAAAAATTAAACTAATAATTTTTAAAAATACAAATCTAAAATTTTACTACTTGAATTATACATATCGGGATTGGGGCTGAAAATATTTGAACCCACAGATCGTACAGATCGAAGAGAAGGAGCATCACTTTTACCAAATGGCAACAACACGTTGTTCTTTTTTTTTTTTTTTTTTTTTTTTTTTTTTTTTTGTAAAATCAAAGGTTAGAGAATCAATTGACCTAGCTAGGAATCAAGACTGCTACCTTTTGACCCGCTCATAATGGGCATCTCCCGTTGCTCTTGGCTCTTTCACATCCAATAAGTGGTTTAAAGGGAAAAAAAAAGGAAAAAAGAAAAGAAGTCGTAATGTGTAAACGTAACTTGATCAACAGAATCAAATCTAAGAAACATTTAGGGAAGCTAAACGAATTTGCTGATAAGAACATGCATAATTTTTAATTTTAAATGTATGATTACACTAAAATTTTGCAAGCATATTTTACATGCTTGGTTTTATATGATATCAACTCTCTAAAACTAGTTAAGATTGTTTTTATATTTATATTTGATCATTAAATTAGACTAAATTACTCATTCTAGATTTGAGTTATATAGTGTCAATCAAAGTGGTATGAAAGTTGTAGCTTAAAACAAAAAAAAAATATCTCACACCCTAAAATAAAAATGACTAAATGAAGACAACAAAATAATCATGAATATATAAATGCTATCTCATTTTTTTTTCATAAGAAATAATTTTTTTAATAATATTTGGTGTGGTGTGATGACTATCTATACAGGTTATATACTGTTGGGCAAATCATATCAATATGACATGAATGTCGTGCATTATAGAAGGCATGATATGTATGCCCTTAGTATATATATAAAAAATGTATAGTATTAACACTTATAAGGAGAAGACAATTGTTGAAAGTAAGATAAAAATAAGTTATTTTTATCTAGATTTATGGAGAAGGGAGAGACGAAGAAAAAGGTGGAGAGTCCAAATTAACAAGGGGTGTGGAACAAGCATTGATGATCAATAGTGGTTTTATCAAGATCACAAGTGTTTTGAGAATTGATTTTTGATCTAATTTATCTAAGTCTATTACACGATAAAGACCAAAAAATGGTCAATGCCCGCGACATCGTGATGACTATAACTCAAGGATGAGTTCTTCCCAATCCATAGAAAATGATGTAGTCAAGTTTGTAGAGATTAAGAGTTATGAGTAGTTAAAAATGGATCTATCTTAAACAAACTATGTGAATGATCTAACAAATACTTTAATAAACTAATGTAACATGTGTAGGTTCAAAAGAAGGCCTAATTACTCTAGACGGAGATAATTGCTAATAATAGAGATAACAATAAATTTGACTGTTGAATTGAGTTTATAATTTTACAGAGATTCTATAAGTAGTTTTTATTTTATTTTATTTTATGAAGAGCTACTTAATTTGTTACTCAAAAAATTAATGGATCTCTCAAAATTAGACATAGAATTTACTATTTGGGTAAGTTATTTTTCTATTTATTTGAAGATAATTTGTTTTATTTCAGATCTTGTGTTAATTTTATTTATGTGTTAGGATTCTGATTTTGTTTTATATTCCTTAGTTGGTTTTTCTTGTCTATATATAAAAAAAAACATTGTAAATCTTTTTAGAAAGTAGACTTGGTCATATTAATATTTAAGAAATAAAATGAAGTTGAAGAGTTATCTTGTGTTTTAACCCTATATGCGTGTCTTCGTACTCTTTTTTTTTTTTTTTTGCTTTAGCAAGCTGCCTCTTTCAGTACCCTTATGCCAATATGGGATTTGCCGGTTGGTGTCCTAAGAATATAACCTCAGCTTTAACAAAGTAACTAGTTCCCACACTTTATCTAACAAAGTTGGGGTGGACAATGCTAGCCTCTGTGTCTTTATCTCTGATTCTCTTCCATGCATTTCACATGTTAGCCTGCAAAACTCAAATCGGGCTAGTCACTTTTGCCACAAGCAATCTCATGATTCTCATCTATCTTGATTTCTTCTCGGTTCTTACTAGTTAGCATTCGCGCATGAATAGCTCGAGCTTTAGGGTTTAATTTTTCCACAAACGTACGTTAGTTCACCTTATCTGCAAGTATTCAATTTGCAGAATTCTTATGGCACACATTTTGTATTATAGAATAACTTTAGATCTCTCTGTTCTGCCACTATCTCGCATCACTTCCGTAGCTAGTATCTTTAAGCTTTGGTATCTGTTTCTTCACATTTTGTTTGCTGTCTTTAAGCTTTAGCATGTCTGTTCTTTAATTTGTGCTGCTTTCCTAAATCCAAACCTGAGCTTTAGTGCAAAGAATATAAAAAAGCATAGAAGCTTGATTTCCACATAATTACCTGCAATTCTTGTTTAGCTCTGCGGCAAAATAATGTCTTTCAGCATGTCTGTAAACTCTATATTTTCCTTTATTCCTCAAAACTTATTAACTTTAGCACTGTTTGGAGCCAAAAATTTTTTTTGTTTTAAATTAATTTTTTCATAGCATTTTTGGATAGTTTTGATGGACTGATGTCAAAAATAAATTTTTAAAAATAAAAAAAATATTATTCTAATATTTTTTCGAGTAAAAAATATTTTGAATAATAATCACTATGTACCACAATTTCAAATAACATTTTAGATAAGGTTTTAGAAGATTTGAATAGTCAAATGTGGATTTATTGCAATTCAATCACATGAAGGACATAATATTTACACACACACCAAATTTTATTGCTTTTTTATAATAGTTTAGAGTGTATTTGAGAACGCAGTTGAAACCGTGTTTTCTAAAAATTTAAAATTTATTTTTTATTAATTTTTTTTTATGTTTTCAGAATGTTTTGATGTGATGGTGTCAAAAATAATTTTTATTATTTTAATATATTTTTAAATAAAAAATACTTTGAATTACAATTAATACCATACTCCAACTAAGATAATTTATAGATTCTCTAATGCTATTTTAAAAAAAAACATTTGCAACAGACAACAACTACTATAAATAGGAAGACTTGTCCTTTGTTAATTCTTCATCGCTATAGTGTAATGGATGGTGATCAGTGGTGAGAAAGGTCAGTGAAATCTGTGAAATATTCTGCGTTAGTAATGTTCTTAATTACTCTTCTATGATCTACTAATATTTTACATGATACTAATTTTCCCCGTTTTAATTTCTTTACTATTATTTCAGTACTAGAATTCCAACAAGCAAGGGATAGCTAGGTTTCCTGAAAAAACTTCTATCCACGTTCTGTTTGCGTGTGTGAATGACTGCATGAGATGCACTCGTATGCTAAACTAAAATTCTTGCACGACACAAACACGAGTCCGTAGATATATAATCTACGTATTAATACGTATGTATATATGCATGCATGTCTTCTTCTGTTATTGGTTCCCTTCTATGAACTTCTAAATCTTATCTTTAAGTGTGTGTTTGTGTGCGCAGAAAGCAAGCAGGGAGAGCTGAGCAGAAACAAGGAGCACAGCTTGGAACAAGGGGATCTTTCTTGTATCGAATCTAGTCTTTTACTGCTGTCCTTCAGCTATAATCAACATTTTTTTTTATTAATCCTCCAACAACGGATAGTAGCCCTGTTTAGTAGTCTGTGATAGCTGATAACAATGGCCGAAATGCAGCTAAATGAAATAAGAGTTGATCCGTTGACGAACAGGCAGGAAGATCCTCTAAGCAACAGACCTGAGCGAGGGTCAAAGATGGCCATGTCAGAAATACAAGGTACCTCATCGCAAACAAATGAGCATTGTTTGTGTCTTAGCGGCATAATGAGAGGATTTGAAGAGGCTAAAACCAAGAAACAGTCAGGGCCAATGATTCCAAAGGTTCCAGATAATCTCAAGGATGATGAAAACAAGAAATACTACAAGCCCTCGGTGGTCTCAATTGGTCCTTATCACTATAAGGATCGTCAAAACAAGCTCCATGAGGCGGAGAAACTGAAGGTTCAGATGGCTCGTGAATTCGTCCTGTATAGTAAGAAAGACATGGAAATCTTATACAGCGAGGTTGCAAAGGTGGCAGAGAATGCAAAGAGATTTTACGAGGGGAGCTCAATAAGATGCTTTGATGATGAGCAATTCACGCAGATGATGTTTCTTGATGGTTGCTTTATTCTCCAATTCATCCGTTGTGTCAGTACTACTGACAATATTAAAAATATGAGTGATCAACAAATTTTCCATGTTAAGCAGGACCTGCTATTGTTGGAAAATCAGCTCCCTTTTCCAGTCTTGAAGTCATTGATGAGCTTGACGCCCGATGGAAAAGATCATGGAATGAAAATCATCAATGATTTTCTCTCACTCCAAATTCTCCAACAAAGTAATCATCAACGACGTCCTGTGCTCACTTGGCTTGTTAAAGGGTATCTCCTGTTACTTCTTATATATACTACAGTAGCTTACCCTTTCCATGTTCTTCAAGGCTCAGAGGACTCCCTTTTTTTCTCCCCTCTTTTTGGCATCTTGGTTGCTGGCGTGATATTTGTTTGCCAAATGGTCGCCTCGCTTATGAGGTCACTCCTATGCGAAAACAAATGGCAGGCGGCAAAATATCATTGGCCCCCTCATCAAGAGCCTGTCCATATTCTTGAACTTCTATACTCCATGTTCATACGTTCTCCAAAAGAAAAACATAAGCTGTCTCTAAGAAGCTGCTGTATTCATTACTTGTCTGAGTGTCTTGGGAATTTATTTCCTAAATCCAAGCCGGGCAAACGTGGCCACAATTTGTATTATTCTGCTAAGGATCTTCAGAAGGTGGGAATCTACTTTAAGCCTAGCAAGACAAACACTTTGATGGATGTCGAGTTCGTGTCATCAATTTTCTATGCAACATTGAAACTTCCTTCAATTACTATAGAAAAAGCAACCAGGTCCATGCTGTTGAACTTAGTGGCCTACGAAACAGCTGCTTTTCTCGATGATCTTTGGGTCACTTCTTATATATGCTTCATAGACTCGCTCATTAATGATGCTGAAGATGTGAAAGTGTTGAGGTCAAACGGCATACTTATCAATTATCTTGGACCTGACCAGAAGGTAGCGGATCTCTTCAATCAAATTGGCCATTCCCGAGAACCTAATACTAATGTTTATAATGATGTTAAAGGAGAGATTAATCTTTCGTGTGATAGCATCTGGAAGAAATGGATAGCTGAGTGTCTGCAAACTTATTTTAGCAGTCCTTGGGCCTTTATTGCATTTGTTGCTGCAGCTACTGGCTTGGTTCTAACTGCCACTCAAACATACTATACATTGTATCCCTACAAGTCAAGTGATTCACCTATGTCAGTTGGAACCTGACAGATTAATTGTCCGTTCGTGGGCTCCAGTTCTGCCTGGTGGTTGGCTATATTGCTAGAAAATAAGGTGATATGGGCCATTGAGAAGTTCTACAACTAAATTAAGCCTTAATTACCAGTACAGTTTTCCTAAGAATGTTACGAGTGTGGTACATCGTGTGCTAAATCAGCTTGTTAAGAGTATCTTTTATTGATTTTTTTTAATTTTTAATTTTGCTTTAGGGCTTCGCCATTGTTGGGATTGTTTGTGTGGCTTGTTTTAAAGCTAGCGTGTATTGAGTTACATCCTTCTCACCACATCCAAGAGAATCCGAAGTTTGTTTTGCTAGTTTTTCACTTTGGTTTGGGACTTAAAGTGTAACTCACCTTTCCAGCTATGAAGATTATTTCTTGTCTGGGATCGAGTGCAGTGATGAGTTTACGAGGAAGAGTTTGTAATTCTTGTAATTATATATATATGTTGCTTGTCGAGCAAAATTCTATAATTATGAAACCCATATGAGATAGAAGAATAGACTATTCTCTTCTTTCCTTTTCTAAAATATTTTCATCAGAAGATGTTAAAGATGGATATTAATTCCATATTTATTCGAACCAATTCATATGCTAGCTCTGGTCACTTTTAATAATAAGATTTCATCTAAAAATGTAAATTTACTGTAATGTGCTTCTTCATGGATGTCTGGTAATCATGTATGTAAGCGTATAATTAGTGATTTGACAGCAAAAGCAATAAGAAATCAAGTATATATAGAATAGTATCTCCAAGGTTAAGTACATGGTATGATTGATTAGCTGATGTTTCAAATTTAAATGTTGATTTATTGGAAGGATAGAAAGCAATACCCAGGCTTCCATTAATAAAAGAACACAACTTCCTGCAATATTCAGAATAAACTTCGTAGCTATACAGACGTTGCCTCCCCTGAAGAAAACAAAGGAATATGATAGTTTTATTCAACAGGAGAAACTTCTGTTGCAACAGGACATCTATATACAAGGCGGAGATCTGATGAGAAAGATGCTATATAACTATCAATCTCCTATAATCCTGGTATATCAAAATCTATCTATTCGTACTAATAATTATCCTATCAATTGTTTACATAACAGTAGTAATTAATATGAATTAGAAACATTGTAGTGATCAGAAGTAAGAATATAGAAGACAATATAAGATCCACTGCAACTTTCCTTAGCGGCTGCAGTACTATAAGAACTGCACTACCTGGGAGACATATAATGTAGGAGAAAATATAGCAGTTTTCCCTTCAATACTTCCCCTCAAGTCAGATCAAAGGGATTTAATTGATTCAAGCTTGGATAGCTGACGATGAATATAAGCTCAAGTCAGAATCTTTGTAAACACATCAGCTAATTGGTTATGCCTATAAATATAATATGATTTAATAATTTACAGCTGAACTTGTTAACGACGATCAACATCATTACAAAACAAAGACATTGAAATACTGCTTGAAAATGCTAGTTCTGACAAAACACCTTTAAGCCAAATTAATTCACAAGTTGCTGGTGCTATTGCATGATATTCAATTTTAGCACTAGAATGTGTAACAACATGTTGTTTCTTGCTATGCCAGGAGATCAAATTACCACCAACAAACATGTAGAAACCACCATTATTAGTCATAACAATCTCACGTCCAACAAAACCCTTTAGGTAGTGCAAAATTCGCTTGACAAGGCTCAATTAAAAGACTGTGGAAGCATGCATGAACTGACTAATAAAACTAATTGCGTAAGTGATGTTATGCTATGTAATAGTAAGATAAATGGGTTTACCAACAAGATGTTGATAGTGATTGATGAAAATAAAAAAGAAAAATTAGCAGTGAAGCTGCTTTCAGAGATGTTGTCTGTGCCTATTACATTCTTGTAAATCCCAGCTAGCTGAAAGAAACTTGTATTAGAACTTTACAAGTCTAAACAAAAAATACAATAAACATAAAATGTCATCCTAATGGCTTGTAATAATCACTTCCATGCCCTTAATTTTCATAAAAAAAAAAACCCTGCTGTCAACAGAGAAATAAACAGAAGAGGGAGGATAAGAGAACTCACAGATCGAGCAGCTTGTCCACTTCCAGTGCCAACATCCCATACAAGGTCGCGAGAGGGTGTTTTTGAGGCAATGGATTCGAACAATTCTTGT
>Ga0307510_10011367_pt1 | contig 10573 bp, 6 predicted proteins | sample 12_EM_MG_FD_207224 | JGI IMG/M metagenome (GOLD analysis project Ga0307510, IMG submission 207224) | Populus trichocarpa ectomycorrhiza microbial communities from riparian zone in the Pacific Northwest, United States - 12_EM | ecosystem: Host-associated > Plants > Roots > Unclassified | place...
TTTGTCAAATTCCCAAGGGTTTACTACCAACATTATCATTATATGCTAGTTATTCACATATTTATGAAAATAAAGGATACCTACCAATTTTTAAATATATGTTAATCTATATAATGGTTGATCATACCAAAAGGATAAGTAAATAAATAAATAAATTTGAAGTTCATGTCTTTACACTCTAATTTGCAACCTTTTTTTTATTTTATTTTTTACAAATGATGATCGATAACCTATTCACAGGATGGGTATTCTAAATTTTATTCTGGTGGAATTGTGCTCACAGAATCACAAATGGATTTTATCCAAATCCATAATCAAACATTTAACGCAAGAACAATACACTTTTTATTACTACAAAACGCTTGTATTCGGTCATCTTCTCAAGTCTCTTACCCCTCCCTTTTTATTGCCGAGTCCACTGCCACCATTTAAAGACTTGCAAACCCTCCTCTCTCTCCCTCTATTATTTTTTTTTCCCTCTTGATTTATGGCCAAAGGAAGTGGTGGACTCTCCATTGATTCAGATCCAATCGCTACCAGTGGCTACTTTCTACACAAATCAACTGTGCTCACTTCTTTCCCTGAAGAGAACATCAATCCCAAGTGGAAACATCTTGCTGCAACTAGCGCGAGACAATCCATGGATGTCAAAGCGAATAGATCTCCTCCTTCTACTTTCCAATTCCCTGTCAAACTTATAAACACCAATGAACATGACCACGATCATGATCCTGATTCTTCTTTGCCATCTGATAATAGACGACGGACAGTCATCGATGAGATGGACTTTTTTGCTGACAAGAAACATGATGTTGATCGCATGACCATCATAAACAATGGTACTGGTGATTTAAAAGACTCTGGAAGTCCCGCTGGATTGGAGCTAAACGTCAACGTACGTGACTTGTACCAGAGTTTATGTCTTCAATGTTCCTTTTCCCCTCTAACTGTATTTCTTTTGGGTTATACAGACTGGTTTGAATCTTCTTACTACCAATACTAGCAGCGAACAATCGACTGTGGATGATGGCGTATCGTCGAACATGGAAGATAAAAGAGCCAAGAGTGAGGTAAGCCGCCATCAAGTGATGGAAAAAATGAAACTTTACACAAGAAATGATTTTGGTTAATTTTTTGGGTGTATTTTTATGTTGATATTTATATGTTGCGCTGTGCTATTGGTGTTTACAGCTAGCAGTTCTGCGAGCTGAGGTAGAACGAATGAAAGTGGAGAATCTACGGTTGAAAGGCATGTTAAATCATGTTACTAGTAATTACAATGCATTGCAGATGGATTTAGTTACACTTATGCAGGACCAAAATTCTCATCACAAGAATGAACAGCGTGATGGCAAAAACAAAGATGATGGGGTAGTTCCAAGGCAGTGTATGGATCTTGGTCTAGTTGCTGCTGCGGGTGGCGATGACACGGATGACCATTCTCTATCTACATCAGAAGGAGGAAGGAGGCGTGATCGATCAAGATCATCTGGAAATAATGCAGAGAATAACAATGAAGATGGGACAGTCTTTGAACAAGATAAGAAAGGAACCGATCAACGAGAGGAGAGCCCAGATCAAGGTTGGGGCTCTAATAAGGCTGCTAGATTTAACTCGACGAAAACTGTTGATCAAACGGAGGCTACAATAAGGAAGGCTCGTGTGTCTGTTCGAGCTAGATCAGAGGATGCTACGGTACAGCCAATTTTATTAAGTTAGACACTGTAGGGTGCAATATTAGCTGAATTTTAACTGATTGGAAATTTATGCCTTTTTTAGATATCGGATGGATGCCAATGGCGAAAGTATGGACAGAAGATGGCAAAAGGAAATCCATGTCCTCGAGCTTATTATCGGTGCACCATGGCTGCTGGTTGCCCAGTTCGAAAACAGGCATGTTTCCCATTGTTTCTCTTAATTATTCGGCATCATGTGCTTCTTTGAGAGGATTTCTGTTGCATATATAGAACTAGAGGAGTTGGATTCATTATGCAGTATGTAGTGTACTGCCACTAATTCTCAGAACTCGCAATTAATCGATCGTACTGTGATTCATGAAGTTGTTTAGAGACTAATCTTGAAGACTACGATCAGATTATTGATTTTTGTTCTATCATTCAACCATCAATATTTTTCCTTTTCCTCCTATTAATCTGAAATGGGACGCTTGAACAGGTACAGAGATGCGCAGAAGATCGGACCATCCTCACAACTACATACGAGGGTAACCACAGCCACCCTTTGCCTCCGGCTGCCACGGCAATGGCATCAACCACATCATCGGCGGCAAGAATGCTGTTGTCAGGCTCCATGTCTAGTACTGATGGACTGATGAACTCAAATTTCCTTACCAGAACGATCCTCCCATGCTCCTCTAGTCTTGCCACTATATCTGCTTCAGCTCCATTTCCTACTGTTACATTGGACCTAACCCAAAATCCCAGCCCTCTACAGCTCCCAAAGCAACCAATTCAATTTCAATTCCCATTTCCAAACCCACCTCAAAATCTTGCCACCGCTTCAGCTGCAGCATTGCTGCCTCAGATTCTTGGACAAGCACTCTACAATCAATCAAAGTCCTTTGGCCTGCAAATGTCTCAAGAAATGCAGCCTAATCGATTGGACCACCAATCACAACCTGCATTGCAGCAGGGGCAGAAAAATTCATTGGCTGACAGCTTGACCACAGCAACTGCTGCCATTGCAGCTGATCCTAACTTCACTGCAGCTCTAGCAGCAGCAATTACCTCGATAATTGGTGGGGCTCACCAAAACAACATTAATAGTATTAATAACGTTCAGACAACGACCAGCAACAACAATAGCAATGGCAACATAACTACCAGCAACAACAATAGCTATGGTCACAATAAAATTACCAATTCAAGTTTTCCGAGCGATTAAAATAAATTCTTTCTTTTTTCAGTTGGGAAGATTTTCTTTTTCCTTTACTTTTACCATAGCAAACAAATTCATTTAAAAAAAATAATCGAGAGAATAGGGTTGGTATTTGGTAGGATTATCATGCATAGGTTTGGTATTTTTTGGTATTTGAATAATAATTTCTTTCGAATATTTCCCAATTGTATGGCAACACAAATATGATGTAAAGGTAAAAAGAATATTAAATTATCTTTCTATGGTCTCCTAAATAAAAGAAGATTTTCATGTTTTAATTTCTAGAGTCTATTAGTCAAAATGTTTGTGTCTTTGTGAAAATGAATCCTATCTCTCTGGGTGAAGCCAAACCCAGAAAGCAAGAAAGGAAGCAACGAAGGAAGAGATGAAGTTGAAATAAATAGCATTAAATTCAATATTTGTCAGAGTTGCGTGTACAAATATGGTAGCTGTCACACCATGATGTGGGCCATCAAGAGGAAAAATATATAATGTGGAAAATTGGAATTTCCCATGAAATTAGGTATTTTAAAATATGTATTGGTTTCATAAATTTTGATAAAGAATTAGTTACGAGAACAACGATATTCTTGCAGTATCTTTGTTTATGAAATGTTATATACACTGTGTTTTTTTAAAAAATTGTTTTTGTGATTACATTTAATTATTTTAATTGTTTTTAGTTTTTTTTTATTTTCAATTATTTTGAAAATTTATTTTATGCTAGTTTCTAAATATAAAAGATTCATTAATTTGGTTATTTTTAAAAATCAAATTTTAATATCAATCCTTTTTAAAAAATAATTTGACGTTTGTTAAAACTTTGATATCTATACTAAACAAAAAGACTTGCTGAAAAAAACTAAATTAAAGTTCAAAATTTTAATTTCTAAGCTAAAACCTAGAGTTCTTGGATTTTATTTCTAAGGTCTTATTTGCTTCAAATATTAAAAGTAAATAATAAAATAATTTTTTTAGAAGACAGGGTTGAGTTTTTAAATTTGAAATTGTCATTTATTAATAGGAGATTTGTTAATTTGGTTATTTTTAAAAGTCAAATCTTGACATCAATCCTTTTTAAAAGAAGATTTCTATGGCAGGTTTGCTATAATGAACAAACCTAGATTTTTTTAAGTTAAGAACTTAGTCTAAAAGGTTGAAATGTCCTCAATTATCATTAAGACTTCTTTCGGGACAAACTTGTAATTTTATTACTATCGCGTCATTCCAAATAATATTTTAGATAAGATTCCTTATAGATTTTATCCTTCTATTAGAAGTTAATGAGTTGTATTACTCCTAATAATATTTTGGATATTGATCCACCATACAAGTTTTTTTTATCCTTATATTAAAGTGAGTAATAATAAATTATTATCTCTAATAATATTTTGGATATTAACTATTTTTAGGTTTTTTATCCTTATATTAAAAGTGAATAATATATATTCTTACCAAAAATAAGTTTTTTTTATCCTTTTCAAAAGAAGATTTGTTGTTCGTAAAAACTTCGATATCAATACTAAACAAAAAGACTTGTTGAAAAAGGCTAAATTAAAGTTCAAAATTTTAATTTATAAGCTAGCACCTAGAGTTCTTAAATTTTTTTTCTAAGGCCTCATTTGCTCCGAACATTGAAAGTAAATAACAAAATAATTTTTTTAGAAGACTAGGGTTAAGTTTTAAGTTTATGGGGTATGTTGGTTGGACGAACCTTTTGATTTTGACTAGGTCTTAAAGAACTCAATAAACTTGTTATTAAATTTATATATGTATGCATAAATAATTTTTTTATATAAAAGATAATAACACAAGAATATTTTTCTTAAATGCTAACCTAAATAAAAACTTTTTTTTTCCTTTGACTTTCTTTTCTTCAAGCCCATTTGGCTATGCGGTTGAGACACATTTTGCCAAAATTTGAATTTTTTTTATTTCAAATTAAGTTTTATGGTTTTGGATCGTTTTGACGTGTTAATGTCAAAAATATTTTTTAAAAAAAAACATTATTTTTATACATTTTCAAGCAAAAAACACTTTGAAAAGCAACCGCTAGCATAATATCAAACATTGCCTTCCTTTTTCATCAATCCTTCTTTTTTTTTCTTCTTGTCTTTCTCATTGCTTTTTTTTGCTGTTGTATCTACCCCCCTCATTTCTCCTCCTTTTTTTTCCCCTTATTATAGGTACATGAAGCTAGGATTAAGGGACTGCATTCATGGATGGCATGTGGAGGAATACTTTTTTAATCGCTTGAGGATCAATTCTAATATGAAATTAAGGCATAATCTGATCAAACACCTTAACCCTTAAAGATTTGTCATGCTGAACCTGAATGAAAACTAGTTTAAGTGCTAGCTATCAAGTCTCTTTTGCTTGATTTGTTGGGGATGAAATCAAATTTAAAACTATCATTCATTAACTCCAAACAACTAATGATGTGTTGGGGATTATAAATGTCGTACCTCCTTATGAGATTGTGACGTCGCGATGATCCTTTTTGGGTGTGTTCGGGAGGTCTTTGGTTGATAAGGAGTCGCTACCTAGTATTATGGTTACTAAAAACCCTAACTAGTCTTTTAGAGATTTAGGCAATGGACTGGTTGCGTAAATGAAAGATATTAGCACCCCTAACACGCCTTACCTTAAGTAAGTTGTATTGTTTTTTTTTTGTTTGCTATGGTTTGATGATGTTTCTATTTTTATTAGCCTACTATAACAAGATCGCTATGATGAACAAACATTTGTTTCTTTAGGTCAAGAACTTGGTTTGAAAGGTTGAAATATCCTCAATTATCATTGAGGCTAATCCTAGAAAGTCTTTTTCATATCGTGAAGCATATTTTTAGTTATCTAAAAAGCACAGATAAATTAGGTCCTTGGTACCCTTTGATGTATAGTTTTAATTTGACTAGTTATTCGTATTTTGACTTTGTCAATTCCATAATGAATAGAAAAGCACTAGTGAGATACGATAATTTCTATGACATGCTTTAGTCTCATGGTTCAGTAAAAAGCAAACTTTGACAACAACTTCCACTATGAAAATTGAATATATTATTGTTGGATTATATTATGCCTAAATATTTTGGATGAAGCAAACCCTAATGGATTTTTATCTTAAGTTGGATCATATTCCAATTTGTTTATGATAATACTAGTGCTATAAATTTGGTCAAAAACCCCACCCAACACTTTGGAACTAAGCATATAGAAATTAGACATCATTTTATTCATGATCATGTTAAAAAAGGTGATATTTCTTTTGAGTTTGTGGTCACAGATAAACAAATTGTGAACATTTTCACAAAGTCGTTAAGTGAAGATAAATTTAGTGCTTTTCAACTTGAACTAAGTATTGGCAATCCTCCTTGAACTTAATCTTAATAATTCTTATTGCATGCATGCATGCATAAAATTATTGCATGCTTGCATGAAAGCATTAGATTGTTTGGACATCCATGCACTAGATAATGAAAACAAGCCAAATAAAAAGGTCTTTCTCTTTTAGTCATTTGAAAAAATATAAAATTTTAAGATATGATAAAAGCTAGCTTGGTCGAATGAAAATGTAACAAGTTGGACATAAAAGAAATTAAGTGGCTCTGAGTTGCTTTCTTTTGCAACTGTTTTAAATAAAAGATATGTGTTTTGACCATTTTTAATTGTCTTTACCATTAAATAAAGGTGTCATGTGAAGCCATTTGTGTGCCTTTTCCTTTGTTTAGGGTTTTTTATAATGAGTTTTTCATATTAAATAACAAAATTACTGAGTTGTATCTTTGAACTTTTTTTTCTCTTTTATAAGAAACACTTACACTCACCTGTCCCGTCCTTCTTTATGTCAATTCTTCAATTGAGAGATTCACAACTTGCCAAGCCTTGAATGCTCTTACATGTTGGGTCATACTTTCATAAAATCTCAAAACCAAAAATCTGCACTAGCATTTGACTACTTCTTGTTCTTTCATTAAAATTTCCATCATCTTTCATTTTTTCTTACAAAGTCTTCATCTTCTCTAAAAACTCATAATTCATCATACTCTTTTACTTTTCCAAAGTAAGAACCATATCTCCAATAAGAAGACTTTCATTCATGTTTCAAACTATAAAGTTGATCAACATTTATCTTCTTAAAATAACATTAACACATTTGGACAATTTTCATATAATTTCATACTACAAAATATCCATGAGTTTTTTTTTGTAGGATAGTCCACATTATCCCAGAGAATTCTTTATCAGCCAAGATTCTTTTAAAAGATATTACACTAAAAAACTCTATGAAAAATGTATTCTTTAAGGGTGTAATGTAACTATTAATGAATTACAAGTTTTTTTTTAATGTTAGGGAGTAGTTTACTCATGTTTAATGGAATTCATTTCTGGGGAGTAAAAGTCAAGAGGTGTTTGTTAATATGGTAAGGGTGTAAGGTCTAGGTCAAACGAAAAAACATTTGAATTGACTAGTATGGTGAATAAGAAACAGATCACCATTACTTTACAAAAATAATGAAATTTACTAAATCCATTGATGATTGATCATTGTGTTATAAAATGATTGTTATTTAAAACCAGAATAGTTATAGTTACAATAAATGTTAAAGGCATTTTATAATGGAACTCCCTTTATTTTTTATTGTTAGTTAAATTAAGAATCAAACTAAAACCCTAATTTTGTTTTTATTTCATTAAGAAAATTAATCATAGTTGAGCATAATGACTATAAAAGAAGTAAATTCAAATAAAACTAGGAAGAAAAAGTATAAAGTGTTGCAATTATACAATTTGAGATGAAAAATCATGAAAAAAAATAAAATACAATGTCAGATCAATTAAAAACTTATTTGATTTTCAAAATAATAATATAAACTAAGGATTGTTTTTTTTATATATATATTTTACTAACTTTTGTTTTTTTTCATATGTCTTTTATAAAATATCAATGGCCTATAATTTTAGTATTGTTAAGAAATATGTGTATGATTATTTCATAACTTGTTTTAATCACAAACAAAAGTTTAATCCTTTCCATTCAAAAATATGTTAAGAAAAAAACTAAAGAAAACACAGACACATATAAAATAGTATCGCTCTCTTTTGCTTCTATTTCCTCCCTTCATCTTGGCAATGTGTCAACCACAAATAGTTATATTCATGGTATCTTTTTAAGCACAACATGTGAAAAATTAGTATTGAAATACTAGCTAATAGAGTATAAAAAAATATTTTTAAAAAAACTTAGTTGGACCCAAAACAAAAGGCCCAACAAGCTTAATTTTGGGCTCAATTGAACCCACTTAAATTGACCTAACCAAGATTTATAAAAAAACTAGATTGGAAGTAGAAAGAATATATACTGCAGGGAAGAAGAGAGGAAATAGGCAAAGTAGGGGCAAAGATAAAAAGAAAGAACAAGCCATCAAAGCTCCATCGTGAATCCACCAAATGCATGTGCAACACCACTAGAAAGGTCTCGCCAAGACTATTCAAATGACATCAAATAAATACCATTAGAGCTCTAACTATGCAACATACGCTACTAGAAAGAGACATCTTTTTTTACGAGCTAGCTCGTGTGATACACACACTTTACAATCTTTATCCCTCCTTTTCATTTTGGCTCCCGATTCTTTAACAACTCTTCAATTTAATACCAAATTTTAGCCCAATTGAACCATCTCTAACCTTAGCCAAGCCCAACCAAGTCCTTTTCAGGCTAAGCCCAAAAGAACCCTCTCTAGCCTTAGCCCAATCAACGCTAGTTGGCCTAATCAAGGGAAAAAAAGGGAGATGGAGGAAAAGGTTGGCAACCTAACCAACCCTTATCCGAAAACCCAACCAAAAATGGAGAAGATGAGGAAAATAAGGGGAAAACATCAGCCTAACTAAACTTTGCACATAGCGTGCAATGACCACACTCTCTTGCCAATAACCACCTCACTCATACTATCTCATGTCAACCTTTCAGCCAATGACCATCTCTTTCCATCAATGACTTACTCTCAAGCACTAATATATCCTGTAATGGCAAGTGTGGAATAATAATGAATGACTGAACTTTCTAGGAAGTCAGATATTTCTCATCATTTTTCCTATCCAATAGGTAAGCTTATGTAACCTGAGATCTTCATAAATACCACAAGTCATCAGGTAAAAAGCTCAAACAAGCTCACTTGACTCTATTACTTCTTTATTCCACACACAACATTACTCTCCCTACCACACATTCTCTCTTCATGCATATATTTCACCTCTACTATATTTACTAACTTAAGCATCGAAAAGTCTCTTATTTTGATAATGAACTTGTTTTGTAGGTCAGTTACCAGCCCATGACATAGCCATAAAAATCCCATATATGAATTAAATTTTTCACGACTTCCTCACCATCTCTTTATTAAAGTTTTTTTTGTCTCTAAAATTATTGTACTGATTAAACAAAGCTCAATGAAACCTTTCTTTGGTTTTAGAGAAGGTATATTTAAATCATATTAGTAAACAAGATGAAAATTCAAACTCCATCCAGATTTTAAAGTATCTAAAGTTGAAAATTTATTTTATTATGATCGATATATTTTCAATAGCAACTCCAATTAGATCTTCCATCATATAGAAATTCCATTTGTTATTGTAATGTATATTGCAAATTCCTTTTTTATTTAATTGAGAGCCTAGTAAGTCTTGACCTGTACAATTAGATACGATTCCTTTTTTTTTTTTATTATAGAATGTTAATAAAAAAATATTTTTATTACTTATTAGTTTTGATTTAGATAACTGATTTGTCAAGTTAACCGGAATAAGTTGTTTTGGACAAAAATAAACTTAAAAAAGATACTTTTGGATATAAATTTAATCTTTGTTTTTGAAATTGGCATGGTTAAATCAACTAAGATACGAGTTAATACGTTGAGTCACCTAGTTTAACTAATCAACATCTAATCTAATTCAAAAACAAAATCGATTCAAGCTAAGCTTTAAATTAATAAATCACTAGATAATTCCTCAACTAGGTTTAATTAAATATGTTATGTACTGCAACGGTTTTATGTGAACATTTTTAAAGTTTCAATTTTTTATTTCCCACAAAATGAGAGAGATCCCAAGGACTAGCCAAGAGATAGGTTCTTGTCAATGGTACTGTCTTTCCATCCTGGTTTCGTGGAGGCAACTCAGATTCCATGGCCTAACTAGTTGCATCAACTCACTTTCACAAGTGGACTGGTAGTTAAGGAAAGACCGGTAGAAACGTCTTGTCGGATCCAACCTTCCAGCCTCAACTGTTTGCCTTGCCATCGACAATATCCACCCGTTAGACTAAAAAGTGAGAAAACTTCACTACCGTTGGATTTAAATGTCCATATCCCAATCAACGATCCAACAACTTCCTCGAGAAACACTCCAAACTTTGCTCCCTCACTTTTGTTAATATTTCGGGTAAACTTATATTTTGCTACTACATATTTATAAACCTTTCATATATACCCCCTATAGTTTAAAATGTCCTAACATTACCCTTTTGATTCCCAAAAAGTGCCGATCACATGTTAACCTAACCAATAATAGGGAGGTGATAACGTCATAATAGGGATTGTAATTTAATCTGAATTTAATAAATATTATCCAATCTAAATAAGTGGATTTTTTAAAATATTTTTTTATTTAATATATA
>Ga0307510_10011368_pt1 | contig 10573 bp, 4 predicted proteins | sample 12_EM_MG_FD_207224 | JGI IMG/M metagenome (GOLD analysis project Ga0307510, IMG submission 207224) | Populus trichocarpa ectomycorrhiza microbial communities from riparian zone in the Pacific Northwest, United States - 12_EM | ecosystem: Host-associated > Plants > Roots > Unclassified | place...
TTCAGTGAAATCCATGTTTGCTTCCTGCTCTGTTTAAATGATGAGAAAAGCTATATTGGGTACAATTGCTTTTGCACAGGTTTGGGAAGGGCTTACAATTTACCTGATACTTTGCTTAGGTTTACAGAATCATCAGGTTCTCTGCTCTGTTGATTTTGCTTTGATCATAGGTCGTTTGAGCCTACATTATATATACTTGGCTGCCCTACTATTTTCAATTTGCATGCTCTGATTTTACGAAATAAAATTTTAAGTTGAATTTTATTTTTCCACGTTCAGTTTGTAGAAGTTGAGAAAGTTGAGAAAGTTGAGAGAAAATCATTGAAAATATCAAGGAGAGGGAAAGTACTTGGATGACTAAAAATACTATACATCTTTGCTAGAAGAGTTTAATAGAGGTGGAGTTTTTATTTAAGATAGATAAAAATTTATAATTTTTTTTGTAAGAGTGATTAAAGAGTGTTTTAGAATTAGAAATGAGTATATTGAGATACTTATAGTATCTTTTAGTTTTTTTTTGTTTTGTTTTATATATAAAAACAAGTTGAGAAATAAGTTTTTATAATACCCTCACTTGGCCTTTCTCTATTTTTTTTTTAAAATTTTCATTAATTTCCATTTAAAATTAATACCCTCTCTTATTTTTTTTAAAATTGTATAATTTGATTTTTAAAAAATAATAATTAATATTTGAATTTTTTTATAATTTCATAATACTTCAAAGAAATTATTGTAATTTTTTTTAATTTTTTCCTCTAGTGATTTATATAAATTGTATTTACATGATACATTTATAAAAGCAGATATCATTTGTTCGTAGCGACTAAAATTAACGTTATAAGATAAAATAAATAAAACAAATGGTTTAGATAAAATATTTGTATATACATCTATCTTTTCTTTTATTAGAAAGACTAATTTCCCATTTTTGTATACAATTAGTATTAACATTTTATTTATTTATTAATTTATATATATTTATTAATTATTTTATTATGTGCAATAACAATTTTTTATTTTTTTAGTTAAAAAAATAAAAAGATGACGTTTATACATAATAAAATAAATTAAAAAAAATAAATTGATATATATAAAAACAATTTGTTAACATTAATTAAAAAAAAATCATGATACTTGAAAACACATCAATAACATCGACTATTTCTAATCTTTTTTTAGAAATTAACTTAAAACCTTACCCTTGATATTAAACTAGTTATCCAAAAAACTAATTTCTCGAGCAATATTATTGTGCTCCAAAACACAAATTACTATTCATTGTAATATTATAATTACTATATTACCCCTTGATCGTTTTATCTTGTCTTTACTTCGGGGGTAAGATGATATTTTCACAATAAAATAAATGTCTTTTAAGGATTGTATGAGTTTATTTTGGTAATTGTGTCTTTTAATGCATAGTAAAATTACTAATGTAACCCTTGAATAAAATAATCTAATGCCTTCTGTACAAGGGTGTTTTTGTATTTTCATATTTGATAGAACAATAGAAATGCTATATTACCTTTACCATTCAAATTTTCTAGCATTGGCTTAAGGGGCATGATTGTAATTTCATCATGGTTTATTTGTTATTGTTGTATAGTCCTAAATACATTTTTGGTTTTGTACAAATAATAAGAAAAAAAACAATAAAACTGCTACGCGTGCCTTGCATGGTTGCCGCTCCGCCACCTTCTAGCGGCGAGTGTGGTTGGTTTCGATGATTGTAACTGTGATTCTGCTGCATCATTTTATTCATCTTGGTGTCCTTTTCCGTTCTTGATGGCGCGTGTGTTGTGGTTCGGCGTAGTTTGGCTTAAAATTGCTTTTCTTTTCTTTTCTTTTCTTTCTTTCTTTCTTTCTTTCTTTTCCTTGTCTTTCTTCCTCAGATTGCGTGCTGGCCATACAAAAAATCATACCAGTCCTTTAATTTATTTTTCTTCTCTCATTTGCAATTGTTTTATTTACATTAATTATTTCTAATTGGATTTTATTTTCGATTTCATCCCTAGTCATTTGATTTTTTAATTTGTTTTCAAATTTAGTTCTCACTCTTTTAATTTCTATTTGTTTTGTTTTGAATCATTTTCTTGATTGATTTGTCTTCTTTTCTAATTCCACCCCTAGATATTTAGTTTCATTTAATTTTTATATCAAATTTGATCCCAATTCTTTTAATTGCTATTTTTTAAATCATTTTCTTAATGGATTTTTTTTTTTACAATTCCATCCCTAAACATTTAATTTCATTTGATTTTTCCCTAAACATTTAATTTCATTTAATTTTTATATCAAATTTAGTCATAATTCTTTTAACTGCAATTTGTTTTTGTTTTGCATTTTTTAATTGATTTTTTTGTTCTGAATTTCATTCCCCAATATTTGTTTGTTTTTTCATATTTGCCATTAATGGGGCTACCTCGGTCTCATGACCTGGGTAATAGATTTGAAGGATTAGCTCGAGTTGACTTTTGTTATTTTTAAAGTATTTGTTTAATTGTTTTTTGCTGATATTTTTTTCACTTTCTTATTTATAGGGTCATCCCAATTTCATGTTCTAGGTCATGTGTTTTTTGACTCGGGGTGGCTGCCGGGTCTGCTCGAGGCTTTTTTTGTTATCTTTTGTTTTGCTTTGATAAGTTTTAAAAATTTATATTTTTAAATTGACTTATAATAAACTTATAGGACCCGGATCCAGGGTTTCATAGGTTGCGAGCTTTTTAAAATTTGACCATGTTTAGGATATTTGTTCGGGTTTGCTTGTTTTTTATAGATGTTTTCAATTTCACCATATGATTTTTTTAATTTTTAAAATTTGGTCTTTATTTTTTTAATTGATATTTATTTTATTTAAGATTATTTTTTATTTTTTCATTAAATTGCATCCTTCTCGGGTTTTTTCTATCAAACTTTATTCTCATTTTTTTTGTTGGTTTTGCAATTTTTTTTATTAATATTTTTCTACCGATCTTATCTTTTGAAATTAAATTGATTGAGAATGATGCTTTTTGATTGAATTTGGGTAAAAATTTTCATCGGATGTGACTTTTAAAGCTTAAACCAAGTTTAAAAAATTTGTCGGGCTTGCCCTGTTTTTTTCCTTTTCTAAGTTGATATTTTCTTATTTTTTATCCTTTTTAACTTTTGTTTTGTTATGTTTTATGGTTTAACTCTCTTTTTTAAATATTTGTTCTCTTAGTTTTTTTTTGTTTGATTTTATTGGGTTACTCCTCTATAATTTTTTTCTATTTCACCCCACCATTTTTTTTTATCTATAAATAATGTATAATATTACAAATGATTTTCAATTTCACCCCCTATTATTTTTTTAATCTTTCAAGTTTGGTCCTAATTCTTTTAAATACAATTGTTTTTTGTTTGGGATAAGTTTTTTTTAAAATTTTATCCTCATTGAGTTTTTTTTTCTGTCAAATTTTAGCCCCATTATTGTTGTTGTTGTTCCTTTTCTTTTACAAGTTTTTTTTATTAATATTTTTTCAGCGATTCCATCATTTAAAATTAAACTGAATGACATTTTAGCTTTTTAATTGAACTCGGATCCATTATTTAACAAGTTGTAAATTTTTTAGATTAGACTAGATTTAGGAAGTTCACCTGGTTTCCCTCTCTTTTTTGAAGCTGATGTTTTCTTATTTTTAAGTTTGACTCATTTTTTTTCTTGGTTTTTCTTCAATTAGGTTAGTATTGGGTTGTTTAATAATCCGAATAAGTTCGAGTGTTTTTTTTTCATTGTTTTTTGTGAGTTTATTTATTACTATTTTTTTATATTATTTAAATTATCAATTTAACCAATGATTTGAGATTTAAATTTTTTTAATCTATCACTTTTTTTACATAATTTTTTTTTTAATCCACTACAAGCGATCAACATATATAGTTGAACCTAAAACTATTTAGATGCTAAAGGTTCATCATTTGTGTCCCCCTATATGTGACAATTTAGATTCATTATTTGTGTCCAGTTGAACTTACGAAACCTCTCCTATATTAAAGTATGATTATGAAGCCTAGCCTTGCCCTAGTAGGTAATTATTTATTAATCCTGGTCTAGCTTGTCCTGGTCAACCCAGCGACGCCAACCTAGATCGTGTTGTTTTTCTCAAACCAGACATTGTCCTAATATAGTGGGTTAATCAATAGCAAGGTTGATGTTGATCTGATCAACTCGAGTGAGATTTCATGAGGTTGATATAAATTTTTAAAAGATTTTTGCTTAAAACAATATTAATTCATTTTTATTTATTGTTTATTTTTAAAAAAACAACATTATTTTATTAAAAAAACTACTAAAACAACCTCATTTTAAATTCATTCAATAACTCAAAGAGTTGGATCTTTAACTAGATCTAACATATATGAATTAAAATCATTTAACAATTAATCTCAATACTATTAATTTTAGAACTTTTACTAGATTTGTTCCTCGCACTACCTGTGGGCAGGGTAATTGTTTTTTCAACAATAAAAACAAATGCTAGGGCAAGAGAAAACTAAATCCTGAGTCACTGGTTCAATTAGTAATTTAAATAATATGAAAATAAATATAACAACAAAAAAAAAACAACGAAAAATATATAAAAGAACCAGATCTGAGCTTATCTAAATTATCAAAAAACTCAGTGTTGTAGGGAGAAGTTGTAAAAAAAATAAATAAATAAAACCCTATTAAATTAGGTGAACTTGAAGACCATGAGCATAAAATTGAGATAATTTCATAGAAGAAAAAAAAGCAAGGAAAAAAGTTTGAAGGATGAAATTGAAATATATTAATTTTAAAAAACAAAAGTGAACCTTCATTAACATTTAAAACTGGTGATCTTGGTTATGAACTTGGGAATAACCCAATAGAAGACAAATAATAAAAAATAACAAAGCGAAACTAAAAAAAGGATAAAAATAAGAAAACATCTGCTTAAAAAAGAAAGAAAAACAAGCAAACTTGATCCAACTTCTTAAACCCAGTTTAATCTCTAAAAGGTGTAACTCGGTAAATCATAGACTTAGGTTTAATCAAGAAGTTTAATTCTCAATCAATTTAATTTTGAAGGATGAAATTGTAAAAAAATATTAATTAAAAAACCTTGCAAAAGCAAAAAAAAAAAATGAGTATACAATTTGATAGAAAAAACCTAAGGATGATGAAATTTGAAAAAAATACAATTTAAAAATTTATCTCAAACAAAATAAATAGCAATTAAAAAAATAAGAATCAAATTTAAAAGATTATAAAATCATAAGGGGTGAAATTAAAAAAATATTTGTAATTTGATATACTATTTATAGATTAAAAAATGATAGGAGTTATATTGGAAAACAAAATAGGGGGCTAACCCAATAGAAGGCAAACAACAAAAAATAACAAAACAAAACCAAAAAAAGAAAGGTTAAAAAATAGAAAAATATCAGCTTAAAACATGTCAAAACTACAATAAAACCTATATAAACCACCCAACAACTTTAAAATCATTAGAAAAGGAATAATAATCTAATTCATAAAACAAAAATTGAACTTGATTTGCCTTCCTTGATTTGTTAATAGGGAAGGACCAGCTCTAATGAATTTCTCTCGAGAAGAGAAATCTATTGACACAAGGATTTTTTTTATGGTCGGATTGTGATCGAATGACAAATTTCTCTCTTATTCGTTATTATTTGATGTGTTTATCTTTTTTTTTTTCTAACTCAGAGATTAAAAAATAAACAAAATTGTTTTAAACCAAAATAAAATTTATAAATTTTTTGAGACCAACAAATTTTCTCCATGTTTTACATTTAGGTCATCTTACTTTAAATTGTCTTTCTAATTCAATTGAAAATTTTATCTTATAGAATGAGATCTTAAAAGGATAAAATGAAAAGGAAAAAAAATAAAATTAAAAAAAAGAAAAGGGAAGGCGCTTCAGTGTTCATATCGGACCTAATTTATAATCTTTTAAGTAGTTTTCATTGTAGTGCCTCTATTATAAAACCTGAATCATCATGGTAGGTCGACTCAAGTCTTGTTTAACCCGGTGTCTATACCATTCTAGGTTGAAAAGATGAGGTAAAGAATTGACCCGATAAAATATCCGGGATAACTCGTGACTGGGTTTACTCAAGTAAAACCAAGTCAAAATTCATTGATTGTTTTTTAAATAAGTTAACCTAAATTAACTCTTTCATTCATGACATATTCTAACTGAATAAACTTCTAAAACTATGATAGTAGCATTTTATGAGATTCGATGAACCTATAGTAGGATATAAAGTTGAAAATTGATTCATTCAATTGATATTTGGTCAGATTATACTTTTTGGCAGAGGCAAATTATATACATAGTCACTATTGCTAATCCACGTATGAATAAAATTTTGAAAAAATACAAGAATTTTAGCATTCAATCTCCATGAATGAACAAACTTGTCTTTCCCTATTGTACAAAACTAAAATGTTAATGCCTCATGTGCAACATATAGCACTTCGAGACTATATATATATATATATATATAGTGCATGTCACTCTATGCTTCATTAATCTATTTTAATTAATGTAGTATAATGAAAATGAAAAAAAAGTTTAGGTTTCACAAACTCTAAAATTAGGTCTAAATTACATAGTTCGAGTCTATTTAGAAGTGTGGTTGCGATTATTTTTTTAAAGTGCTTTTTTATCTGAAATGCATCAAAATAAATTTTTTTTTATTTTTTAAATATTATTTTTAAGATCAGCGCATATAAATGATCCAAAACATATAAAAAATTAATTTTTAGCCAAAAAAATAAATTTAAAGGTTTACAGAAACACGGGTTGACGCACATTTTCAAACGCAGCTCTTAATTTGATGATTCTACAAGTCAATAATTGTATATCAATAACATATAAAACTATTTATAACTAATAAAATCCGAATTAAATAAATATTTTAAATTTAATCAAAAACATGAAATTAAAATAATGAAAAAAAAAAAACTCTAAAACAACAACTCCAGGATCTTATAATACAGGCATGAAAACAACCTCATCTAATCCAAGCTATGCTAATTTGCTAACTACACATTTAACAACGTTATCTTTATGTCGAACGGTTATAAGAATTGTGTGAGATCAACGGTCATATCTTGCTTGAGCATCAAGCTAGCCGATATAATTAATTTTAGCATGGGATATTTATTCCCTGGGTTTCTCCCTGGCTAGCTACCTTTACTGGCCCTTGGGGGTCCATGTTCTTCCTTAACTGAGAAACCTAAAAATTATGGCCACAAATTTCTTCCATGGGTTCCACATAAAATAGACTTAGTCGTGGAAGGATCGATCGAGGAAACTTCCCGGTCGGCAGGTTCCTCGAGATTTTCAGGCTCTAAACCAACCGTTCAAGTTTTTTCCACGCTTATGACTTAGTCGTGGAAGGATCGATTGTGGAAAATAAGTTTCTTTGGTATATGAAGAACAAGTTTCTTTTTATCAAATTTTAAAGAGATAATTTACATTAAAAATAAATAAATTAATAATCTATATGGAAAATAAGAAATGGTAAGGGATGGTTAGAAGAGAAACTAAAATAAGGAGAAGAAATTAAGGCTTTTCGTTTGGTTGAAGAAAAGTGAGGGAAAATGTAGCTTAATTTGTTTGTTTAGATGTATTATTGATGGAAAAGAAATGAATATAATTTTTTAGAGGATATTATGAGAAAAATCCTATCATTTTTTTTTTATTTACTTCAATTTTCTATGAATTTGGGCAGGAATTAAGTGAGCATGATCAATTGAAGCTATATCTCTAATGGTATAAGAACATCTATGTTTTTGTTTTAGGAATCTTAATCCTTACGAAATCTATGGAATAATCACTATACATTAACATCGATTGATTATGAACAAATAACTATATTATATATTAGGAAAGCCAAAAAGGAAAAACCTAAAGTTGTCCATGTGAGACAAAGTTGTTTGGAGTGAAATAATCATCATCATGATAGTAGCTATTGTTTGAGATATTGATGCCTAGATACTTTATTACAAGGATTAAAACAATTAAAATCTTGAGGCCAGATATATGTTTTTTTTTTTTATATTAATGTGAATTTAATTTAATTAGTATTCATGACTCATGTTCATAATTTTTTTTATTAATGTGAGTATTCGGGTCAGCTTGTGCGTACCTCGACTAATCCTACAAGCCTTGAAGTTAATGACCATGAAAGTCTTTAGTGGCCTTGAGGTTTGTAGAACTCGAACTAGTGATCTTTATGGAACAAATTCAAGAACTGATTAATTTAGCTACACCTTTAAGAATTAATTCATGTTTATAATTATACTGTTTAGTTCTTCTGGGTTTTGTTTTTTTTATGATGGCTTGTTTTCCCAATCAAATGAAGATCATCATACCCCAAGAATACAGGTGCCCTATCTATTAAGAGCAAGCAGTACATACATGACTTCACAAGGCCATATATAGCTAAAATACAACAATCAAAGAAGTGATAGAGTCTTTGAGTGTACTGAAAAGTGATTGCATGTTGATTTTTTGTGTGCAATTGAATACTTACACTTACACAAAAATATAAATTCTTAAAATCACGACTCAAATTATACCAAGTATCTAACATGTAAAATAAAATTAAAAACTTAAAAATTAATAAAATTAAACTTAACTAGTATAAAATTAATAAAATCTAACCGGGTTTACTAGATTTGACTTTTGAAATTAGCTTTGACTTAATAATTATAAAAATTAAAAAAATATAAATTTTTTTTTTTTTTACAATAGTTACAAATATTATTTTTTAAAAAATACTCATTAAAAAAGACAATTTATACCATTTCTATTTTTGCCTATATTTTTATTTTCTATCGTTGTTAGGCATGTAACTTGGAAATATATATCCTACCAACTTAAACATGAATAAATAAAAAAGCGGCAAAAATACACCGTACACCAAATGTAAAATGATATCCGAGATTATTAATTAGTAAAGTGATGAAAACTATAGCTAGCTAGATTTAGAAATTAAATTGCCATTACTCTTACATGTACGTAGTAATTGATATAACACTAGCTTGACTTCTCATAGTCAACACAATGTCTTCATCTGTTTTTTCTTTAATTTAATATCCTTAACATTATATTCATTCACGTAGATAATCTATAAATTACAATCTGAAATTCTTGTTTTAATTCCTTAAAGCAATGAAATAATGTTTAGATTCGAGGAGTTCGAGGGAGGATAATTATGATGAGTTTGAAAGTCTGATAATTATTGCTTTTTAAATTGTATTTTATTTGAAAATGCATTAAAATAATAATTTGTTAAAAATATATTTTTAATATTAACATATTAAAATAATATAAAAAAATAAAAAATAATAATTTTAAATAAAAATAAATTTAAATTTTTTTAAAATATAATTTCAAATACGTTCTCAAACTGCCCGCACCTTCTGCCCGATACGTAAATGCTAGAGGTACAATGAAGCTTCTAATAATTAATATATAATAACTGACCAAGTCGTGCTCAGATTTTATCGAAGTTTTCAAGACTTTCATAGCAAAGGATAAAAGAAAAGTTCCTTTAATACGATTGAAGAGCTAAAAGCCTAAAAGTGAGATCATGGCCATTGTGGCTGTGAACCCTTTCATTATAATCATAGTTGTTAAAACCTAAGTTTTTAATTAACCGATAAAACATTAATCCGACTGAATTTTTAATGATTTTATTTATTTAATTAAATCAAATTCAAATTATTTCGGGTAGAATATCTCTTTTTTAAAAATATTATTATTTTAATAAAAATAATTGATATAAACTAGTGACGCATAAATCAACAATCAATACCCTCTTTTTCAATAACAAATAGTAATTTTAGGAGATAAACAGTCGAAAACACCAAATCCCCACTTCGCTATCTCTATAGATCCCTAGCCACAGGTACCCTTATGATTTCTAAATTAAGTCGATCACATGGAGAGCAATCTATTTTTAATTTATATGGGAGATTTGATGGCTCCCAAAACTGATCTATCGAAGTACACACTCTGATACAGCTCAGCTGGGAATTGCTTATTGTCGTGGGCCACTGAAATATTGTACCACCGCACCGTTGGATTAGCCTGCCATTAAATCATAACAATAAGTGTTTTTAAAAAAAATTAATTTTTTATTTATAAAAAATTAATTTTTTTTATATATTCTAAATATTTTAATACATTAATTTCAAAAATAATTTTTTAAAAATAAAAAAAATATTATTGTGATACATTTTAGCATGAAAAGTATTTGAAAAGCAACCACACTTCTAAAAAAAACATAAATGATAAAAAGAAGGTTGGAATGTCTTTTTATTTTTTTTTGTGAATATAGGATATTTTTATGAGTGTTTTTTATTTAAAATATTAGTATATTAAAATTATAGAAATTAATAAAAAAATATTAATTTAATAATTTTTAAAGATAAATATATTTTCCAAATGCATCCAAATACAATTTGAAATACACTCACCAATCAAATATGAATTCATTCCAAACTTAGTTTCTCTGTCTTGTGTTTTTTTCACTCTTGTTTCGATTGGGG
>Ga0307510_10011369_pt1 | contig 10572 bp, 17 predicted proteins | sample 12_EM_MG_FD_207224 | JGI IMG/M metagenome (GOLD analysis project Ga0307510, IMG submission 207224) | Populus trichocarpa ectomycorrhiza microbial communities from riparian zone in the Pacific Northwest, United States - 12_EM | ecosystem: Host-associated > Plants > Roots > Unclassified | place...
ATGGGCCCATACGAATAAATGCACTTTTGACTGAAACTGGGCCCATGTTGTTTTTTCCGTAATTTACGGCTAATTTGCATGTGGGTTCTACCGACCACTACGACAATGTATACTACATGGGCTCAGTGTCCACGGCGGGGCCGCCAGGACGCTAGTGTGAGACATCTTGGAGAGGTCAGTGGAAAGGGGGAAAATGGATATGTTTGTCGTCGTGATATGGGGGTTTGTCTGGAAACCGGAGTAAAGGGTTGTTGTAGGGATTCCCAGGAGCCTGGCCCTCTGTTTATGAGTTGGGTGCTCTGGGACAGCCCCTGAAGGCATTTTCGATGATCACATATAGATGGAGCGGCTTTGGTAGGTAGTTTGGAAGGCCACTTGCGATGCACCACACTGCAGCATTTGGTGTCGTGAGGAATTCTCAGATTCTGACGGTAAACATGGGGAGGAGATCGGGGTTACTACCGAGTTGCACCCGGGCGGCCTAAGGTGTCACGGTTGCACTGTCAGTAACCAAAGCGATGAAGGGGATGCATTGGGAGAGAGCGGATCAGGATTCAGAACGGTGAATCAGGGCCCAAGAACCGATGGCCCCAATGAGAACGTGTGTGATCTGGGTGGAGGAGCCAGTAAGGTGGCATCACAAATGGTACCTCGCTGGGAACAGGTTGAGGACAGACGCCTCGAGTTCTGCCTAAGAGCAGGGTCTTATCACGCTTGTGAGAAGTATGAGTATTATGGAGGATGAGCCCCTGATTGGGGCTAGGGTCCCCTCCGAGTATGTGGAGGGGGCAAGGAGGGACGGTTTGTTGAACGTGACTATAGGGATGCCGCCACCGATCACATGGGTCAAATTGTCGGTATGGACTGGCCAGCGGCCATAGACCAGTGAAAGGTTGGCTTTAGCCACAATGAGGGTAATTTGGACCTGCGAGACAATGTCGTCTACAGATCTGCAAATTGCTTTGGGCTCCGAAGGGAGTGGGGGCGCTGGCCGTGATCTCGGTGCTCTTTCAAAGTTGGTTGGACACATGGGGAAGAGGGACCCGGAAGGGTCAGGGACCTGAACGGATGTGAGTTTGTTGGAGGAGTGACGGGGTAGCATCAGGAAAACCCCTAGTTTACTTTTCAGTGCTTTTTCACACTTTTTGGTGCTTTTTGGTGCTTTTTTGTGATTTTTCATGGTTTTGATGTAAAAAGTAAAAAAAAGCACAAAAAAGCCATGTCCTCTACTTTTTTTAGTGCTTTCTGTGTTCGTCAAAAAAGTAGACAATTTTTCAAAAGCATTGTAACTCAAAAAGCACTGCAAACTCAAAAAAGCATTCTACCTCAAAAAAGTACATTGTTAAGGTCCAAGGGCCTTAAAGACACGACGTGCGTGGGTTGGTTTGGCGACGACTAAGATTGCTCAGTGGGTTGTCCTCCTGAGGCAATGATCACGTGAGTAGCGCGGTACCGGTTGGCTACACAGTATAACAAGTAAGTCCCTGATGATAAGGGCGACTCCTGAGTGTTCTGATAGAAGTAGAAAGGGGAGAGCTTCAAAGGGAGGTTTTGAAGCAACTGAGGATTCGGGCTGTTTGACTCTGAGAGTCCTGGGTGGAAGCTACAAGTCTTGGATTGAAAACCAAGTTAGGCTTAGGGCCTAACTGCTAAAAGTACGAGTGCTTATATACAAGTGAGAAGTAATGGGTCACAGGAGTCACAGAATAATACTGTCACATATAGTAAGGTTCATCATGAGCTGGCAGTTCTAAGTATAGCTCCATCATGAGCTGGCGGTCCATCATGACGTGGCAATGAGCTGGCAATCCATAATGGGTTAAATGGTGATGCTGCGGAGTGCTGCGGACTGCGGAGTAATGGCATGTGATATCTGACTGCGGAATGGTCAGGTGATCCATCAGGTGACTTGTCAGGTGATTCGGTGGCGGTCCGAGCGGCGCATGAGGGAACGAGTGAGGAACGAGTAACTGAGAGTGCAGAATAAAATGGTGAAAATTAGCGGAAAATTGGTGGTAGGGCCCAGGATCGTAACATACATGTAATCTAAGTAACCCTCCCTAATCCATTCACACACGTTCGGCGTCTCTGGGCCAGCCATTTCATCAGCGTGACAGACACTGGACTTACTGCTGAGCATGAGGCACAGCCCATCCAAGCACACACGTTATGCTCTGTGCTAAGAGGCAGTGCTATATCTTATCTGGGAGATACTCAGGGACATTTTCAGCATCTTTGTAGAGGGTTTCCATAAGAACTGCTGTGTCAGGATAATCCTGATTTGACGGATGGCCTCAAAACTAAACTCTAGTTGCATGGTGTGCGGAAACAGATACTGATGAAGCTCACCAACGACTAACAGTGCACCTGCCTCCATCACCCATCAACCACTCTTACAATCTTAACCCCATGCGCGCATATAAAGGGTCAATTGTGCTGTCGCTGATTATGATGGTACTTCAAACCAAGGTGCACAGATACAAGTCCTTGGGAAGATGCAGTGCACCTACAACCGTTGCCTCCCCAGCTGTGCCCTCTGAGACCCTCGCACTCGGTACGACTAAACAACGTTGCTGCACTCTGTTTCGCCAACAGTGCTGTGAAGGTGGCTGTTCGCATTTGTGAAGTGACACTCCTTGAGTGAGACGACGGTGAAGCTGACATGCTGCATGTATTATAGGATCAGCACCGTGTCTGGCGGACGATGGATGCAATACAGGTACAAGTGACAGTGTTCGTTGGGGCCTTGCAATGGCGTAGCTGCTTCAGCTTCCAGACACACGGAAGCAGGGGTGCGCACAGGTGGCATTTGGGAGGGGGCGTTGGGAGGGTGCACAAAGCACAGAACTGGAATAAATAAATAAAAAAGGGGCCCACCCATTTGATCCCCCACAAAGGCCTGACCTCCTTGGAGCGATGGTGACTCTGGAAAGTAGACTGGTCAGGGGACAAAAATAAACCAACACACTCACTTCCAGTAAAGGGCGGTGAGGCAACAGAAACCGCAAGGGGGGGTCTGGCCAAATGGAGAAGTATTTGAACCTGCACAAAAAGTGCGACCTCATTGTCATGTTGTGCATGCGCTGCCGACACGTGGGCAGGCAGTTTGCAGGTGCCGAGTTGTGAGACCTGCGAGGATGCAACGGCGCGGCTATGGTGGCCATAAATCAAGCTGTGAGGGAGAGAGGACACGTGAGCAAGCAAAGGGCAGAGGGTACTCACCTCCTGTCAACGTCGTTGCAGTTTCAGGCTGGAGGAGTGGAGGAGTGGTGAGGGTGAGGATGGTGTAGGGGAGGGGTACTCGAGCACTGAGAATGTGGGACATAACGGTGTGAAGAGGTTGGGGATCCGAAGTGGAGTGAGTATGATTTGGGTGGACAGGGGAACTGGGAGGGAAGGCGGGTGTGGCTCTGACAGTCGTGAATCGAGCTGTAAGGAGAGAGGTAGGGGCGATTCGACGTGAAGTTGAAGATAGGGTGCCCGAAATTGAAATGTTGCCGGCTTGAGGTTATCGCCATCGATTTTGTGTCATGTTTCTTCAGACTGAGTGTGCCTGCAGTGGTGGGAGGGGAGGTGGAAGATGTCAGGACTGGTCAGAACAAGAAAAAAAAATGTGGCACTCACTCAGGGAGGTAAGGATGGTGGGGAAGGGGGGTATGTGCCGCCGAAGTCCCATGGTGCTTTGGGCGAGTTGGAGACCGTGAAATCTTGCTGAACATGATATTGAAAATTGCACAGCGTCGAGGGATTGATGTTTAGTTGCAACTCCAGGTAGGAGCACATCGCTCATTCCATCTGGTTGCCAGAGAACATGACAAAGAGGCAAGATACTGGAGAAGAGATGGGTCACGAGTACTCACGAACCAGGGACTGCAGAGTAAGGGGCACTTACCACTCACTGGAGACAGCAGGAGGGGAGACTTGCTGAGACACGGAAAGAAAAAGAGCAAGCAAGGAGCACTACCCTCTGGAAACAGCAGAGGGAGGGACAAGACGAGACATGGAAGGGGAGTGACTGAGCAAGGGGCACTCATTAACTGGGGATCACTGAGGAAGAGACTTTGTCAGGACACTGAAAGAAAACAACTGAGGAAGAAGCACTTACAAGCTGGGGACCATAGAGGGAGGGACAAGTGAGGACATGAAAAGAATGCAAGCAAGCGAGGGCAGAGGGGAAAGCTGCCAGTGTGACTTGAACAATTGTCATGGCGTTGGTCATGTGTTGTATTCAAACTTAGGAAAGTGTGGATGCATTGGATGGACTAACAGTGATGTTGGCTACTTGTTGACTTCGCTACTGTGACACACTCGCACAGTACTCACACTACACTTGCTTTCTTTCTTTCTGTGTCCTAACCAGAGTGAGTGTCCCTCTCTCAATTCCTTTCTTTCCATGTCCTGACCATATCTAGCCTCAACCCTTTCCAATGAGTGAGTTCCACTTACTGGCTTGACAAATTTCAGCATCCTGACCAGTCCCAACCTTCCCCTTGCTGGCTCCGGTTTTTTCTTGCATCCTAACCAGTCCTGGACACTACTCGCCCTGGCAAGTGAGTGCCCCTCAGTTGCTTTCTTTCTTTCTGTGCGTCCTAATCCATTGTATTCTGTGCCATTCAATCTTGTGTCAAGTCTGAACGAAAAGACCAACATCCCTTGACTGTCCTTACCAGTCTGTCTTGCCATTTCCAACAGGTGAATGGCTCGCTTTCTTTCAGGGATGTCAGCATATCCCCATCGTCGTTCTCTCCAGCTACTGTGCAGCTTGCATGCTTGCCCTTTTCCCATGTCCTGACGGGTCTGTGCCTTCCAGCAAGTACGTGCCTCTTGCTCACTTTCTTCCCCCATGTCCTGACTAGTCCCCCCACCACTCCTCTGGTTCCTACGGCACTGCCATGCCCACCCCATGCCACCCGATTGCTGCCAGCACACCAAGAGAAGCCACCCCAATCACAACCTCATGGAATGACACCCCCGTCCTCTCCAAAAGGCAAGTGCCTCTTGCTGGCTTGCTTTCTTTAGGTGTTCTGCTCAGTCACAGCCTCTCCCGAATCATGACCATCAGAGCCATCCCCACCGCCATTGCTTTGCAACCCAAGGTGTTCTCTTCCCTCCCAGTTCCTCTCCAATTGGTGAGCGCCCCTCACTGGCTCATTTTTTTCCACGTCCTGACCAGTACTCTCCCATCTTCATGCATCAGTGCGCACTGCCATGGCCCGCAGAGACGACAACATGCTGCTGGTCCTAGGCAACATGACACAGTGGCGCGTGCTCTGGGCACTGGACGAAGTCGGCTGGCACATGCACCAAGCCATGCACAATGCCTGGGTCAGAACCATTGCCAGCACACTTCTTCCCACCCTTGCCATGCTCCCCAACACGCAGTCTATGCAAGCCTTGTGCGCCCTCTCCCATACCACCACAGCGCTCCCCCTTGCCCTGCACTCCCCCATATTGGAGAACGTGCTGAGCCAGCTTGTGCACACGCCCTCTTTCACCGTTGCGCTGCATGTGCTCCTGCGCCCGCTCAAGAGCCACATCACATGGCTTGATGCGGGAACGTCGAGCACCCTTGTGCAGGCCGCGCAGGTCCTACTTTTGCGCATTGCCGGGAGCACCGGTGTCAGAGTTGCGGTGGGGGCTGGGGTGCTCTTGCAGGGTATTGATGAGGCAGTGGGCGTAGGCCTGCGGCCCTGCTCCCCACTGCTGCAGGTGTGCGTTGGGCGATTGGGAGGTGGGATAAAGTGCGGAAGATGTGGAGGGGCGATTGGGTAGCAGTGCATATGGAATGTGCTCAATCATGCATTTCAATCTGTGTTTGAAAGGTATGTCAGTGTCGCATGCGTCAAGCAAGATCCTGCTGTGTGACTGTCCAAGTAAAAAGGAAGCAATAAAAGTAGAGTTGTCGTGAAAAAAAGCACACAAAAAGTAGATTCATTGTATAAAAGTAACAGAAAAGCACGTGAAAAGTAGAGGACATAGCTTTTCAAAAGCATTTTGCTTTTCCTGAAAATTTACTTTTTTCACTGATAAAAGCACAAAAAAGCATGAAAAGCATGAAAAAGTAAACTAGGGGTTTTCCTGATGTAGGTTTGGGGGAACACAGCAGAGGTCCCTACAGCGGGTGCATAGTCACTATGGGATTTTCCTTTCCTTCCTTAGGAGGGAATGGGCCTCACGCATTGAGGGTGTCTGTTGATTTTTAGGGGGGGGAGAATGTCTGTTGGCAGGGGAGGGGTCTGAGCTGAGATGAATGGGAGGGAGTGCTGGTGGAAGTTGAACCAATTTCCTACGATGAACTCAGGGTTCTGATCAAGGACAGCCACATGTTTCTCTATGAGGTGCTCAGGAGGGGTGGATGGGTAGCATTGCAATCACCAATGGCGATGATGAGGGCTGTGGCAGCCACAAACCAAGCAGCACTAGTGTAGCGACAGGATACGTGCTGGGCTTGAAAATGCCCGAATCCGGACGCCCCTCCCAATCCGACCAACGCCACAGGACCGCTGCCCTCCTCTCTCCCTTGTTATCGTGCACTTGTTCTCAGGACGGACCCTTTTTATTAGTGCTAAGGACAATTAGTATAGATTGTAAATAGCTAGTAGTTGAACTATAAAAGCCAGCGCGCAGCAACATGAGCAGGAGGTTAGCAACACCTCAGCCATGCTGCTTAGCGTCGCGTTTTCCCCTCTTTTGATTCCCTGTGTTTGTGTTTAGTCCATTGCATTTATCATTCACACACACTCTCTCTCTCTCTTTCTCTCTGTCTCCCTCTTTCCCCTTTCACAGCGGTTAGGGATTAATGACCCCACTCCGCTTTAGCTTCGCTCCATCGCCTGCTCTCGGATCGAGCACGCATGGTTCTAACCACTCCTGCACCTTCCCTTTAGAACTCTCGCGTGGACGTTGAGTCCATCGTACACTAGGGTAGTGGTTCAGAGGGCTGGAACGACGGGGGCAAGCGCGATCGTATGTTGGGGTGGATTAGGTCAAATGTAGAAAGTGGACTTGGCGTGCTTAGGGGGCCCGAATAGTCGCGATAGGAAGCCATCCTCATGTTATTGCAGACTTGCAGTCCTGAAGGAGGGGCGGGGTTGGCAAGGGGGCGAGTTATCTGGTGGGAGCCTGAGTGTGCGACGAGGATGTGGACCAACTGTACGGGTTAGGGTTTCAAGGAATCTGTTCCTGTTCATAGTGGAGTTCGTGCATTGTTGCGGTCGTGGTCAGTCTCGATCGGGGGCTCTTGTTCCGCGCGCAATCCGAGTCCTTGTGAGTTGTGGGAGTGTTGCAGATCCTCCTTCGCGTCATCTGCCGCATCCATCCTTCTCCTTCCGAGTCCCCGGGCCATAGGCCATCCTTTCCCCTCGGTCTCTCAATGGCCCATTTGCTTGTTCCCCTCCTTGCATCTTGATGGGCCCTACGCTCCTGGTGCTATCATGGGTGTGCGTATTTGCATGTGTGCGGGTGCAGGTGCATGCGCATGTACTGGGCTTTGTTTTTGGGGTTTGTATCACACTTAGTCTTTGTTCTAACTTAGGCCCTACAGGTGCCAGGCGTGCCTCGCATCTTTTATAGGCTTTGTTGTCGATTTGGTTCGTTACTTCAGTATTATTAATAGCATTCATTTGTGTGTGCTTCTCTTGTATCCTCGACGGCCTCGTACTCCGATTGGATCTTTGCACAGCTCTACTTCGGTTTTCACGTGCGCTCCTTCCCACGGTCGGTCAGTCGTGTTCGTAGGCAACACCCCACGCCCCATTTTCCGACTTCAATATTGGTTACCTTGCTCCGTACCCCGACCCTCATAATCTTCACCAGACGCGTTCCTAGTTTCCACCAGTACATAACCCAGCCAATACAGCACTACTGATGAGCACCGGAACTTGAGGCTATTCAATAGATGACGCCTGAATCTCGTTAATAGTGTGCGTTGAACCGTCATACAAAGATTCACTGACTGAGCCAGAGATACGCAAAAAAACGAGCTGTGATCCACAGTGCGGAACCCGTCAGAGCCATCGCGGCTACACATGCGGCCAGCAAGCCACTGTGCCGGCAAGGGAACTGACAAGTACTCATTGTTTGGATTCTTGTCTACAGAGAAAGACGTACCGTGACTTCTGCTTGGAAAACCGCGTTGCAGTCGTGGCAGTTCAAAAAAACTTTGGTTCCAGTTCTATCGACTATCAGGCCGATTGGGTCCTAAATCTAACAGTTATCAAATACTTTTCGGTATGTCACCCTACCCACTTAGGAAGCTGTTGATTATTCACTGGACAGCCCTGACGAATGCAGTGTATCGTTGTATCGAGAAGCGCTCTGGTCCACTGCCCTTGCGGATAGTGTATCACTACGTTCTGTTTTCGGAAACAGCATTTTTAATTCTGAACAGCAGTGACTACCGATGGTGGGGAGGGGAGATCCGCAGAGACTGAGGTGAAAGTGATAGGTAGGATAGACATCCCGCCTGAACCCGCTGAATACCTACAAGCTTCAGGCTGAGATGACTTCGCAGACCAGCTTTGAGAAGCGATCGCTGTCACGGACCTGTTTTTACTCGTCCTCACAAGCGTTGCAAGTGGCCCAAGGCCCTAGATCACAGAAACGATCGGGCGAGGATGGCGAGTGGCTGCCGCGGGCTGGTACACGCAACTTGTTGAGTAATTCATGGCCTCGGTCGAGAAGTCGTGGCAAAAATCATGGAAAAATAATAGTGAGCTCTCTACTGTTCATCGCGTATACATTATAGCACTGTATTTCATGAATACAGGGAACACTATCGGAAACTATTGCTAGACAGTACAATATGAGGACGAATCTGGACGACGAAGGTCGACCCCTGCGGTTCTGGTCTCGCCAGCCTAGGTCTAGTCCAGGTCCCGCCACTGCCTCCAGCCCGAGTCCTGCCCTCGGCGCCTCGCTACACATCTGCCAGTCTTCCGAGCCGTTTGCGCCTTTCGAAGTGATATACGTTCTCGGAGAACGGGATTGTGAGGTTTCCTGTTGTCAGGGATAGTATAGAGCGATACTGTTGTGTAGCGGGAGGTGTCGTCGCTCTTCAAGTTGCGTTTCTGGTCCTGCCAGCCTGGGTTCTGCCCTCGCCCTCGCCCTCGCCACACATCCGTCACTCCACCGAGCCGCTTGTGCCTGCACTTTCAAAGCGTCCTCAAGGACACGATTATGGAGTTCGTGTCTCCAGTTGGCAGGGATAGAATAAAGCATTTCCAATGAAATAAATATAAGGATGCCGAGGATAACTTAAATGCTGGCGCGCAATTTCTAAGTCGACAATTTGAATGAGCACAGGAATAAGGAACGAGATTAAACATTAGCGAGTCTATCGCTTGCCATTCTCTTCTTGCCTCTGCGAGTCCGCGGAGCAACTCGGATCTGTTCTCACGGTAGACAACGTAGGTAGGTGCCGCATCATGACGATCACAAATTAACTTGTCTGAGGGGAGGTTTGATCTGTGTAGCTGGCGGCAGCATGCCCTGCACAAAAGTAATAAACAATGTCAGTCAGACGTCAGACTGTCCAATGTGCGCCCAGCGGGGTCTTTCCTCTTTACCTTGCCTGAGACCGTCTGGACTAAAAAGGCATCGATCCAACATTTGTGGTGTTGCAGGGGACGGCCAACTCACTGTTGTGACCGCTCTTCGATAACGAGTCTGATGTCCACAAGAATCTATTTCTACTTCGCGACGATCGAGAAGCAGGACACTTGCTGATCTCCGCGATACGCGAGCGTCTTGGTTCTCCCGCGGGTGAGGCAATACATGGAAGCCGAGAAGGGTCCTCGATTAAGCGTCCGCGAGAAGAGGGGCACAGTAATAGACGGATGACGCGTCTTCGTTGTGCGTACTGCCTGCAAGCTACAGATGAGTTTACAAACCAGCCTTGAGATATCATTGTTTCGGGCTCGTTTTTGTGACTCACCTTCACAAATGTGCCAGGGGCCCGAACCCTTGACATAGCCCGGCGGGGTGAGGGAAGAAACAGTAAAAAGGGGCACGTTGGATTACGTAACTTGCCAAGCTCGGCGTCGGCGTGAGAAGGCTGTACTAAGAAGCTCATTTGCGGACTGTAATCAAATGTTCATTAACCTTCAAAACGCAGTGTCGTAATGTATTTACACTACGGAGAGGACGAATATGGACGATGAAAGTCGTGGTTCTGGTGCTGCCAGCTCGAGTCATGCCCTTTGCCACTAGCCCCGCACTGTACAGTACTACAGTTGGAGTACTTCCGGTGCATCGAATCCTCAAACCACTAGTGACTCGTCTGCCCAGGCTCATCTCTTTCCCTACTTTGCCGCCCCATCCTCCTTACCGCAAGTTGGAAGCAAGTGTAGACCAGACACCAGAATGAGGTATAATTTTTGTGGGGGGACTCTCAAAGTCTTACACGCTCTCGGAAAATATGATTACGATGTAGATTACGGTGTTGTACATCAGCAAAAGTGCAAAATCCATGTAAGGCTCTTATATAGCCTTGCAAGGACTACATCCCTTGCAAGGTATCACTGATCTGTGAATACCCTTATATCTGATTGGTCAAACTATACAAGGGACCAA
>Ga0307510_10011370_pt1 | contig 10572 bp, 9 predicted proteins | sample 12_EM_MG_FD_207224 | JGI IMG/M metagenome (GOLD analysis project Ga0307510, IMG submission 207224) | Populus trichocarpa ectomycorrhiza microbial communities from riparian zone in the Pacific Northwest, United States - 12_EM | ecosystem: Host-associated > Plants > Roots > Unclassified | place...
CAATTCGCGTTGGCCTCGGGGATGATGTCCGCCTCATCTAGTGACGTCTTGGGAGGTGGGGGATCACGATAGCCAAGGTGTAAGAAGCTGAACCTAGAGAGCGGAGCTTTTCGTGGCTCAAGCGCTTGTCTCGACTCGCGAGTCTCATCCCCGGCGGGGACTCCAGAGTTCACCGCGGACCGTTTCTCGACGTCCTTGGTGGTGTCCATGGAGGTCGGAAAAACCCGACAAACGTCCTGAAATTGCAGGCATTTTATACCCGACCAGAAGCTGCCCGTAGGAGAATCTCTGCGTAACCTGAGCGGCAGTTTGGACCGAGCTCTTCCCAGACTTACCATCCTGAGCCCCTGGATTGGATCCAGTTACACCGAGAGCCACTCCAGCTGGACAATACTGCTCAAACACACGGGAAAAAAAGGCATCCCCTCCCACCACCAGCGAAAATCAAACCTATTTTTTAAGCGTAAATCTATGATCTATGATATCCACAACCCTATATTCCGTATTCCATTCTACTTTAAATCCTGTAGCGGGACGTGTCGAATTATTCAGAAGAAATTTTCGAGCACTGTGTTTGACTCAAACTTTGAGTTGGATAACACTTCCCGCGCCAGTGACTATACGTTAGTAACTACCCGATCCGCTTCGAATGGAATCGATATTGACTGGTGACCTCGGGGCCTACACTGGAGTCCAACGTGCGTGAAGTACATCGCTGTAAGTAACATTTGCTCATATCGAAGACAATGCTCGTTCGCGACTTGGAGAGTCTGCCGCTCATGGCGGAGGACGCGGGATGCGGCGATTCAGAGGGGTCCTCCCCCCCCTGTGCCCTCCCGCCTCTGAACTCGAGGCTGAATTCCAGCCCAGGATGCGGTGCCGTTGCGATTGGACACGTCCCGGACTACCATCTGGGCCAAACCGCGAGTTTGTCTTTTTTTTTTCGTGATTGACTCCCGGGGTTCACGTTTTGACATTCGCTCCAGAGGACAAACAGGACGTGTCCAAAACCATTGCATTCCAGCTTATCTAGGCATTGGGAGTTGCCCAAGGTGTCGCGCAGAATCGTAAGCCTACCAAGGCATCCTATGGGCGGAAATGCTAGCGTCCAGATCCTCGTCGACCTTCTACTAGTCTCAAGACGCCGGTGTCCCTTCTCCCTCCCTCCCCAGCACCAACGATCTTTCGTCTCCGACCTCCTCCGAAAAACCAAGAGTCGCGTGAAGATCTAGGCCTTAGCGTCGAAGTACTTCTCCACGCTTTTCATCCGCGTTTTTGTGGAAAATGGGCCGTGGTTGGTCGAAAGGCTCGGTGTACGCGTCTTGCCATGCGTAATGTGCTTCGAAGTTCGTGGATGGTGTGTCGACGGATAAGTAAGTTGGTCCGTCTCAGACGATGGATCGGATGAGGTCTGACCCAAGTTGCCCAGGATAATCGGCTTCGAGGCGCTAGGAAATACCGATGGATTCCAAACTGCAACACTAGAGTTGCGCCTCAAACAGAATGGTGAGTACATGCCATTCACAAGTCACGTCCGTCTGCTGAATCGCGGATCCAGGGGTGCTCACCGCTCCTCCAAAACCAAGGACTTCGCAAACCTACACAACTGCGACAACTCAAACTCGGACGCACGTACGCGGTCGAAGAGGGGACGGCAACGGTTCGGACTTGGACCTTTGAAAAAAGGGGGGGAAAAGGTTTTTGACGCGTGACATCATCCCACATGAATCACTCGATCCGATCCTGGGTCTGAATATCCAACCCGTATACCCAGAGTGAAAGTGTCCGTTTTTGCAACCTCTTGTGAAGGATTCAACGATAAACGATAAAAAATCTAGGCTGACCCGACCGGAAATTACATTCGAGAGTTCGTTCCAGAGCTTGGGGGTCTGCGCGGCCCAGGTAGGTGAACACGGATCGATCGAGGTGTTGTAGGCTCAGCCTCTTTCAGATCTTCACAGGCCCTCCCCTAAGGTCGCACAGAAATTGGGGTACCCATTACATCTGACTGAGCATGGCAAGGCGAGAGATAGGGCTTTGAGGAGGTACAAGAACCCCGGTACGGAAAGAACTCCGGGAGACAGTCAGGAAAGGTGTATGGGGAACGACGACAGCGGTGAAATAATTTATAATATCAAGGTTGAGTCCGTATGTAGTACATGTACAGCCCCTTGTACGGGACAGACCCAAATGTAACAAACGGCCATTTCCTTAGGCATGCTTGATGGTTGCGCCTCAGGATAGTGCGTGGATGCTGAGAGCAATCGATGAAGAGAGCTAATGTCATGGACAGAGCCGGAGGAACAGTTGATGGTACGCCGCCGAAGTTGCCTCCGTTCCAAGTCAACGTTCCCGCCACTGCCGTGTACTGCCCACCGTAGAACCCCCTGTTTGGGTTTCCCTCATCATTTAAGCGTAGCTTATACCCGGGTTATGTACGCGGTCGCAGAGACCGTCGTGACTGTAATTCCCGCGGTCCGTCCTCCACCCACGACAACCACAATTTTTCTCCCCCCCCGACCGTCGCGGGTACATGGTCTTGTTGTCTATTCGACTACCGGCCAAGCCGAATGAACGGCGTCCCGAATCTTGAATGACTGCTCGATTCACTGGTTGATGGTACAGCGTCGTGTCTCTACCTCCGTTTTTCACGCGTCACGAGCGATGGGGAGTGAGCAAAGGTTCCGGTGAGCGGCGATCACAAATATCCTCAGATGCTACAACCACGAACACAATTCTTTTCGCCAAATGGGTCAGGTTGCACGAGGCGTGCCATGACAAGATTGCCGCTCGTCTTTATCGGGATTCGGAACCTTCCTCACAGCCCTCACGTCGCACGCTTCCCTCGCAGCTACCTCGAGTTTCGACCATGGAGGCCAAGTCCCGACGACCCAAGGGGAAGGAGAACACCATTTCAGCGTTGAACGCATCCATTGAAGCCTTGAACCTTGCGAAGGAAATCGCGAGTATTACGCCGGCCAAGGCCGTCTTTGGTTCTGTCAGCGTTATCCTCGTAACGATCAGAGTAAGCCCCCCTCTGGTTTCTTGTTGATCGAATGCAGACCGAGATGCACATAGGACGCCATGATCAACTGTGCAGATTACGTCGACCTCGGGTTGGCCTGCGCCGACGTCTGTACCGCCCTGGATCGGGGACTGGACGGGAAGAGGTTGAAAGACCTCAAAAACTCCGTGTGCGAGGCAATCAACCAGCTGACGGCGTGAGTTACACCAGCACCGTACACTCTGAGCAACTCGTGGGTGGCGTTTTCAATCTGATCTCAGGGCCGTGGCGGAGATCCAAATGAAGGTCATCGAGCAGAGCAAACGAAGCGCGGTTTATCGATACTTCCACGCAAAGAATGACAAAGAGCAAATCGCAGCCTGGAGATCGGACCTCAACCGGATTCTTCAAGTCTTCAACGTGCGTTCCATCATCTTGATATGACGATTGCTGACTCGGGATCCCCAGACCGAACTTGCGATAAGTACACACGTCATGGTCTCCGAAATCCATCGGACCGTCGTGGGAGGTCAAGAAGTGAATGATAGTAGGAATCTGACGGTAAGCGACACCCGCACTCTAGCCGTCACCGAATGACCACTCATCGTTGCACAGACTCAAACAAGGTCAGCAATCTAAACCATCGGTGGATGCATTATCTTACACTTGAATCCAGCGTGCCTGGGGAGTCTCCACCTCTTCCACCGAGGACATTCTTCGGACGCGACGACTTGATCGAGAACATAGTCGATCTCGCTGAGAAATTTACTCCGATTGCCTTCATTGGTGCCGGCGGAATCGGCAAAACCTCAATCGCCCTGACGGTCCTCCACCACAATCAGATCAAGCAGCGGTTTGGCCATGACCGTCGATTCATTCGCTGTGATCAAATCCCTGCCTCCTGTGTCCACCTCCTCCGTCGCCTCTCCGACGTCATCGGCGCAGGCATCCAGAACCCCGAGAATCTGGCTTCCCTTCGGACATTCCTGTCCTCGAAGGAAATGCTGATCATCCTGGATAATGCGGAATCCATTCTCGACCCGCGGGGACCGGATGCGCAGGAGATCTACGCCGTAGTGGAAGAGCTCAGCCAGTTCAGCAATATCTGTGTTTGCATTACATCACGCATCTCCACCACTCCGCCGGACTACAAGCGGTTCGATGTCCCAACGCTATCGATGGGCGCCGCGTGCGACACCTTCTATCGAATCTACGACAGTGATGCCGATCCCCCGAATACCGTCAACGGGATCCTCGAAGAACTCGATTTCCATCCACTTTCCATCACCCTGCTCGCCACGGTCGCGCATCAGAACAAATGGGACGTGAAGCGATTGAGCCGAGAATGGGAGCAACGGCGGACGAGTGTGCTGCAGACCCAGCACAGCAAGAGCCTTGCCACCACGATCGAGCTTTCACTCGCCTCCCCACTATTCCAAGAACTCGGCCCCGATGCCCGAGTGCTTCTTGGAATCGTCACATTTTTCCCGCAGGGCGTCGACGAGAACAACTTGGAATGGTTGTTTCCCACGATCTCGAACAGAACCGACGTCTTTGATAGGTTCTGCATCCTCTCCTTAACGTACCGGAACAATGGATTCGTCACAATGCTTGCACCCCTCCGAGACTATCTTTCTCCTGAGGATCCCAGGACATCCCCGCTATTCTGCGCAATCAAAGAGCGCTACTTCACCCGGCTGCCAGCCTCGGAGATTCATCCGGATAAGCCCACCTATGGAGAAGCGCGGTGGATCAGGTCAGAGGACGTAAATGTCGAGCATCTGCTCGATGTCTTCACCGCGATCGACCCGGACTCAGGCAGTGTCTGGGATGCTTGCGCTGGGTTCATGGATCAGCTCTATTGGCACAAGAAGCGACTCACCATTCTGGGGTCGAAAGTCGAAGGTCTCCCGGATGATCATCATTCCAAACCAAGATGCTTGCTTCATCTCTCTCGGTTGTTTAGTTCGGTCGGAAATTGGGTGGAGAAAAAACGACTCCTTACTCACACGTTGGATCTCTGGAGAGAGCGGGGAGATGACAGTTGGATTGCTAAAACATTGATGAATCTATCTGATGTAAACCGGGTAATTGGCCTCTACAAGGAATCGATACAACAGGCGAAGGAGGCATCAGAGATTCATGAACGACTCGGTGACACGGCGGAACAGGCATATTGCTTGCTCGCCCTCGCTCAGTCGTTGTGTAGTGATGGACAGCTTGACACTGCGGAAGAGGCCGCACTCCGCGCGATTGATCTTCTCCCGGGGAGAGGCCGTCAATTTCTGGTCTGCGAATCTCACCGCGTTCTCGGCAGGATATATCACACCAAGGGCGATACCAAGAAGGCAATTCACCATTTCGAGCTTGCCCTCGGAATTGCATCCCCTTTCGATTGGCACGAGATCCTATCTTATCTTCATTACGAACTGGCACAGCTGTTTTGCGATGAAGACAGGTTCGACGACGCACACGCTCACATCGAACACGCCAAGTCATACACGACCAATGGCGCTTACTTCTTAGGTCTTGCGACTGAGCAGCAGGTTTGGTTCTTGTACAAGCAGCATAGACTTGAAGAAGCGAGGTCTGAGGCCCTGCGCGCGGCCGACATTTTCGACAAACTTGGGGCTGCAAAAAGCGTGGGACGCTGTAGAGACCTCCTCCGGGTTATAGAGGAAGAACTGAACAGCCCAGTTGCCTCTGGTTCATGTGAACTCCTGACGCTATTGCTATTCCCTACGTGGGCTCACTCCCCACTCCAAGCCCGGTGGACCAGGTGGTGGCATCGATGAGTTCTTCGAGTTCATTTTTTCGCAGGTCGTCGAACCCTCGTCCCTTTGTCCTACCTTCCCTTATACCCGTTGATATCACTACTGTCTTCCGCTTCGACGATGCCCTCCTTCTATTTGTCTCCTCCATTCATGCGCATTGTTTCGTATTTATCCTATCGTTTGTCGTTGGCAATTTTTTCCTGTGTCACATGTAATCCAAGTTGTTGAATGCTACCGATAATCGATAATCCACAGCGTTGTCTAGATGCTCCGTAGGATAACGAGATCGCTATATCCCAAAATCCTTTTCCCAGCATAACACAATTCTTCCATACCTCTGCCCACTCTTCAACCTCGCCTACGCGATGGGTGCTATCGACCCAGCTACCACTGTAATCCCATACGCGTTCAGAAGAAACCTAGGCGAGAGTCTACTTGTAATGCACCTAAGCCTATCTCAACCACTTTTTAGCACATCTCCCATAGTACGCGACCTGATCCACGGCGCGCAACGGTTCAACTGTCCATCCATGATTACCCGGCTACCGTCACGATTCGATTCATCAGCCAACTGCACCCCTACTTCTCCATTTCCAAAGGGTCACGCGGCTAGAGCTACGTTCAACTTGACGGAATCGCTTTGGAGCCCGATATCTAGTATTATGAAGGTTCTGTATGCTGTCGTTGTGGTGGACGTGCGAGTCTACGGTTTCTTCAAGTCCTTTCTCGCTGACCCCCACCGAGTTCAGAATGTCTTGTGATTGGTCGAAACATCGTATAAGGCGTTCTGCACGGACAGCATTGCTACACCCATGTTCGTAAAGCCGGTTGACTTCGCGGCCAGTAACCCGTAGAACACATTGGATACTTTTTTCGCTCTGATGAATATCACGAGACCCACGCGCGAGGGCCCTTGCGTAGTATTCCGGATATCCCGGTCTTCATCGCGAGACTCACATTCTGATCACCAAGCGCCATGAACGTCGGACAAGCATCTGCCGTGGGTCGAAGAGCTATTCTCTGAAGTCCGGAAAGGGCAGTGGTGGGCTGGGGTTTCACGACGATTTCTCGAAGACGCGTCACGAGACTGCTTTCTCGCATGCGGAGACGACACGAAGGCAATAAAAGGAATGTGTTGAAGACCAGAGACTTACTAGTAGAGTCCTGGGAACACGAGAGAGAATACGAGATGAGGTACAAGGCGCAAGGCACGGTCGTAAGATGTATTTGCAAGGAACGAGAGTGCCTGCAGGTAGAACATCCAAATATGTACCAAATCCGAAAGCGAAACGCGTGAGAAGCGCAAGGGTCAAATCCGAATACCAAAGTCTCCGCAAATTCATACAGCAGCTACCACAACCTTCCGGTCGACTTGAACCCGCGTGACTCCTAATGTGTCCGCAGATTTCTCCCTCCCCCCCCCCCGATGGTTCCCATCCACACGCTTGGCGGGGCTTCTGTCGCATCACTTTCCACATCGGCCTCTTTCCTCGATACTTGGAAACTGTTGCGGTTCGAAGCCGGACGTGACGGTGGACTTCATCTAAAGTTCTTCCTTCAATGCTTCACGTGCGTTGAGCATGGCGACTGCACAAGTAATCAGCGCCGATGAGTACGGTAGAACATTGAAGAAAATGAGAAACGACTCGCAGAACGTATTCGTGTACATCCTGGTCACGTTAACGCGAAGCCCGAGCCTATTCTGTCGGTATCACCATCAGCACTGACCGTGCAATGAATGAACATCTCCCGGTCCAACATACCAGTACGCGTGTGAAGAGGACGTGTAGAACATGGCCAGGAGCGCGATCTGAACCACAGTGACCAAAACGCCGCGCTGGATCACGAACCCAGCCAGAGTCTTGAGGACTGAGTTTGTGCTGGAAGAGTGGTTCTCGAGTGAGGACAAAACAACCTCGCCACAGAAGATAGACCACGTACGCCCTTACGCTTGTCCTCACATACCCAAGACTATAACACAGAAATCAAGTGACGATAATGTCAGCCAAAGCTGCGGCCGTCTTCGTGACACCCGCTATTGCCTGTTGGTAGCGTCCGGTTAGCCGTAATGCATCGCGAAAGTTTTAACGATCAGCCTCACGGTAAACATAGGATCACGAGTGTCCAATATTCTGGAAGAGTGAACAAGCATCACAACGGAACGTCCTAGTCACAGCCAGACGTCAGGACATAACCTTGGATCATTGACCATCTCAGACTTACCGAGCCAGCTGTTAAAAACGCACGGTAAAGCCCGTCAGCCGACAGTAGTCGTTCCCGGGCGATGCACCCATCGAATGCGGGAAGGCTGAGGATGGCCACCGCCCCAGATACGACATACTTCATGGAAGGTTTCTGAGACGAGGCGTATACTTGCTAGAACTGCAAGCTATATGATGGCTTAAACGTGGTGCAGGCTGATGTAACACGCTATGCCGCGGGGGCCCTTTCGGAATGCAGGTAAGCGAAAACACCGATGTGATGACGAGCGCACATACGTGACGAGACGACCAAGGGGTAATGTTGAACCAAAATGGGGGAGCTAGTATTGCAGTTCGATTGGCGGGCCGATGAATGGAAGAGAAGAAACACATTAGGCAATGGTGGGGACTTCCTCGATACGCGGAAACTGTTGCAGTTGCATGCTTCGAATCCTAATGCCGGCCCCATGCCCAGCATTCGCCCAAAGGACTGAATATTCCCCTGTATGTCACCACGCCTTCATCGCGTCGCACTTTACTCGCTGGTGTCGTCGACCCCTTGAACAATAGAACACCAAGGAGCTGTACGTGAATATCGAGTACGAGGTTGACGAACTCCGTCGGGACATGAAGATCCCGGAGTTGGTGAGCCAGGGTATCGAGTGCACTTTCATCCATGGCAAGGTGCTGGTTGAACCGGAAACCGTTTGATGTGAGTGTGCCTCGAGCAATGCCTGGCGGGATCGGTCTCGGACGTAGACACGGAGGATTGGCGGGGGATACGCGACCGTCAACTTCCCAGACGAGGTGGCCGGAGGGACCGGATCAAAAGTGACTAGTGAATGCGCGGCGTCGTACCAGCGGTCAGTGAGTGAAACATTTCTCCAAAGTCGAGGGTGTCTTGGACGAGAGGTATTGTGGGTGACCGGTGACCAGCACACGTCCCCCCTCAGCGCTACGACCATGAATACAATTCCCTTCACCACATTGCCTATTTGCACGAGGCGTCTCGTGGCAAAATGGACCCTCACCCTTTTAGGAGTCTTCCCCATACCCTTCACGCCGCAAGGCTTTCTCGCGATCACCCCAAACTTCTACCATGAAAGCCGAGTCCCAACAACCTGAGGGGCGGGAAGGCTCCATCGATCCACTGATCGCAGCCATCTCGGAGACCACGAATCTTGCAAACAAGGTCCCGTGTATCCCGCCAGCCAAGATCGTCTTTGGCTCTGTCACCGCTCTTCTTACGCTAATAAGGGTATGTTTTCTGCTTCTCTGTCACGATCTACCCCGGGTTCACACACAGCCAGGACTCAACGGTGAACGAACTGGATTATGTCGGGCTTGGGCTATTCTGCGTCGATATCTGCCGTGCGCTTGACCGAGGGACGAATGGAAAGGAACCGGGCGAGCTTAGTCAGTCCGTGTACGGTGCCATGGATCAATTATCGGTGTGAGTGAACCAGCGATACACATCTCGAACCGTCCATCATATTGCTCTCGATCGCAGGACCGTAGCAGATATCGAGAGGAACCTCATCAAGTGGAATAAACGGAATGGGATCTCTCGGCGCTTCCATGCGAAGAAGGGTAAAAAGAAGATCGCCACCTGGAGGTTGGGCCTCGAAAATATTCTTCGTGTCTTTAACGTGCGTTTTGTCGCTTGAGCGATGAATGCTACTAACTTCCCCCTCCAAGAAGGCACTCGCAGTAAAAACAGTTCCAGCCATCCCAGCCGTTAGCCATGGTGTCACGAACACCAACACCATCGTCTCTGGGGTCCAGAATAGTGTTGTGAACACCCCCGCTGTTGTTTCTGACAGTCACCGTAGTGCGTCGAAAAGGCCCGAAGGTACGCCTAGTCAGGATCGATTGGTAAGTACCGTTCATATTCTATCTGCCGCCGAGTAACCATTTATTTTTGCCTAGCCTCACGCCAGGTCAGCGATCCCGGTTATAAGCGAACCCGATATCTGACCTTTGCACCCAGCGCACCTGGAGAACCATCGTCACCCCTGCCGGGGAACGCGCATGAAACCCCCTCCGACATTCGTCGGGACGTCCGCGTGATCGCTTCCGAGTTCGGTCACAATGCTACGAGCACTCGCACTATGGTCTCCGAAATCCATCGTACCGTCGTGAAAGGCCAAGAAACAAATGATAGTAGAAATATACCGGTAAGCGACACCCGCACTCTAGCCGCCACCGAATGTCCACTCACCGTTGCACAGACTCAAACAAGGTCAGATCTAAATCATTGGTTGATCCATTATCTTACACTTGAATGCAGCGTGCCTGGGGAGTCCCCACCCCTGCCACCGAGGACCTTCTTCGGACGCGACGACTTGATCGAGAACATAGTCGATCTCGCTGAGAACTTCGTCCCAATTGCCCTCATCGGTGCCGGTGGAATCGGCAAAACCTCGATCGCCCTGACGGTCCTCCACCACGATCAGATCAAGCAGTGGTTTGGCCACGACCGTCGATTCATTCGCTGTGATCAATTCCCTGCCTCCTGCGTCCACCTCCTCCGTCGCCTCTCTGACGTCATCGGCGCGGGGATCGAGAACCCCGAAAATCTGGCTTCCCTTCG
>Ga0307510_10011371_pt1 | contig 10572 bp, 9 predicted proteins | sample 12_EM_MG_FD_207224 | JGI IMG/M metagenome (GOLD analysis project Ga0307510, IMG submission 207224) | Populus trichocarpa ectomycorrhiza microbial communities from riparian zone in the Pacific Northwest, United States - 12_EM | ecosystem: Host-associated > Plants > Roots > Unclassified | place...
GAAACTCAATTTCCAAGAAATCTTCATTTCCTTCAATTTCATCTCAAGAACCCTAATTAAATTGTTTTGTCAATTTAGCTTAAAATCACTAAACTATTATTCATATTGATACATAGGGGTTTTAAACACCTTACCCGATTAGCGAAAAAAATTTGAAAGTTAACCCATCAAGACTTTCCCAAAACTTCTTTTTTATCTTTTTTTTCCTTTCTCTAATTCAATCTTTATCAAAACCCTCTCCTTTTATTCCTAACAATCACTTTCTAGCCCTTTAAAGTGAAAAGGAAGAAAAAGCTATCTTCTCTCCTTTGGCTGCCCCCGTCAGTTTTAAGAAGATAGTAGCCAAAACAGTCTAAACGTTTTTAGAAACATTTCAAGCAATTCACTAAATTAGTCTAGTTGTTTCTCAAAATGATTAGACTAGTTTTGCTACTAGAAAGATTTATATTTTTTCGGCCATAAACCTTTCTTCTTTTATCTTTCTACCTCGTTTTCTTTTTTTTTTCTTTTCTTATCTCATTATTCCATAATTTTGATTATTTTTAATTTATCTTGAGGTTAACATTCTTCCCTCATAACAAGAAATTTTATCCTTCAAATTTAATTCGTACCTGTATCAGAAAATAACTCTGGGTATTTTTTCCTTATCTCAAACTCTTGTTCCCACATTATCTCCTCAATTTGAGAACTTTTTCAAAGTTTCTTTACCATGGGAATCCTTTTATTTTGGAGTTTCTTCTCACTTCTATCTAATATCTGGATTGGACGTTCTTCTAAAGTCAAGTCATCATTTATCTCTAGCAGAACTTGTGGTAACACACATTGAGATCTATCTCCGCCTTCTAAAGTAATAATACATGAAACACATCATATATCTTTGGAAATTACTGCGGTAAAGATAATCTATATGCAACAGGGCCTATCCTCTAAACTATCTCAAAAGAACCAATATATCTAGGAGCAAATTTTCCTTTCATTCCAAACCGCATAATATGCTTCCACGGTGCAACCTTTAGGAACACTCAATCACCCACTTCAAACTTGAAGGGCCTTCGTCTTCTATCTGCATAACTTTTTTGTCTATCATGAGCTGCTTTCATTCTATCTTTTATGATCTTCACCTTCTTCGTGGTAATCTGTACCAACTCCGTGCCAATCAATTCCTATCACCTACCTCTTCCCAACAGACTGAAGTTTGGCACCTTCTTCCATACAAAGCTTCATAAGGAGCCATGCCTATAGTAGCCTGATAGTTGTTATTATAGGTGAACTCCACTAATGGTATGTGATCCTTCCAATTCCTTCCAAACTCCAATACACACGGCTTCAACAAATCTTTTAAGGTTTGAATGGTTTTTTCTCATTGACCATCTGTTTAGGGATGAAATGTAGTACTCAATTCAACTTCATCCCCAGAGCACACTGGATACTTAGCCATAATCGAGATGTAAACCTAGGGTCTCGATCAGACACTATGGATACTGGAATTCCAAGTAATCTTACTACTTCTCCCACATATAATTTTTCCACTTTATCAACTAAATCTATCATCTTCATAGGAAGAAATAAAACAAATTTTGTGAATCGATCCACAATAACCCAAGTTGTATCACTACCCCTATTCCCTCTAGGTAATTTAGAGACAAAATTCATGGTGATGTCCTCCCATTTTCACTCAGGTATCACAAGTGGTTGTAACTGTCCAACATGCTTTTGATACTCTACTTTCATTTGCTGATACATCCCACACTTAGTCATATATTCTGCAATTTCTCTCTTCATGTTTGATCACCAATAAAACTTCTTTAAATCATGATACATCTTAGTACTACCAGGATGTACCATAAGTTTGGATTCATGAGCCTTGCCCATCACTTCACCCTTCAAGTCCTTATCATTAAGCAAATACAATTGTCTTCCCATTGCTACCATTCCATCATTCATAATCTGAAAAAGGAACCTCAATCCTGTCCTTTATCTTTTTCACTTATGTATCATTTAATTAAGCTTTCGTACCTTGTCTCTAAGCACATACCATACTTTAAGTTGGCCCAACAACAACCCTTCAGGTCCTACATCCATTTGGATATCCATCTTCGTTAACTCTGCTACTTCTCTTTAGCTTTTCCTGGATGATAATATATCACACAATCATAATTCTTAATCAACTCTACCCATCTTCTTTGCCGCATATTCAACTTTATGATCGGTGAAAATTTGAACCTGCGTTCCATAGAAATAATGTATCTATACCTTCAATGCAAATACTACAACAACAAGTTCTAAATCATGAACTTGGTAATTAACTTCATGATTTTTCAATTGTCTTGACATATAAGTAATCACCCTCGTATGTTGCATCAAGGCGCACCCAAGTCCTCTCTTAGACACATTACTGGAGACCACAAGGCCTTTTGACCCTAACAGAAGTGTCAAAATAGGGGCGGTTGTAAGTTGCTTCTTTAACTCTTGAAAACTATTTTCACATGCTCCAATCCACTTAAACCTCACTTCCTTTTGGGTCAATGAAGTCAAAGGAGTTGCAATCATGGAGAATTCTTCTATAAATCTCATGTAATACCCGACTAAACCTAGAAAACTTTTAATTTCTGTAATGTTGGTAGCTCTTTCCCATTTCATCATAACTTTCACCTTCCTAGGGTTTATGAAAATTCCTTCCATCGTTATTATTACATAACCCAAAAATATAACTTATTTTAACCAAAATTCACATTTACTCAACTTGGCATAGAGTTGATAAACCTCTAACATCTAATCTCAGTGAAATCCATAACATGGTTTATAGATTTGACAGGTTTACCCCCAAACCTTATGTGTGTTGTTTTTTTTTTCTTTGCTTTAATTTTTTTTATTTTGTTTTATTTCATCATTCAATATCAAATTCATTGAAAAATAGACTTTACTATTTATTTTAATATGCTTTTTAGAGGGGTTATCAGTCTCAAACAAGCATTTTAATATTAAGTTGATGCTTGATTTTATAAACTAATTTTTTATAATATAAATAAATAGTAATTTTTTTTTTTTTAAAAAGTTGTTAAACTTAATAAAATCCAGGATCTAAATAACATGATATAAATCAATTTAATCTATCATCATTTCAATATTTTTTTTATAAAAAAAATTAATTATCCAAGTTGTCTTAGGCATCCAATTCAAATATTCAAATCTAGACAGCTATCAAATAATTCAATTTAAGATTTAAACAAGGTAAAAAACCGAATAAAAAAATCTCGTAATTAACATGCTTGATAAAATTTAATAACAATACTAATAAACTCCCCACTACTTTCATAATTAACATGCTTGATAAAATTTAATAACAATACTAATAAACTCCCCGCTACTTTGATATATTTTATTTTATTTTATTTGTAAAAATTTTAACCCAACCTTTCCACCTAGTGTAGGCCAATGAGCTAGTTTAACCTAAAAAGAAGTCCTTCAATTAATGATAAATGTCACCATTACAGTGGCAATGGCCACCCAAGTTTTCAATTAGCAAACAATGTTCTATTGGCCAAATCTTGTTTTTCTTGTGCATTGTGGAGGGATCAAACAATGCCAAACAGGACTGCAGTAAAATTTACAACAGTTCTCGAGTGTTCAAGCCAGAACCACATGATTAAGAGCTGAAAAAAGAACCAAAAATAAAAATAAACCGTTATCCATCACGGACTTTATTTTTAATTCCCAAAAACAGAAAACAATGCTGGGGGATTATTATAGTCGCTAAACAAAAACCTCAAAAGATAGCACCATGAAGTTTCAAGCCATTGATAATATCTTATTAGTCACTGTCTGCAAAACCAGAGGCATGATATCTTCAATTTTAACCCTCCAGTGCAGCTGCTCCGGATATAATCTCACTCAACTCCGTTGTGATAGATGCTTGACGAGTTCTGATACAAAAATATCAAGCAAATTACAGAAATCAGTTGTCAAGAACAGATGAAAGAACAAAACAAGTTTGCTTGGCTCCAAATCATCATATGTAAAAGAAAACAAACTCCCCACAACTACTTCACGTGAGATATAGAAAGTGGAGCAATATTTTAAACCAATCAACTCAGTTTTGTCAAAGCCATTAACAAGATTACAACCTTCTCAAAATTATGGTGTTTGGTACAAAGGCTACAAGTTGATGTGATTCGTTCACGAGTTATTATTACAGAACTAATTCTTAAAGCCCTAAAGTTGTATTTAAACATGTTTGGTGTATTGATGAAATGGAGAGATGATTAAACTACTGTTGGTAGGGGTGGGTGTGTGTGTGTGTGTGAGAGAGAGAGAGAGAGAGAGATTTGAGCATGGTTCCTTGAGAGAAAAAAATCTGGATGCCCCCCCCCCCACCCCCCCTGCCGAGCCAAAAATTGTACCAAACACAACTATTACCCAGGCTAAATTTTCCATTCATTACTTCTTCACTAAATATACTTTCAGGGTCAAAATAAGATTCCCAGCATGCATATGTATCCAGAGACAGTAACCTGTTATAAGTCAGTGTCAGGCGATCAAGCATATCTCCAGCATTTCTGCTTGAACTGTCCATAGCAGACATTCTTGCACCTTGCTCACTGCAAGCATTCTCCATTACCGCATTGAACAGAACCTGAAGAAAATTTGAAAATTTACATGTAAATCCCAGACATACCATAAGGTTCCGTGGAAGAAACAGGCATCAAACTAAGTGCGTGTTCAATATTGTGGTACAAGGTGCTTTTTTAAAATATTTTTCACTTGAAAATACATCAAAATGAATTTTTTTCAGATTTTTTTTATCATTTTTTATATTAACACATCAAAATCATCGAAAAACACTAAAAAAAAACATCAATTTGATGTTTTTTCAACACCAATGCACTTTTGAAAAGCACCAAAAAACAGAAGCTACCGCACTCAACTGGTCAACTAAAGAGGGTCCTAAAACAATAGACTGCAGTGGATTATCAAAGGTTACAGGCGTCAAATGGAAGAAAAGAAATGGAGTTAAATAAGCAAGAGGGTGAACACACCACTACTCAACTGATCAACTAAACTTGTACCAGTAATATAAAACCTACATGGTAGAATGAGCCCTAAATGGCATAACCATTAAACAGGGTTGAACTACTGCTCTCAAGTTTCTAGTCTAAGTTTGCATTCATACATGCTTTGAGAATTGGACTCACATGCTTTGAGAATTGGACTCACATGCTTTGAGAATTGGACTCTGTCCCAAATACTACTCAGAAAATAAAGGGTTGTGGCAACGCTTACACAAGAAAACTGGAACTCGGCAAGATTCTGAAGTATTTCACCCTTTGTTTCACCACCTTCAATCTCATAGGAATCAAGATCACCAAGCTTCCCATCAGATTCAGCCTCTCTCTCCACAACCTATATCAACATTCAATCATACACCCACAATCCTTAACAAAAAAAACCAAAGTGTATACATATTACAGGTGCACCACTCTGAATCACCTCAGGAGATAATACAGTTGTCATAGTTGGAAGAAATGAGACCACTGACTGGAACTTGTTGAAGACAATCCTCAAAGCATCATATTCCACATTCTTTAAAATGTCATCTGCCAGAACAGAGACCTGAAATAAATAAAAAAAATCAAATGGAATTGCGGGAGAATTTTTGTAAATTATTCTATAATAAGATTAGTAGCTTATATAATGTACAAGCTATTAATTGACTTCTACTCTTCGTTAGGAAGAGAGGAAAGAAAATGAGAGGAAGGGAAATTCTCTCTCTCTCTCTCTCTCTCTCTTATTTTTAAGAGGGAAATACAAAAGAAAATAGAGATATTCCTTATCTGGATGTAAAATAAAATGAAATGTTAAGAAAATGTTGGTAGTAAAATTACTTTAATGTCTTCTATGTTCCTCATACCATAAGATTTTAAATTTTTATCAACACCCCACCCAAACCCAAAAGCCCACATGCACTTCTCTTCAAATTGGAGAGATTAGCTTTTGTGGGCCCAAGGGAAACTCTCTCACTTTTCATTCCCTTCGTTTCCACTCACCCTTCCGAACAAAGTAAAATAACTGCAACAGCTTTTGACAAATGCATAAAAGAACCCATCGAAGGAAAATTAAAATAACTGCAACAGCTTTTGACAAATGCATAAAAGAACCCATCGAAGGAAAATTATAACAGATATCAGTGCAACCAGGGACTTGCTACCAGGTCCATTTAACAGTAAACAGTATTAGAATGACGGGTACAAAAAACAAGAGCTCAATCCATGATAAACTGGGCACAAGCAGCTTGCTGACCATAGAAACTGATTTTTTCCCTCCTTTCTTCTTCATTAAACCAATTTGGGATTTAAAACTCTAAAAAAAGTCTATACATGTGCATGTAGAGAGATGAGGAGGATTTTTCTCGAGATACTTGGTCCAGGAAATATGACCAACTAACCTGGGTATAATTCAGAGGATTCTTCTGCAACTCTGTCATGCATATTGTAATGCTCTTTTTTGAATCACGTATCAACTGCACCTTTGCCTTTTCTCCCAAGATGACAAATTTAGTTTCTTTGTCAGGACCTAGGACAGTATAAAAATATATTTAAGGTTTCAAAACAGCCAAACCCATTGCAAACATGAAAAAAAATGAAAAAGAAAAGAAAAGAAAAACACACCTGAAGTCAACTTGTTAATGGCCCTGCTGACCTTGACTGCTGTAGAGTTAATTCCACCACACAGACCTTTGTCCGAAGATACGGTGACAATCACATTCTTCTTTACATCAACACCTAGCAAACAAAATAACAGCAAAGCCAAAAAGAAAAATAAAATAATAGAGGACAAAAATAAAAGAAGACAAAAATGTATTCAGTGATAGAAAATAAACAGAGTAGAAGGGGATCTAGTACAATAGCTAGAGTGACATAGGTTGGGAAGGGGAAAACAATAGAAAACAGAAATCACACTGAATATTGGATAAAATTGAAATTGGAACAAGATAAAACCTCTAGAATCTTAATAGATTGATAAAATAACAAAGAGCGTCTATAAAATAACCCTAGCAGTCTATTTATACTAGTAAAATCCTAATAATATCACATGCTAATCACATGACAGCTAGAACTCCAAGGACTCCTAAATTAAATAAGAAAATCAAAACTTATAGGAAAATTATTAAAAAATGCTCCTGCATCAAAGAGAAGTTTTTGAAGTGCATAAACTTATATGTTGTGTGGGCAATTTAATGTTTACAGAATCAGTATTCTAATCAAGAATTTGAAACAAATTCCTCCACCATTTTTTTCATTAATTGAGTTAAAAAGGGTGCAGGATTTTGAAATGTTGTACTGGTAATTTCTCACATTTCTTAGATTCTTAATTCTCTGTTTTCAAGATAAAGTAAAGAGATCAATCTGAAGTTTCTTAGGAGGTTGCATCTTTCAAGCTCTCACATTCTAGTTGCTACCACCATGAATTCTATAAGCTTCTAACTTCAGTAAAGAGAAGGACCCACTAAGGCTCTACTATTTGAAATATTCATAGGGTTTGCTCAAAACAAATTTCCATTCCATCAATTAATGATAGACCATATTAATAAATGCATCAGAATATACACTCAGATAATAATTAAACGCATCTAAACAATGCATCCTTGTGAGTACAACATATAAATCAACTGCTGCATGCAAGCATTCAAAAATCTTAACCAAACTTTTGTGGGAGTTGCAGCATAATGACCAAAATAAACCAGAAAAACATGGTTAGAACTTAGAACATGCACTCAGCACAACATGAACTAATGAAACCAAATTATAGTTGTTTTTAAGACTAGAAAACACGATCCTTACTTTCAATAACTAATTAATTGGAAAGTTGAATATAATTGGAAGAGATAAAATATCAAATAGATGCAAGTTAACAAAGCAGTGGCTAGATAAAAACTTCTCAGAACATACTAGGAGTATCTCCAAGAAGCGCAGTAAATGGTTGCCATAGGCCACGAGATTTTTCAGCTCTAGATTGAATTAATCGCAACTTTGAGGCTGCAACCATCTTCATAGCCTTCGTAATTTTCTGAATGTTCTTGACACTTTTCATCCGATTCCGAACTGCATAAGATACATCACAATGAGTTGTCCACAGTTACAGGTTTCAGAGACTTAATTTAGTAAAGATGCAGCAAGAAATAAAGTCTTAACATCAAATCAAAAGATCAAAGGATGCAACTATTGAATGGCAACATTCTTACCAACTTGAGTTGAAATGGAACGCACTCCAAGAGGGACATGCTCCCTACAAATCCCGAGAAAATTATTTATCTTCCAATTAAAAAGTAGAGGAACTTTCTTAAAGCATCCAAAAGAAGCAATCAAGACAGAGGAAATCATGGAAGGTGATATATGCAAGCAAACACGCACAGCAAGTTATTCTCTCTCGTACATAGATTTACTTTCTGAACGTTCTACAAAATCATTTAGTTATACATACTCGTACAATGTCTAAAATGTAGCTAGTCAAAAAATCCGATCAAAGAAGACAGATGAATCATGATTAACACTCAAGGGAAATACAACTTGATAAGTGATGTCCCCAAATATCACTCAAACTCAGTTTAAAGATGGAAGACTTGTTTGTTAGAACCATTAAAAAAAAAAGTTATTTATTTCATTGTTCCTATGAGCCTGCATTTTTTTTTCTTCAAAGTTTTTAAAATGAAAATATAAATCCCCCATGTTTCCACCATCTTCACATTTTAGGTATCACAGAAATGCTCTCATCAGGGCAATTCCGCAACTGAAATAGAAGGCTGTATTCAGCCACATTACTAATTGGATAGCTAAACAACAATTTATACAAAAGAAGAGAGCAAGCAAGAGTATTTATATTTATATTTATATTTATAAATAAAGCTAATTTGCCCAAGGAACTTCAATGGAACCATATTGGGTATTCATGAATTATACTGGAACTACTCACCGCACAAACAAATGGCTAATTGGCTGGTGTTAATGACACAGACCCATGAAGAAGAAGCGATAAAACAGCCTCTTAAAAAAACCTTGTTTTTTTTATCTTTCAATATATATAATAAAGAAACCCGTTAAATAAACATTTCAAAATCAATAACAATCCCAACAAATTTATCTTTTTTTATTAAATTTTTTTTTTATCTCATTTCGTAATCAGCCAAACAGAGAACAAACACACAGAAAGAGAAAATAGAGAAATGAAAAGAGAATAAATCTGATTGATTCATACTCGGGGATGAGAGCGGATCGGACGGGGGTGAATGGTTGAGGGGAAATGAGAGGGGAGGCAAATCTCCTTCCTTCGCGTCTCAAAGCAGCTGCCATCGCCATTGCTGTAAATGATTCTTCCGGCCAAACCCTAGAAGCTGTTGTTTTTGTTGTTAGATCGAAAATTTATTATCGACTGCGAGTGAGCTCAGCCTCGGGTGTGTGGGTCTTTTTTTAAAACTTCATTTTCGCTTTTTTCGCTCTTGTTTTTGGAAAGGAAAACCATAGTATCCGCCACGTGTTTGTAAGAAAATATCAATTTGCACCATATATTACCGATTGATTTAATTCCAACCAACTCTAAATTGTTTTTTTTCCCCTACTAATTATTATGCAAGCCAACAACATTATATTACCAGGCTTTCCGCATCGGGTAATATTAATTTTTTAAATTTTTTTAAAAATATTAACAGTTTATAAAATATTTTAAACATATTGGGTCTGACAATCATGTCAATCCAAATACCTTGGTGCTGACAGTCATGCTAGATCTAAGAGAATTAGACCTAGTAGTCATGTTAGACCCAAGCAAACAATAAACAATGAAAAAACAATTATGCACTTTAGTTGTCAGGAGAGAGAAAATAAAGAAAAAACACAAGCAATCAATCATCGGCGACAATCTAACCAAGCAAACAACAAACAATGAGAGGACAATTATGCACTTTAGTTGTCATGAGAGAGAAAAGAAAGAAAAAAATGCAAACAATCAATCATCGATGACAATCCAACCATGATATGTATACACGTGCCGCACTGTATGGAAGAAGGGACGGTTGCGTATCTAGTGAGATGGTGGATGACAAGATTTGATCATCGAGAAAGCCTCGCGATAAGGTCCAAAACCCACTGTATGGGATGTGTATCAGATTCCAAGTTGAGTTTATTTTTCTTTTCTATTTTATTTATAACTCTTTTATTTTTTTTTAGTATTTTTTAGGATGTTTTTACCTATTATAAATAGGTTATTTAGCTTGTATGAGATGTTTTTTAGAAATTATTATTGTGTGCTTGGCTCATACTTTTTGGTTCTTTATTGAACTACTCTGACTTATCAAAGAATTAACCAAGTTTCATGGTTTCTTCCATACTTCTCATTTATGTCTCTTCATATGTATTGGGTGGAGGTTCGGTTTCTATAGTCTTGGTACCTCAGTCAGGTTATTATTGTGTCAAGCTCATTTATAAGCCTAAATTTAGCTTTCTTGAGAAACGTCGATTTGATTGTGGGTTTCTAAATCTTTATATCCATGAGGTTCGCATTACAAGGGTAACACATGAACAA
>Ga0307510_10011372_pt1 | contig 10572 bp, 12 predicted proteins | sample 12_EM_MG_FD_207224 | JGI IMG/M metagenome (GOLD analysis project Ga0307510, IMG submission 207224) | Populus trichocarpa ectomycorrhiza microbial communities from riparian zone in the Pacific Northwest, United States - 12_EM | ecosystem: Host-associated > Plants > Roots > Unclassified | place...
TTGTCCTTGTCAGACTCCTCTTTCTCCGGCTTCTCCAGCAGCTCCTCGCGACCATTGACTAGGTTCCACAAGCCTTCTCGCTGGAGACAGTCTGTCATCCTCATCGCCCACAACCGATAATTGGTCCCATCCAGCTTCGCAAAGCTCATGCCGACCAACGATGATGAACCATCTTGTCCATTCATCTTTGCTCCTACTACCGACGGCGCTGCTACTCTGAGCTAGACACGGAAGCGTACGTAGGACAACGTAGTGTGGTGATAGGTGATACCGAAAAAATATTCACTGCCGAAAGATCACGGGTGAAAAACTTTTTCCTTTTGCTTGCGTGCGTGTAAAAACCTTTTCCTGTTAACGGCCAACAATCCCGATGGATTTGGCCGGGCTCATAACCTGATAGAGGTCTGGTTTCCGCGCAGGGAATATGCCGTCGGACAGGCACCGCAAGGGCACAGCAATGATCGGATCTGTCGTCACGAGAACAATCCGGGTCAGTCGCTGATAGGAAAACTGAGATGTGTTCGATATCCGATATATATGACAAGTGTGTTGCAAAGGAGTGTGATGACCATAAGTTATTCTCGTAAGGAGAAAGGAACGCAGCTCAGACTAGATACAGTTTGTGGTGGCCCGCACAGTGGGCTCCTACCACACAACACCAGTCACCGCCGCGCGGTCTGGTCAATAGCCCTGCTCACACCTACAAGTGTGCCCTAACCTAACATACCACGATGGGGTTACTCTATCATAATGCGGCAGACAAGAGAAGAATAAAAGGAGGTGAAGCTAAAGCCAATTTAGATATATGTTGACATGATCTAAACCGATGTTGAAGGTGTAGTTGAGCTTGTTCAAACTAGAATACATGAAAGAAAGCTTTTTATATCATATGAAAAGCCTTCACGCCAAGCCACCTTGTGACATAGTTTTTACTGTCTCCCAAATGGGCAACCCGCCTCACTTAACTACCCTACTCCATGCCCTACGCTACACTGGTACCCCTTCTTCAAAGCCTTTCCCCCAAGCCAACAGGAACCCAATTACGTTATAAAAAAGCCCACCCCCACCAAAATTCGTCCATCAAAGCACCCAACAGAATAAGAGCCATAGGCCTGCTAAAAACCAGACCTCGGAAGAAAAGAAAGGGAAAAAAATTCACCCAGCACAAGCAAGACCCCGACCCCGACCCAGAATCAATCTAATTCCCCCCAACTTATGATGCTCCTATTTTTCCCAAGCCGTACAAATACCCCACCCAACCAACCCCACAAACACCCTTCGACTTCAAATGAAGCAGGAGCAGGAAGGAATGAGGCAATCAAAGTTTCGCAACAGCACCACCCACCGTTACAATCTCGTTATACAATAGGGTGGTAAGGAAATCTGCATAGTCCTCCCCGGTGATCTGGGTCGCGAAGTAGCGCGCTGCCAGGTGGTACTTGTTCCCAGCGGGGGCTTTACTCGAGAGCTTCTCCGTGGCCTCCTTGAGGAGTTGGAGGTTCAGTTCCTTGGTGACCTTTTTGCCATCGACGGTGCTCGCGCCGTGCTTGGCCCACTGCCAGAGCTGTAAGGTATGTTAGTCTATGGCCACGGAGAAAGCGGAGAGGGGGAGTGTGTTGAGCGTACTTGAGAGCGGGAGACCTCAGCGGTTGCGGCGTCCTCCATTAGATAGTTTATTGGCACGCAGCCGACGGCACGGAGCCAGCCTTCCATGTACCCGACGCCGATATCCAGGTTCTTACGGATGCCATCCTCGGTGATTGTGCCTGGCATGTTCATGTTGAGAAGGTCCATCGCTGTTACAGAGACATCCTCCCTACGCTTGAAGATTTGGTTGGGGGTTGGCATGTGCTGGTTGAAGACCTCAGATGCGATCTTTGCGAGGGCTGGGTGAGCGACCCTATTCACTCTGTTGGTTAGTATCCAATCCGTAAACCTTTGTGCGCCATATAGCTATAGCTATTTTGATAGGAGCGATATCTCTTCGCTATATAATTAACTCTGATCACTCGGGGATCCAAGCATACCAAGTTCCACTATAAAGCCGGTTAGTAAAGCTCCTTTAGGAGAGTCGGGCAGAGGAAACATACTCATGACCGGCCCTAACCTCTCGCAGCTTATCAGCATAGACACCAGCCATGGCCTTCTTGTTGGCCTCTTCATTATCCTTGATAGGAATTTGTGCAGCCATCCCTCCCATGGCATGAACACCTCTTCGATGACATGTCTTAATCAACAACTTGACATACGCGTCCATAAATGGCACAGTCATGGTAACGGCGCTTCTGTCCGGGAGCACGAACTGCGGGTTATTCCTGAACTTCTTGATCACACTAAAGATGTAATCCCAACGGCCGCAGTTGAGACCGGAGCTGTGCTGCCGTAACTCATAGATGATCTATCACCCCATCAGCAATTGCTCACAACCTTTATAGAAAATCGCTTCACCCACCTCGTCCATTTCGAAAACAGCCAGGATAGTCTCAATCAATACGGTGCCACGAATAGTGCCCCTTGGGATTCTAATGGTATCCTGAGAAAGGTTGAAAACATCGTTCCATAATCTGGCCTCAAGATGCGATTCCATCTTCGGCAGGTAGAAGTAGGGCCCATGGCCGTTCTGGATCAATTGCTTGGCGTTGTGGAAAAAGTAGCACCCAAAGTCGAAGAGAGCGCCGGAGATTGGCTCTCCATCGACGACAAAGTGCTTCTCGTCAAGATGCCAGCCGCGAGGACTAAGGCGCATTAGTCATAATATTCATCAGAGCAGGCTGGTGACGGTGGCGGGGGAGGGAGTGGGAATATACCGAACGATCAGGGTTGGCAAGGCACGGTCAGTGCGGAGCTTATAATCCTTCCCATTGAGTTTAAAGTCAACCTGTCGGCGGATAGCGTCATACAAGTTGACTTGTCCGGTGATCACGTTATCCCATGTTGGCGAGTTAGAATCTATGACGGAGATATTAGCACCATTTCCCATAATTGTTCCACCACTGATGACTAAGTCACACTCTCCTATCCTCTCCCCTAGCACTTCAGATCCCATACCTTCAAAATCAGCCATATAAGTCCAAACGTCCGCATTCAAAGCATTGACAACCATCTTCCTATCAATTGGCCCCGTAATCTCCACCCTGCGATCCACCAAGCCAGGCGCAGGATCAGCTCCGCGCCAAGTATCATTGTCACGAATGTGCTTCGTCTCTGGTAGAAAATCAGGGAGGACTCCCTTGTCAATCTCGGCTTGACGGAGCACACGTCTGTGAAGGAGCTGCTTTCGAGTAACATTGAAGGTTCTATGAAGAGTAGCTAGGAACGCGCGGCATTCTTTCGTAAGGATCTTTCGGTGAGGGTCTTGTACACGGCCAAGAACTTGGGTGTCCTTGATAAGGTCTTCGGTAGCAGCCATATTTGCTCCGATGATTGCGTACGATAGATTTGCTTGTTGTGATTTCTGTGAGAAGGGTGTACGGAAGAGAGACGAGCGCAGCTCTGCTCATCCAAGAGACTATGGAGTACGTCACGGGGTAGAGATGGAGGGGGAAAGAATAGTCGGAAGAGAGGAGAAGGGAAGCTCGTGATAAAGGACTGAAGGGAGTGATGTCTTTATTTTTCACGAGCTTGGGCAAACGGGCAGATGCATTAATGCCTAACACATGATAGATAACCAGTTGAACTATTTCTTAGCTAGGTCCCCCTTCCATCCCCTAGCAAACCCTCCTTCCCCCCACTCCCCTACTAGTATCCTATCTACTCACTCACTCCACAACCACGCCTCTACCCTCGGCCAAACCCCATCCCCAGCTCCGAGGGTATGACATTCGAGAACTAAAGCCCATCCCTACTCACTTATCATACCAAACTCATTAAACCCTCTAAGCTCTCTCACCAGTTCCCCCAATGGCTTATACGAGCACCGTGGACCATAACGCTTCAATTCTGTAGATGAGTGCTCGCGCAGCCGGGCTGAAGCCGGACACTCAAGGCTGGAATCCCCACATAAAATCTCTGGCCTCAATTCCGCCGTGCAAGTACACCTGAGCATCAAAACCTAAGCATCAAAAGCTTAACAACAATCACCATGACGTTTTCGGCACCGATCAACGAGTCGATATCATATCAGCACATGCGTCACCACCGGACCTCGGCTTTGGCCTCCCAGCCAGCACACGCGGTTTCTCCCGAGCCTAACTTGTAACCTTGATTTTCACTTGAAAGAAAGAAATGGAGTCGAGCTGCTGGAACAATCACAAGCATGGCAACGGCTAGAGTCGGTATTCGGAACTGCCGGTACAAGTAACCTGTGTGGAGGATGAACACAAGTACCGGTACCGGTAGTCTAAATGTTGCGAAAAAACAAAAAGATTGATAGGCCACTCCTCCCCGTGTCTTTGCCCCCCCGTTTACCCCATACATTTCTCGGCGAGCATTTGAGGTTTAGAGGAGGTTTCGGCTCCATGGGAGACTACTAGATGGCTCGGTCTAGACCTCCAACGCCCATATGCAATCCCGCACCAGCATTTGGCGAGAAAACAGTGCTTGCTTACGGTAGCCTGGCCTACAGGAGCTCCCCAAACATTTACGATCCTGAGCCTCACAACCTACCGCACTCAAACCACCCATAGAAGTACTCGTACAGACATCATACCCACTCGAAAGTTACCGGCAGCGAACAGTTAATCCAGGTCGACCCGCAAAATAGCACCTGACTTATGCGAAACCATATCCCCCCCCCCCCGGCACTTGCACCTCCTTCCGTCAACCTAATTCTCCGAAGTAGAAAAAAGAAGAAAAAGCAGCCATGGTTAACTGATCACCTACCGCCCCCACCAACGGGCAAGCTAGCCCAATCCAGCCTCAACCCCAGAGCACCATATCTACTCGTAATTGCCTGACATTTGTAAAAACGACCGCTGCTGCAAAAAATTGCCAGGAGCCTCAAGATTTTGCCCTTATGCAATAGCAGTCATTTTTACAAACGTTAGGCAATCATGTACGAGTACGAGTATTTACCTGTATGTATGCTTACCGCCGTGTATATATACTCGACCACAAAGTTATGGAGATTACATTTTAACGGTGAGACGGGCAGGGGCCTTCAAACCATTACCGACACAACCCGTTGTCAAAGCTCCCAGCCCTTCTTCGCAGCACCGCTCCAACCAAGCTAAGGCTCCCCCCCCCCCCACCTCCATGGAGCACACCATGAAAACAACGCTTTTCAAGCCATTGTCTGTCGCAAACAAAAATGTCTCAAACATTGCACTTCCTTGGTTGGACCATGGCTCAACTTTTTTTTTTCTTTTTCGCGGGCCTTTCGATGGATTTTCTGTTGTGCTTGTCGCATCAACTAATCGCTAATCTCCATGCCCGGGTGTATTACTCTAAAAACGACTGCTATTGCATATGGGCAAAATCTTGCCCGGAGCCTCAAGATTTTGCTCATATGCAATAGCAGTCGTTTTTACAAGCGTCAGGCAATTGGGAGTATAGTCATTGATACAACCTCGAGTCTGCTCATGCCATCTCGTTCTGGTCACTTGCATGGTCAGGGCTTCAAACTAGGTTTACCATAGGGCAACTTTCTAGAAGAGCTGCAACTCGCATGGGGGAAAAGCAATCATTGATTTTGGTGTGTGCTCGAGCACCCAAGTGCGTGATATCTACATCTCCCTCACGATCTCCGGTGTTCTGTATGGCATACAGTAGACTGTCCCCGGGGCAAGAGTAACGTCGTGAAGAAAACGAAATGAAAAAAATGAAAGTCTAAGCTAAAGAAAGGGTTGGTAGGTTTAAGTTACAGATAAAAATATGGTACAAATAAGAATCGAAGTACGGTAGTCCCAAAGGGTAGAAAGGGTGAAAGTCGAATGGAATAAATGTTTCAAACACGAGAGAAAAAAACCCCCCCGATGGAAGGGGGAACATGCTCGCTGATTAACAGGTAGAAACAGACACATGTTGGTTGATTGACCTGACATGGCATGGTATTATGTGGGCTAAAAAGAAAAGGAGAGAGATCATACACCATCCGAACAAAGAGTTACCATGAGCTTTCCCGGTGTTCACTCGCCATCATCGAACGGTGGATTAAAGCACACAGCGCAAGCCTGGCTCTACGATTTTGACCATACTATTGTATAAAGCCCCCGGGGTTCCAAATGCCGCCGCTCGTATAGAAAGACCATCTTCCTCCGGCCGTCGTCAAGCCACACCCTCCCCCCAATCCCTTAGATATTACCCATACCCCATTTCTGATCGATGAGCCTGTATCGCAGTTGCTCCTTGCGGTACCGAATGAGCATCGCAGCGCATAGTATAAGCACAGCATCCATCCCTTCATTACACAAAGGTTAGCATTATACATTGGCGAAAATAAATCGTAAGAATAGTAGTGGGTGTGGAAGGAAGATTGAAACATACCAACAATGCCAAAGAGAGCAGTGAAGAGAAGATTAATCCATCTCTCAGCAAAGCCTGCAAAAGGGCTAACACAACCTTCCTTCGATGCTGCGACAATGTCACCCGTACACACGCTATCGACGACGTACAAGGGCGAAGTGCTATTCATGTATCCGCAGCAGCTAAACTATAAATAACAGCGGGTAAATCATCAGTGACTTTCCTAATTAGGCAGAGCAACCACAGGATGCGAAGTTCAAGCGAGCACCCCCCTGTGATGAAACCCGTTTTAAGCGCTGCAATATCGAAAAGCATAACAAACCTTTTGTTGAAGCATACTCTGGATCTCAGGAGTCTGCTGACCCCAAATTGTCTCCAGATTTGCCCGGGTAGTAAGGGTTGTAATCCATTCCATCAATCCCAATACCAATGTGAAAAGTGCGCACACCATCACTAACCAGCCGTGGGCCTTGAGCCATGATCGTGAAGTCGGTAGAGCAAAAGTAGGTAAAGAGAATAGGAAAGCGGCAATGACCATAACTCCATTTGCGATAACAGCTGTAAAATCAATCCGGCGAACTGGTTAGCCACAAAACTCTAGGACCATCGTACTTGCACCCCTAACATTTGGAAGGGTAGAGGGTGAAGCTTACCACTCAGGGGGGCCTTCTTCAGCAAAAGGTACCTTGCTACAGATTCCATCGTTGGTTCATCCATCAACTCCTTCTGCCACACCGCCGCGACAGATGTGAGCAGAATACCAGTCCCCAAGAAGATGATGCTCGTTGCAACATAGGATGCCACTACTGAGTTGACCATTTTCCACGATTTCTTTCGGGTTTGTTTTTGTTTTTTCTTTTCCCTTCTTCTTTTGTGAGCTATCGAAACCCGCAAAATTAAGGTTCGGTGAGAACGGTCTGGGGAACCTGTCCGGAAGAGAGAAAAAAAGAAATCCTTGCAGAGAACGGGTGAAGTGTGGTCGAAAGTCTGTTAAAAGATCGGGGAAAGTCTGACGGCCTGCGTCGCGAGAAACGTGAGGATGATTCCGGTAGTGTGGAGAAGGAAAGAAACAAAACAAAACCAAACGAAAGTAAAGAATGAAAGATGGGTGAAGACCGAAAGGAATGAATGTGAAGATGGACAGTACCCTCGAAAGACTGACTGAGTTGAAGGAGAAGGGGTTCGGGCGATGGGTGCAACAGTCGGGAGAGAAAAGCTATTTGTGTGACAGAGCTCTCACATGGGTGAAACTTGGTTGGGAGATAGCCCGGCTGGCCCTGAGGGGGGAGGCGCTGGGCGGCAGTGGCTAGACTCCGAATAGTATGGCAGCCACCCTCCCCCAGGATTATTGATATGGAAAGAATGGTGACACTTGGTGAACCAATCCGAGTATGAGTTTCCGAGTTAAAATTCAACGAGCTTTACGTTTTACTCTCCACAAGTTAAATCAAGCAGCAGTAGTCATGATACTGTACTCGAGTATACACATTTCCCATCCGTCCATTAATTGGCAACATGACTTTCATCTTGCATACTCGAGTACATGCATCCCACACACTGCGTGCTCAACTGTACTGCGTTCGAGTACTCGTGCTCATGCATGCTCGAGCACGGTAGACATTCAAGTATTTATCCATATTATCCAGGTGCCCCCCCCCTCGCTCTCGCTCTCTCCACCCACCATTCTTGTACAGTACTTGTATGATACCGGTACTTGCAGGTAAGGGAAATTAGAAACAGCGCGTGCCTGACAGAAGAGAAAGAGACAAAATATTCTCCTTGTGCGCGCCACGCGTACCGGTACCATACTCGAGTACCGTACCATAAGTTTTGGAGCAAAACTAGCAAATCACGAGCGGCAAAAGAAGGAGAAAAAGAAAAAAAAAGAGGACGAAGCCAGGCGATGGCAGAATTGCAGCGTGGTTCGATCTTGTTTGCAACAAGTTTGTGCCACAAATTCGAAAGCGGTCCGAATATGATATTGGTACCGTATCGTTCAGCAATCAATTTTATCAGGTCTGGCCAGATTTCCGTGCAAATCGTTTGCCGAGCTGGACGAGGCAGCTAAAGTTCAAGAGATAACGCATCGCGCGGGAAGATAACCAGTGATATTTTGGATGTTTTTGTTCCTGATGATTTTATGGTTGTTGAAACTCGAAATGTCATGGGATTTTTTTTTCGACTTTTCAGGGGAGTGCAGCACTGCCGGTATGAATTTTTGCGGTCTCGCTGCGCTGTCGTTCCTTTCAAAGCGGCGACTTGACTGCAGTCAGGCTCTATCTGTTCTCTTGGTTCGAGGACTCCCATAGAGTGGCCTCCTCGCATTTCTTCTTCTCTTTTTTTTTCTCTTTCCTTCTTTCTTCTGCAAACGATGAGATTCGCCGCTCGTGAGGGGAGCCACCCAGCCCGCAGCTCCCCTTCACTATGGCCCCCAGAAGCCAGAGAACAAGAAAGCGACAGCCCACCAGAGAGGCCCGTGTAAAACAGGGTAGACCTATCCCTCCTCGCCCAATCACAACGCACCGGTAGCTGGTGTGAGATTTTTTCCTCTCTCCCTCCTCCCTCGCGCAGAAGCCGGTTTCAGTAGTGAGCACCAACAGCCGCTTGTCCCTCTGGAGGGATTCCTGATTCGGACTTAATAGCCGGTGCCGAGATTCTTCTTATTTTATGATTTTTATTTTTATTTTTATTTTCTGTTTCCTTTTTTAAAATAAATTAGCGTAGTTTTGATTCGGACGGCGTGTCCATTTCTTCTTTTATGCGAAAATATGCTCGTCCTGGGCAGTCTGTCAGCATTACTCTGTCACAATTACCATCACTAGGCACAGCCTTACCCTAGATGGTTCTAGCCTTGGGTTGAGGTGCCAGCAAGGGATTAAATGACTGGCCGTGCATGGAATAGTGCAAAAGAGATCCCTGTCGCCACTAACCTGCTCAGTGTCAATTCCAAGCTTCCTTTTCGGCTTAAAGCCGTGCTCTCCCCATTTGAAGTTCCACCCTTCCCTTTCCGACGACACGTTCAACCAACGCAGGAAAGTCGAGTCCCAACACCCTTTTCAGACACCCTCCTTGTCTCCTTTCAGTGCTGCCTTAATCCTCTTCCATCCTCTGTTGCCTCGTTGCCACCACCGAGAACAGAAGAGCAACAAAACGGGCCATAGAAGGAGAAGAGGAAGAAGACGAACTCTAAACATTGAATGAGCTGTTCCCTTTTCTTTCCAGTACAAAACTTGCTCCTGTCATTCCTCTGAATAGTTCAGTCGAATTCAATTAAGCATCCTCGAGGTAAGTCGTCAAGTCCCTTCTCTTTTTTTAAAAAAATCCCTTGTTATGATACTACAATTATATGGCATAACTATCTACTGTACTGGCTCTCGCTCCTTTCTTGCCAAACGCCTTAACCTATTTTGTCTTGTCAAGATCCCTTGTAACGATGGTACGATATTGAACTGTTGTGCTTTTTTTCTTTTTCTTTTTCTCAATTGCGGTCTCTTATCCCCTCTTGCAATACTTGTCAATCTTTCTCTGCATTTTTCGGCTTCTCCAAATTATTTAGCATTTGCATCACCAGCCGTCGTTTTTTTTTTTTTGTTAAATCTTGTCACCACGATATTTCTCTACTCAAGACACACACACACACCATCCACCCCCCACCCTCTCCCGTTCACCCGCCGATGCCCTTGTCCCGCTTACTACTCTGCTCCAGCACATCTTGTCACAGGAGAGGAAAAGTAAAGTAAAGCAAGCATCCATACACTATTTTTATTTTTATTTTATCTTTTCTCTCTCTCAATTTTTCTCTCTTTTTGCATCACTACGACTATTTCTTGTTCGAGTCTGCCCTGCCTCCTTTTTTCTTCTCCATTTTTAACTAACTCGATAGGCTCCCCACTGGTCCAGTCTGCGCGTCAACCACTCGAAAAAATTACTTTCCCGTCGCATTCGTACATACGTACACTTGAAAACTTGCATTACTCTCCCACTCCCACACGCTAACCCATACTCTCCTATTATCCCTGCTTGCCCTTACCATCTTCTCACCTCACCTCTTCTCTCCCCCCCCCACTCACTTCCCTCCACACACACATCCAGGAAAAGGAAAGAAAAACCCTTCTCCCACTGCCCACCTCTTCCTTCATTCAACCCCCTTCCCTTTCCTCCCCCATCCGA
>Ga0307510_10011374_pt1 | contig 10571 bp, 10 predicted proteins | sample 12_EM_MG_FD_207224 | JGI IMG/M metagenome (GOLD analysis project Ga0307510, IMG submission 207224) | Populus trichocarpa ectomycorrhiza microbial communities from riparian zone in the Pacific Northwest, United States - 12_EM | ecosystem: Host-associated > Plants > Roots > Unclassified | place...
AGCACGTACAGTAGAGTCACCTTTCGCTTAGTAATCATCGTTGAACTTGCTCAGTCCCCCCTCGCGCGCGTCCGCTGGCAAAATCGCTCGCTGTGCTGTTACCGCGCTAAAACGCTGATTTGCAACAATTCTGTGTAACAGAGAGAGGAAGGGATGTACACTACGACCTTCTATCCGGAGAACTGCTTATCGGTGGAAAACGATTGGGAAGGCTTCCGCAAGAGATAGTGGAGCACCCCACATACGCGAGCTTACTTGGCACAGTGAGTGACCAATGTTATTTTTTCCCCGCTCTGTCGGACGTTTCCTCAGACATGCTTTTAGAGGACTTTCGACGTGGCGCCCGCCGGCATCCCAGGAACCGACTATGTGACACGATCCACCATGTCTGGGTACCAGGTAAAGAACCAGCATGGTCCAACACTTCACTATTGAATAAAGCCAATTCCAGATCCTATTTTCATGGAATAATGGGGATTTAATCTTGCAAGTGCGGAGGCCAGGAGAGTCGCAAATCTTACAGCTCATACCGCGATCTGTGCTTCTTGGCGATTTTCCAACATGTCTCATCGACGGATACATCCATTGGCTCGACACGAGCACTGGCGAACTGGAATTTCGTCCAGCTGAATCCCCGTGGACGCCAAGGCCATCTAATTGGCGCCTCTACATTCGTAAACCTCAGCAGCCTGCCGCTCACCGTGCTGTCCTCCAGAAGCGTTCTCAAGATAATTCCCTGATACGAGCCTTCGATATTCGTTCGAAGACGTTTGGCGTGGTCTCCAGCCCACTATCCAGTATAGAATCCCTGGCACATATTATGGTCATGTACACTACCCAGACAGTGGAGGTTTCCCTTCCTCGGTTTCGTCTATCGTTCTTTGTCAACGCGGAGTGGGAGCTCGAATGTCGAAGCATTCCCGGCTACGTTGTGGACAACACCCAATCGTGCGGCACAATGTTTGGCCTGAAAAGCAAACTTATCTTGTGCCCCAGCTTTCAGAGCTCCGAGGCGCCACTAATGCCACGACGAGTCATAATTCCACAAGGGGAGATTTCCTTCTATACAAATTGGGACTTCATCAGCGTTTCGATAAATACCGACGCTGGGCAGCAGGTTCGTTGGCACGAATATACGATTGACACCGATCTCGGACGTCTCACAAGTAACGCAAGTTTGGGTTGCAAACTGTACCAATGTTACTTGCACGCGCTAACGAGTCATTGTCTTCCTGATCCATTACTTGGTCACACCGGAACAGAAGAGGCGCTGTACATGTTGCGAAGCGCTTCTTGCAGATCTTTTCAAAGACTTGATGTCCAAGAAGCGCAGCTACTGGAATCGATTGGCAACTTATCGCCAATCAGACTTTACTATTCACGACATATACAGTCGATGGCCACCGTAAAGTGGAATGACCTCCCAGCACTGTCCCAACATCATGACTTCTTTCCCGCTGCACGCTCCCTTCTTGACCATGCCCGCACGTTGGAGGCCTTCTATTCTCCATCCACCAGTTTCAACACTTCCAGTCGCAATCAAACATTGTTGAACCGGGCGGCTTGCCGAAATAAAATATACTACCCATCGGACTTGCACAGCCTGGGGCAATCATCGTCCCACGATGATGTCGAGTATATGTCAAGGGCTGTTTCCGATCACGGGACCGGTGAACATGTGGCCTTCCAAACATCGTGGTCCTTATGGAATGCGCAGCCCCTTCTTGACGACACGTTGCCCAAACTCTGGGATATCATTAAGTCGTGGGATTCACTTGGCCCTGGTAGTAACGAGATCTCGTTACGATACAGTCCATACTGGCTCAACTTTGATGCTGCACGGGACTGGCTCGTTATCTGCGACCTCATCCGAGTCCACTGGCCGGCACGGCGCAGCCGTCGAAACTTGAGGATTGAGCTAACTTTCTCCCTATCTTCCGCGGCGTATAGCAACTCCAAATATTCGAACGTCATCCCCTTTATAATCAATCACGCTCTGGTCGGACGGTGTCGCAACCTCGTCATCCCACTGGACCGTGTTTATACCCTCTCAGACGGAATGGCCCCAGACCTCACGCGTGTCAAAGACTTGGTATTCAAATCTGCTCTGCCCATGTCCTCAACCCTCCCGCATCACTTAAGGACGAGGGGAAGAAATGCACAGGACGTCGTGTCATTCCGGCAGGTGGAACACGATGAGGCCGTCATGCATGAATCGTCGGTAGTCGCGGAATCGATAGTACATCAATGGCCAAATTATCAAGCCGTAAATGTCCCTGAACAGTGGTTCAACAGATCCGATTGCTATCAACATATCAAAATATATTCCCGCTCAATCTCGAAAAATATCCGACTAAGGGATCATGTGCTACAGTTACAGGGCATTCTGCAGGACATTGAGCCTGAGGGTGCCTCTATATCTATGCCCGCGATCGTGCCATATACGTTTTCATCCCAATTCATAACTAGCCCCTCAAAGGCATTTCCATGCTCACTTGGTGATATATTGGTGTTCCAGACCAATGTCCCAACTCTATCTCCAGAGAGAGCACCTGTTTTTCAAGACTATACCAACCCTGCCACTGCAGCAGCAGAAGGCATCCCTCGGCGGACTGGCTTCAAGTTAGACAGCCTCGAAATCCTTATCGAAGAGCTCCAGAATTCTGGACAGCCCTTGCTACAGCTCTACGGAAATGAGTTGGGTAACAGCCATCGCGAGCTGTTGGGGGGGAACGCCACCCAGTTTGCACGAGGTGCCGTTCCTTCGCACAAGCTCTTGCTCCTCTACCACAAGGAGTGTTCTCGCAGGAAAGACAAATTATTTTGTGAAATTTCGGCAGCTCTTGCACCATCTCAAAACGTCGAGGAAACTATCCGTATTTCTGGGCTCTGGCCCCGGATAACACCTCGATCTATACTCCGTCAGTTGGCCCGAGATCGCATCAGCACACTTCCTGATCAGTGGAAATCCATGATTGTGCACTACGCAGTCTCTTTCCTCGAATACCAGCAGTCTCTGCGCCTCGTGGAGCTTTCTTCGAGACAAGATTGTGAGAACCTCCTTCATGAAATCCAGGCCATTGGCAACGATGTACTAGCAGAATCGACGCCAGATTGGTTGTTGGTCCAGGTTCGTCTCTTCGGAGCAATCAAGAAAGACTATGATTAATGACTATCACTTCTCAGATTGAGGCGAATTTCGTAGTTCGTCCAGTTCAGCTAGCCGTCACCCGAGAAATCATTTCTCCGACCTCTAAGCGGAATATTTCTCTCCAACTCAACATGGGAGAGGGCAAGTCGTCTATCATTTTACCTCTCGTTAGTTCGACTCTTGCCAATGGCTCAGATCTTGTGAGGGTCGTAACTCTCAAGCCTCTCTCAAACCAGATGTTCCAACTATTCGTTAACCAGCTCTCCGGCTTGGCCAATCGACCGATTTTCTATGTTCCGATCTCTCGCCGTCTTCGCGTGGATACCTCTCTGGTCAGGACTATCAAGGATCTCTTTGAACAATGTGTCGCAAAGGGTGGTGTTCTAGTCATCCAACCTGAACATATTCTTTCTCTCAAACTCTTGCACATCGATATACTTCTAAAGTCGCACGAAAACAACGAAGGACGTTCGACAGCCGATGAGCTGGGTGCATTACGTGACTGGCTTGCTAAGGTATCGCGCGATGTGCTTGACGAGAGCGATGAAATTCTCCACGTGCGGTACCAGCTTATCTACACTGCTGGAGAGCAGATGCCTCTTGATGATCACCCCAATCGATGGTCAACGATACAACAAGTCTTTGGCAGGCTGCAAGAACTCGCTGTGAATTTACATGCGAATTTCCCGATGATGTTTGAGATTGACACGACAGTCAGAGAGTTTCCAATCATACACATACTCGATTCCGCCATCTTTCATCGTATCTCTTCATACATCATCAACCATGCCCTCGCAGGAGGACTATCTAACCTCCCGCTTGGTTCGCTCCCACCGCTAATTCGAGAAGCAGCTCGACGCTTCATGACACAGAGGGAAGTCTCGGACGTGGATCACGAGTTGGTTCACCGGTACTGCACAGGAACTGCCTTGTTCAACGGAATTCTCCTACTCCGTGGGCTCCTGATGGAAGGTGAAGGAGTTCTTTGCTATGTACTCAGAGAGCGACGCTGGAAAGTAGATTATGGTCTCGATCCCAGCAGAACATTGTTGGCTGTGCCATATCGAGCTAAGGTATGCAGTATTAACTTCACGCCAAAAGTTGGCTGACCATGAACGCAGGATGTCCCAAGCCAGAGAGCCGAGTTCGCTCACCCAGACGTTGCTATTGCACTAACTTGTCTCAGTTATTACTATGGCGGCTTAACAAAGGACCAGGTCCTTTTGTGCTTTGATTTGCTAGCCAAACTCGATAATCCGGAGATGGAATACGAGCACTGGGTTGAGTTAGGCCAGGATCCCCCCGTCGAGTTGCGCCAACTCAACGGGGTAAACTTAGAGGACGAAACACAAGTGGATGAACTCCTTGTGCCGTTCTTCTCGGGAAATAAAGGAGTGGTGGATTTCTACCTGTCGCAAGTTGTCTTTCCCCAAGCCGCACGAGAATTTCCGTCGAAACTTCCAACATCTGCCTGGGATCTGGTGGAAGAGAAGATAAACGTTACAACAGGCTTCAGTGGCACGAATGACAACCGCTACCTTCTGCCCACGTCGATAACCCAGGAAGATCCCAATTTTGTGCTAGGCACAAACGCACTTGTTTTGCAAAATCTACTCCGGCCGGAGAACGACCATTACGAGTGTACGGAAGGAGACAAGGGCGAGCGAGAATCTGCAACTGCGTTCCTGAAACGTCTAATTAAGCAAGACCCCGAAATCAGGGTGCTTTTGGACGTAGGAGCCCAGATGCTGGAACTGCAGAACGAAGAACTCGCACGACTATGGCTTTCTTTCCGACCAGATATCTCCGCGGCCATCTTCTTCAATGACTCGGATCATCTCACTGTGGTCACACCGGACGGCACAATGGAGCCATTCATTTCATCTCCTTTCAACAGACAGCTCGAAAAATGCATCGTATACCTCGACGACGCTCACACTAGAGGGACGGATCTCAAGCTTCCTCGAGGAATGCGCGCAGCGGTCACCCTGGGCCCAAAAGTCACTAAGGACAGATTGGTGCAGGGTAAGCTGATAAAATACCGAAATAGAATCGAACTGACTGGCACAAAGGTTGTATGCGAATGCGTCAGTTAGGAAATGGCCATTCTGTGATGTTCTTTGCGCCAACAGAGGTCGACCATCGCATTCGTAGCCTCATTCCCAGCGGAATGGCCTCTGGTAGTTGCATCCGAGTGCTAGATATCGTTCGTTGGGCCATCCACGGGACTTGTGAAGACATTGGGTACCGCCTCCCGTACTGGGCCCAGCAGGGGCTTGACCACCGCAAGAGGTCCGCGGCATACGAGGAGTACAGATCAACTGGTAATTCAGAAGTTCTGCGAAGCACCTGGCTGCAACCCGAGTCGCAAACCTTGGAAGAAATGTACTGGAAAACACCAGTTGCCAAGATGTGCCCCGAGATAAACAGCATCCCGGCGTTATGTGAACGGATTGAATGGCTTGGTTGTACGAAGCTAGTAAATGTAAAGATGGCAGAAGAGCAAGAACGCGAGGTGAATCACGAAGTCGAGCCGGATTATTCCACCGGAAGAAAGCACCCACGCCCTCCGACGGTCCGACCGGCGGATCACATCATTCACGAGGACATCCGCGAGTTTATCGAGACAGGGAAACTTCCCGAGTCCTCGACCCATATATCCCCACTCTTGGCACCTATCAATATGGTCGAAGCCTTAGATTTGGCAACCGAATGGTCCCCCTCTCCATTCGCCACGGCAGATTTCACCACCACCATCCTTGGTTCCGGTAGGGTGAGCCTCACAGAATACCTCCGCCCTGTCAACTGGATTCTTTCAAGCGGGTCAGGGAAGGACAGCATCGTCATTGTAATCAGCCCGTATGAAGCAAATGCGCTTCTTCCTGTCATCCGCGAGAGCAACAAAGTCAGGCTACATATATATGCCCCACGAGTCACATCCTCTATGCGCTCCTTCTCCGATCTCACATTCTACACCATCCCGAACTCACCAGCTACTCCATGGTCGGCACCCGCACACGTCAGAACGCTGTTGAATCTATTCGCAGGGCAGCTCTACTTCGACTGTACAAATGAATATGAGAGGGTATGTGTGCTACTTGCACTGTCGATGGCACATCCCGGCGCAGCGTACAGTGACAGAGACGGGTTTGTGCCACCCGAGCATCGCACCGGGAAGGGCTCTCCGTTTGCAAGAAGCATGATACCTATATTGAAGAAACTGATAGGGCTACGACGAAAAGGCTTGGACTACTCTCGAACACAGCTGGGGCAAATATTGAACGGCAAACCGTTAGGTGACGAGGCTCTGTGGGACATGTCTATGTAATTTCGAGTACACATCTAACTATTTGTTGCACCATGTACTGTAGAGCACCTGGAAGCCGTCGCAATTTCGTGCGCCGGGAAAATGGATGGGGGGTGATATTAAAATGTCAAACGCACGCCAGTGCGTCAACGTCTGTACAATGTAAATATACTAAGAAAAAAAGGGGGGAATTGTACGAGAAAAGGGGGACATGCTCCGAGCGCACGACCTGAATTCGCAAGCATCCTAATGTTTAGATAAATACTTGTCATACTTTCATGTCGTTTCCTGAACCCGGGTCAACGTAAGAGCGCAGATCGGCCCAAGGGAGTAGCTTTTATGACAATAATAGAAAGAAAACAATTAGCAGCTCATCAACCACCGTCGTGTCCTTCTCCCGATTTTCATATTGCTCGAATTCCCCTGTAGGTGGATGTTGGTCGCCCGTCCGCCTGTCTTTATAGCACGAAGAAGATTGGCAAAAAGAAAAAAGAGGGTACCCCAAGGGCCCAATGTAGCCGCTAAGCAGCCCCCCCATCAGCATACGCCCATAGTTGGACAGGTTACCGTCGTTCGCCCGACGGCCTTAGTATCCAAAAAAAAGAAAAGGCTGATATCATTGTATCAAAAAAAAGTGAGAGAGGCAGAGGGAGACGCGCAATTGAGAAAGAGAATTTGAATATATCGCGAGGTGCGAGGGGCACCAGGCTACCAGCACCGTCATCACCCGTGCCGGTGCGTGTCGCGATCATGATGGACCGGCAGTTGTCATGTCGTGATTGGAGTAGGGACGATTGTTTGGGACCGGGACTGCAATGAGTGAGGAAAAGGTCGTAGGCTGGGATCGATGGATCAAAGGAACAAAAACGGCACACCAGACATCTGACACCCCCCGAAGCAGCCCTCATAAATTGTCCCGGAACAGTATATTCCCATCATATGAAACGGCTAGCTACAGCAACCCCGAAGAGATGGCTACGCGTATCAATGCCTCACAGCCCGTGATCGGAAAACAAAAGGCTATCCCAACAATCCAACCGTGTTGATCAGCAACCACAATACAGCCGAAGGACATGATCGTAATCGTAGGAACCCAAAGTATACAGCAGTACAAGAGAGACCATCCCATCAAAAAGCATCTGCCATCCGTGAATGACCACCGAATGGCAACCAAACCGCAAAATCACAGAGGACAAAGTGAGGAAGGAGGGGTCCCCTGACAACACAAGCTAGCAGTGCAGCAGCAAGGTTATCATATCCCCAAGTTGCAAGCAGAGCCCAGGAGGAACAGGGGCGTCAAAAATAATATAACCGTGATGAGGGCTGTGCCCCCATAATAGTGGTTAAACTATTAAGAACAGATACTACACTTGATCTAAGCCAGAAAGGCCAGAGTGGTGAGGTGTTTGGGGCGCAAGCAACGAGGCATTTATAGTCGGAGCACGCAGGAGTCAGGACCGCGCACGCGCACGGACCACGCGCACGGACCACGCGAACGCGAGATGGGCGACTGATGGGCGCTCGCCTAACAGGCTCCGTGATCCGCCGAGCGCCATTGGGCAACGCGTTCACCTGACTTCTTGACTCGACGGTTTTGATTCGTCTCGGTGGCTTCTGTCTTTCTTAACCGTCTACCATGTAATCGACCAGACGACTATTGCGTGCGAGCAGATATATGCATTTTCTAATCTAATGTTACATGCACGATTGAAAAAGTCCGACCTCACCAAACACACACGACCACCTCACGCATATCGCCTCACGTCCTCCGGAGTAGGCCCCACGGGTTCGTCCGACGCGGCGAGGTTGCATTGATGGAACGCGCGTACTTGGTCCGGCTTAAACGCGCCAACGACAGTGTGCAGCACACCTCGATTGTGGAACAAGACGAGGTCCTTTTCCTTCCAGTCGTGAGGATACACCAACTAGTGAGTAATTAGTATATTAAAGGGAAAGGAAAGGCATAAATGAAAAAACGCACATTCGGCGCGATGGCGGGGCGCTGCATCTTGTACAACAGATCACGTACTTCCTTCAAGACCGTGAGGCGGGTACCGTCAGGGTAGAGTGCGCCATCGCGCGATGCGCCTTCAGGGAGCGGATCAACGAGCAGCTCTTGCACTGCACAAGGGTGGACCTGGAAATGCAACGCGCCAGTCACCGGGTTCTTCCACGTCTGCAACGCCCACAGAATCAGTAAGAGCGACTACAGGTGAGGAAAGCTGAAGAGGAAGGAGCACGTACCACGGGGAATACCTTGATCTTGTCCTCTGACCACGGCGGGAGCTCACTCAAGGGAAGCTCCTTGCCCTCGCTCTCGATCGCGAGACCCGTGCTGTGGGCAGCCGCGGGAGCCATCCAGACATACGGGTGAGGCGCATAGCGTATCCTGGCGCGGACTGCAAAGCTCTGTAGCTCGCGCGGCAACATGTCGAACATCGTCTTGCCCGAGGCGAACGCGGTCGTGCCTAGAGGGACGGGCAGCACATCGCCCGTGCCGTCGTCGTAGCGGCACGTCTGCGGCGGACCCTGTGGGACATGGACCGCATACAGCGTCGTCACCTTAGGTGGGGAGAGCTCGTAGAGCGCGGCGTCGATGTGCCAGCGGTAGAAGCGGGTGACGCCGGCTGCCGCGTCGGCGGGGGAGACGACCGTCTTGTGGAAGGTGGTGTGGGAGGGATGCTTGAGCGCGGCGCTCTCGAGGCCCTCGTGATTGTAGACGGTGCCGTTGCCGATGAGCTGCACCTGAGGCACGCGCGGGATGGTTTTGAGGTCCGGATGGAGGATTGACTTTACGGCCGTCTGGGTCTTATTATTGCCGTGCCCATATGACTCGGATGCGGGGTCAAACGCCTGAGGGTGAAGTTGAGAAAGATGACAGGACGGACGGAGGATCGGCGTCAGCGCTTATCCGGCGTCATGTGTGGTGGACATGTGGGGTTACGGTACCTTTGTCAACGCGTATTGCTGCTCGGGTGAGAGGTTTACGTTTCGGAAGAGAAGGGCATCGTACTGGAAGGGGATAAGATCAGGGAATGTTCCATAGTATCAGCGCGGAAGGATGGGACCTTGTAGAGCAACTGTTGAATTTCAGCAAAGTCGGATGAGGATAGATTGCCGGGATCGAGACTGATAACCTCCCTGCCAAAGTTGACAAACTTGGAGGGATCCGCAGAAGGAGGGAGGGTGAGTGGAACGGTCTGGATGGTCATGATGGTAGTGGTCGCTGATAGAGAGAGAGTTAGTCCCACCTCCCATCATATGGGGCGAATTCTCGACACCCTATTATCGTCCGTCGGCGGCTCATACCCACAATCAATCACGTGAACATTATCGAACTCGCATTTCCCACGGGCGACGCGACGCGCTCTGCAACACAAGCACAAGCAACGCGTACTTCGCCTTCCTTCCCGCCACCTACTGTACCTCCCCCACAAAAATGTACACCTCCAGCGCAGCCTCCAAAGCGAAGCGGCGCTCCCACGCGGCGGTAGCAGCAGCCGCCGCGTCCGCGCACGCGCGCCCAGAACTGTCGGACGAGCAGAAGCAGGAGATCAAGGAGGCGTTCGAGCTCTTCGACACGGACAAGGACGGCGCGGTGGACTATCACGAGCTGAAGGTGGCCATGCGCGCTCTGGGCTTTGACCTCAAGAAGGCCGAGGTGCTCAAGACGCTCCGCGACCACGACAAGACCGGTCACGGCCTGCTCGAATACGAGGACTTCGTCAAGATCAGTTGCGTTTCTACTCTTTCGCGCGGCGTCTCGCTTTCGTGCGCGTGAAAAAGCTGATGTTTTAGTCTTTTTTCAGTGACGGAGAGGATATTGGCGCGTGATCCGATGGAGGAGATTCGGCGCGCGTTTCAGCTGTTCGACGATGACAACACGGGCAAGATATCCATACGCAACCTACGGCGCGTCGCGAAAGAAATCGGAGACCGCCTCGAGGACGACGAGTTGTACGTGCTCTTTTCATCTATTTGTAACTCGCTGATACGGATGGTCGGGTGAGCAGACAAGCGATGATAGATGAGTTTGACCTCGACCAAGATGGCGAGATCAACGAACAAGAGTTTTTTGCCATTATGACGGACGACGCATAGTCGTCCCGTGCA
>Ga0307510_10011376_pt1 | contig 10570 bp, 9 predicted proteins | sample 12_EM_MG_FD_207224 | JGI IMG/M metagenome (GOLD analysis project Ga0307510, IMG submission 207224) | Populus trichocarpa ectomycorrhiza microbial communities from riparian zone in the Pacific Northwest, United States - 12_EM | ecosystem: Host-associated > Plants > Roots > Unclassified | place...
GGGGGCAAGTAGTTCTATCCATACATTAACTCGCTTTAAAACATGAGCAACCTTTGACGTAGAGCTGTCTCTACCATACACATGGCATGCTAAGAGCAAGATCGAACTATTCGATGAATTTGGTCATGCATCAACTTTAGAGCTGGCTTATTAAATTGATTTTTTCCTCGAGGATTGGACTAAGTCGAGATCAACATTCAAGTTATTCTGTATATGTGCAGATACAAATTAAAATGCTCCCTTTCATTTGCTGACGAAGAATTTCAATGCCCCATTCACTACACCACGCAATGACAATGACTTGTAGTTGTTTATTGTTTTCTTGCTTGATTGAAGAACAAAGCCAGGTCCATATACTGCGTGCATGACAAGCAATTCACAGCGTATGGGAGCTCTCATTTTAGCCATATTTTTCAAAATGGACATGTACATGTGGAGGATAATTGGTTCTTCTCTTCCTGTACTCGAAATATTGATTAACAACCGTAAATCACGTAATAGCTTATTTGAACAAGGCATCGCATCGATGTGATTTGCGTTTGAACCATGACAAAAGCTTTACATTGACATATTTGCCTAATGTGGCTGGTAACTTGACGCTGAAAGTTAAAGATTGCGGGTAGGTAGCAAGTCACGGTAGATGATAACTGTTGTTTGGTGCTCGATAAGTTAAAATGGTTAATAATTCATGCTTGATACACTAAGGTGGTGGGGGGATAGCTAGTACTTACTAGCTGTAATTATGTTTAAGTAATTATTTTTATAATAAGAGAGGATATTTTAAAAAGATAAATTGTAAAATATATATGCAGTATAAGCGGAGATTATGTACCTTGAACTTGGTGGATTAATGGGATATAAATAATTTATGAGTTTTGTTTTTTTGAGAGGAGAAGTCGAAGAGTCATTTCATCTTTATAAGTTAATGATGTATTTTGAGTTGTATTTCATTTAAAATAACATATATTAAATCAATATAAAATATTGAGAGACCTATGTGAAGGTCCTGAAAAATTCTTGAGAGACCTGTGTAAAGGCATGAAAAAATCTTCAAGGAAGTGTAGGGCTTAGTTGAGTTGTCTTAGCATGTTAGAGGCGGAAAATAAGCTCAGACACGTTGTTTGGACCCAAATACATTGGGCTTGGACGTGTGCTCGAACTCATGGGGGTGCTAGGGTGCATGCCCAGCACCCCTATTAGGATTGCGCCTAGCACCTGGAGTGCTAGGAACACGCTCTACATGTCAATTGTAAAAATTAATAGTCTTTCTTTGTGTGCTGAGATACGTGTCCAACACCTAACATACTTGGATCTAGGCATTTACCTGGGTCATCCTTTGTTGGGTCCATACATCACCTAGATTCGAGGATGGTTGAGTCTAGACAGCAACCTGATCCAACCTGATCTGTTCTACTCAAGAGAATATTTTGAAACTTTGATGTATTTTTTAGATCTATTTCAAATTAGAATCATTCGCAAAATTGATTTCGTTATACAACCACATTCATCTTTTTAGGTAAAGCCATCAAGAGTAACAACTATCACTCCCTTCTTACAGTAAAAGTTATTAAGTGTTTAAAAAATATGGATTACATATTTAGGCAAAAGTTGCATTCAATCTATAGGATAAAGACATCGATTATGTGACATGTCTGCCAATCCTTTATTAATTAAGAGAACAAAACACAAAAAAACACACTTTAGTTTATTATTTTAATTTTTTCTTCCTATTTTTAGCTTCAAGGTTGGACCTCCCTCCCTCGCATGAGCATGTGCATCCAATGGAATTAGAACAAATCAAACACTATTCGAATATTTTCAACGCTAGGCCCCATTCTCAATGCTTTAAATAGTTTAATTTTAGCTTCACTCGTAAACTTGTGTTGGCTTTACGCCACGTGTTGATGCCGGCCATGACTACACAGTAAACCTGCTAACCCTAACAAATCTAGATAGATTAGGTTCACGCAACTTTCCCAATCCAAGAAAGGATTACAGAAAACTAGAACAGCGCTTTTAGGGCAAAACGAGAGGAATTTAACTACCTTTGGAATATCTTCTTATCTGTATGCCATAATGAGTAAGACTTACGTTAGAATTGGACCCATTAATGTATCTCCTCTCAAGCAAACCCTAGCTAGCTTGTAATAAATTCAAGGGAAAGAATCCAGTTTTGTATAAATGGGAAGGACGGGCGCTGTTTTTGCCTTCTTTTCTCTCGATAGTAGAAATTAGGGTGGCTATTAAAGAAGAAGAACGTGGAAGATTGGAATTTTTTATGTCCCAGAAAACAAGTCCTTCAGATATATGAGACCCATAATTAAACTTGTAGTAGTCATTGCAATCACTGGTTACGCATAGAATAAGGCATTACAAGAACACGTGTCATCAAATAATTGATTGGCTTATTTTATAACTTTTTTTCCAAATTCGTATCTTCTATTTGACTTTAAGATGACATTTGGTTACTCTTTTTTAAACAAACAAAGACATTAGAAATAGAAAAATGTTTTGTCTAAGGGATAAAAACAAAGATATAAAAATAAATTTATTTATATAATAATTTTAAAGTGAATTTTTATATTTTCAAAACATGAGGTATAAATATGACATATCTAAATAGACAATATTTTTTATTTTTTATTCCTAAAATATCTTTATAAAAAACTCATAATTCCAAAATTATCTAACTAAGAGAAGTAAGGATAAAAATGGTTATTATCATAATTTTAAAACCCAACTTGGAAGTTCAATCTGAGACAAGGCCCGGTTCACTGGATCAGGCTCGGGTCACTAGTTGGGTTGACCCGAGCCAACATAGGGATAAAAGTGGTTATTACCGTAGTTTTAAAACCTGATTTGGGGGTCGACCCGGGACAAGGCTCGGGTCATGAGTGAGGTTAACTATTGATTCAGGTTAATGTAAGAATAAAAGTGGTTATTATCATAATTTTAAAATTCAAATCAGAAGTCGACCCGGGGTAAGGCCTGGATCACGTGTTAAGAGGGTAAACTCGGGTTGACCTAAGTCAACATAAAATAAAAATAATTATTATCATAGTTTTAAAACTTGATTTCGAAGTTAACCCGAGGCAAAGCCCGGGTTATAGATAAAAAGGGTGAACCTAGGTTGATTTGAGTCAATATAAATATAAAAAAATATTATTATCTAGTTTTCAAACTCAACCTTGTGGTCAATCGAGACAATGTCATGGTCACGGGTCAGGAGAGTCAACACGAGTTTGCCCTTGCCAATATATGGATAAAAATAATAATTATTATAGTTTAAAACCTGATTCGGGAGTCAACCCGAGGCAAGATTCAGGTCATGGATTAAGACGGTTAACCTGGCTGACCTCAAATAAAAATCAAAACAATCTTGTTTTGACAAAGATTTTTTTCAAAAAAAATCAATGATTTTTTGACCAGTATTTTATCTCGACTTATTCTTGGTTTTTGACAAAGTCAAGTTGAGTCCATCATTTCATTGTTTTTTTTTTAAAACAAATTTAGACACTAAGTCAATCCCTCAAGTCAATACTCATTTTATAACTATAGTAATTATAATATTATTAATTAATATAACTCGAATTCTTCACTTCTTGGTAAAGATGAGACCAGCCAAAGCCACAATTGCTAGAGGCAAGCCCTAACATTTTTCAACAAGATTTCTTGCTAAAAGGAGGGATCGAACCTACCTATTAGGGTTATTCAGTCAGAGGTGGGGGCTTTGATAATAAAAGTGATTTGAATAAATAGGCAAAATATGGGCCGAATCAAGCAACTATGGTGTGACGCGTTTTTAAATAACTCAAGCCCAAACTACTTGCTATCAAGCACTCCGTTTGGGGCCATTTCCATAATTATGTTTAAATAATATAAACCTTTTGCCTTCGAAATTTATACTGATCTACAAATTCAAAACTTTCCCTTATTCCTAGTTATGTTTTTTTTCTTATACTTTATACTAACAACTAATTTTTTTATAAAAAAGAGTTGGTTCAACTGTTCGTGTAAATAGTCAATCAAATTAATTTATTTTTTAATCATTTGATTATAAGCTTCTAGCTTAGTAGTTAATGTGTGGAAGTAATGTAGAATTGCGATTTAAGATTTAGGGTTACTATATTTTTTCCTCAACTAACAAAAAAGAAAGAAAAAGTTAATATATTATTTGATTATTTTAAGCAATTAGTGCCTTAACTTGGTTGTGTGTATGGAACACCTGTAAAGTTATGAGTTTAAATCATGTTAGGTGTGTTATTTGATTTAAAATAAACACAAATAACTTATTATTTATGTTTATTTTTTTGCTTTGAAAAAAAAATGGCAGAAAAGGAAAACAATATGGGTCAGGCATGCAGCCCTCCCTTAAGCCCACATGTCTATCTATTTAAGTTAAGTCCAACCCAATGCCACCAAGCTTTTTTTTCTTAGCCACTTTGTTTTTTTTGGATTTTTATTTTATTTTTTTTAATTTTAAATTCATCATTTAGATTGAGATTTTTAATCAATTTTATTATTCGGTGTTGGATTGATGGTAGACAACTTTTGTATTTATTATTATATAATAAAATATAAAATAAATTGACCAAGTGGAGTTTGTAATCCAAGTTTTGGATTTGACAGATTGACTAGATATTAATTAAAGAGTTGGGTTGGGAATTTTTGGTATTTTTTTCATATTTTTTTTGAGCCTGTCCCATTATTTAATGTGAGAATTTTATTATTTAATATTAGATTATTGATCAATTAATCTTAGTATTTTTTATTATATAACAAAATAAAAAATTAACTCGATACAGTGAAGTTCCTAGCCCAGATCACATGATTAATAAGCTTACTAAATATCAATTAAAAAGTTGGATAAATTTTTTTGAAATTTAAACGATTATACTGAAAGTAATAATAATGTCAGAAAGTTTTTAGCTATCTAAATATATTTCTTTACGTTTCAAAAACTTTCGCGTGGATAAACTAGTAGAATTTCTACATTATTTTTCACGGAATTGACGTTTTTCTTTAAGAATCATCTTAGAAAATGCTAGTGTGTATTAAGACAAAAAAAAATTAAGTGCTAGTAATGGGTGGAACTTAAGTTCAAACAGATAGAAAGGATTTTATTCAAGTTGTAGTAGTAGAGTAGAACACGAGGGCACACATCAATCCCAGGAAATTAAAAACAAGCGATGAAACTCATGACTTAGAGGCGGGATGATGATCCCATAGGATGATGGATGACGATATTATCATAAGCATTCAGGGTAAGAAAATCATCTAGTGTAGGTGCTGTGCATTGCCTTGCGAAAATCTTGCAGGCCTCCTTGTACATTCCCCTCTTGAATTTCTCTTTCCCAACTTCCCTTTCAATCCTAGCCATTTCCTCTTCCACCACTTTCCCGAACAGATCATTGTTAACTTTCACTCCAAGGCCATCTCCGTCAAGTTCCACTCCATATTTAAGCCATTGCCAGTTCTGAACTCTGCTGATTTCTGCAGTGGCAGCGTCTTCCATGAGGTTGTAAAGAGGGACTGAGCCAGTCCCAGTTAGCCATGCTGCTAAGTACTGGATTCCTACACGGGTGTTTAGGCGGAGACCTTCCAATGATCGGGACCCTCTTGGCCTCTGTAAGAGGTCTTCCTCTGTTATGGTCGATGCATCTTCTCGCTTCATGGATTGGATTTGGTTTGGCGTGTTTCCCATGTTGTTTGAGAAGACTTCCATGCAAGCTGGGATAAGTCCAGGGTGGGCTGCCCATGTTCCATCATGTCCTGCTCGAACCTCTCTTAGCTTGTCCTTTCGCACGAGTTCTAGTGCTTCATTATTCGCCTCTGGATCGTCTCTGATTGGAATCTGAGCTGCCTGTTTGATATTTAAGAGATAAAACATGGATGTAAAAATTACCAAGTTTTTTAAAATAAGATGAGGCATGCTGTATGATGCACAGAATAAAGTGCAACGTACCATGCCGCCCATCGCATGGACACCACGCCTATGGCATGTCCAGATGAGGAGATCAGAGTAACTCTTCATGAAGTGCTGAGTCATGCCAACTTGAACCCTGTCTGGTAGCAGGCGATCTGGGTGAGCCTGGAATGTCTTGACATAGCTGAAGATGTAATCCCATCTTCCGCAGTTCAAGCCAACAGAGTGATCCCTTAGTTCGTAGAGGATTTCATTCATTTGGAAAACAGCTGGAAGTGTTTCGATTAGGACAGTGGCCCTGATGCTTCCCCTTTCAATTCCTGCCATCTTCTCTGCTTTCTCAAACACACAGTTCCATATCTTAGCCTCCCTGCCAATAATGCAGATCATGTAATAGTGTTCAGTTCAATGTCAAATCATGTCATGACCATTGGTAATACATATAGCGTCGTCGATCGTTGTTCTAAAGGAACATTCCACAAGGGAACCTTCCAACAAGTGATGACTATAATTGAGGTGCGAGTTCTTGAAGATGGGAAATCGAAGCTGAAACAATCTGCTGAATTAATTGATGTCTTTCTGTGAACTTCCAAAAATCTTTCAAATTATTCTCAAAATTAATTGCAGAAAAAACTTCGAAGTTATGATTGCTTGACAATTTAGCTACTCTATTATCTCAGATGAAAGATTACCTTGAATTCTCCATCTTAGGGAGATAGAAGAAAGGCCCGAACCCTGCACCCTGAATCCGACGGAATGCTGCATAGTTGTGGTAAAAGTAAAGGCCAAAGTCCACAAGGCAACCAGTTGCTGGTTCTCCATCAATGAGAATGTGCGCCTCAGGTAGATGCCAACCTCGTGGGCGGACAAACAACTTGGCTGTCTGGTTATTCAGCTTATAAACCCTGTTCCTGACCTTGTCGTGAAAGGTAATAGTCCCAGCGACAGCGTCCTTCAGGTTAACTTGTCCTCTCATAAGGTTCTCCCAACTTGGTGACAGTGCATCTTCAAAGTCAGCCTACCAAAATTTACTAGATTTCAGTTTCTACACCTTGAAGAATTTTAAATTGCACAAGTTTAAAGGACATAATCATATATTTTCTTTATCTTATATTGCTTCTTGTTGCCCTGATTTATCGCTAGCAACAATTTGCAGCTTGCGACTTTTACTTCTGCCTAATGCATTCAAAATGGAGATATCTGCAAATTGCAGAAGTGAGTTTTCATTTCTGGCTGAAAATTCATATATTTCGGAGCTTCCTACATGATCATGCATTTAATCATTCATGGATATTACGTTTTGAAATTAGTGGCTTTCGACGAATAAAGTAGAAGTACTGCCAAACTGACCATGAAAACTTTAGCTCCAGAATTGAGTGCATTGATGATCATTTTCCTCTCCACTGGACCTGTAATCTCCACCTTCCTATCAGCAACAGCTGGAGGGACAGGTGCACATGTCCACTCCCCCTCCCTTATGTACCTTGTAGCTGGATCAAACCCTGGTAAAGCCCCCTCACTGTACCTCCTTTTGGCTTCCTTGCGACACTCCATTGCATACTTGATGCGGTTCCTAAACTCTCTCTGCAAATCAGCAACAAATTGCAAAGCATCCTTGGTAAGGATCACTGCAAACTCTCCGTCATATCTGCCTCTAATTTCAACTCCTTCAGGAGCATCATAGCCAAACTTCTTCATATTGGGCGGTGGATAGTGATTCTCATAAGTTGCAGGTCCCATTATTGATCTGACTGTTTTTTTAGCAATGCCACTCTTCTTTGTTGTATGGTTTTTAACGTGTATGAGAGTGTTTCAAGGGTAAGCTCAAGAGTAGAAAATATATAAAGGGAGAGTAGAGGCAAGTGGATAGGTACATGGAGCATTATCGTTATGGCTTTATGTGCGTAAGATTGATTAAATGTGATGCAGGTTTTTGATAGAATGAAGGGATATGAGGATTGATTTTGGTGTTTGTGCCTGCCTCGGGAGGTGCAATTTCTAAGATTGATATGGCGGTGGAATGTATGGGTAATTGACACGTAGTGTGCTGATCAACAAGTTTGATCGGCAGTTCATCGGTAATAATTATTTTTTAAAATATTTTTTATTTAAAAATTTATTAAAATAATATTTTTTAAAATAAATAAATTATTTTTGATAATAATACATTAAAATAATCTGAAAATATAAAAAAAATTAATTTGAAGCAAATAAAAAATTAAATTCAATTTAATTTTTTTAAAAGAACTTTTTAAATGCAAAAATAAATAAGCCCTCAATACAAGTAAACCAGTTGCTTGCTCCAAGCTTTTGTACGGTTTGTTTTTGCGTTTAAAATATATATATATATTTTTTTTAAAAAAAAAATTTAATTTATTTTTAATGTTTTTATAATATTTTAATGGTAAAAAACCCAGAGATTGAGTTCTCTTCGTCGCTTGGCCTTGAACCAAACATTCAATTGAAACAAGGAAAACCGAGTTGCCAGGCAACATTATCGGTGACTTCTATATAAAGTGTTGTCGTTTTTTTTATTTTTTCCTTATGTACATGAATTCTGCGTACTCTTTATATATTGTGTGTGATCACGTTATATAAGTTTAAAACTCACTTTCATAATGTATTTATTTAGAAGAATTTAATAAATTTTCCTATATATTGGGATTAAGTTTTGAAACTAAAAAAAATTAAAAAATAATATAAACTTTCTTAATTACCAAAGTAATTTCTTAGATGAAATTTTTATTAACACCATGAGTTTTAAATTGTAATTGTGTATGTATAGTTAACTTGATTATTATATTAGGAAGTGTTTATAACTTTTTTGTTGGTAATTTATAAAAGATTGTGTAATTTGACAATGCAACCTCCAATATATATACAAATCTAAAAGTTTTGGAATACCCATATTTGCATAATTATTTTTCGAACCAATAAACAAGTGATTCACAAAATCCGGGTGAGATTGTACTCGATCATGTATTGTACCTTCAATTGTCCCGTGGGATCATGAAGAAAAAACATTTTTTCTAAAACAATTAAAAATTGGGTGGCCCAACCAAATTTTACCTCAAGCTTGGTTGGGTCATGGCCCAACCGAGCTACCCGCCTTTCTCTCCCCCCTCTTCTTTTTTCTTTTCTCTTGGTCAGGATTAAGCAAGCTTCATGAAGCTTGGTTAGACCGAATCCTGACCGAGCTTGAACTCCAATCTAAATGAGCTATTCTTGGCTTATCTCGGTTTACTATTCATGAATAGTAACACACATGACATTATTCATGAATAGTAATATGCATGATACTATTTTACACGTTAAACATTATTTTAATATTTAGCTTGAAAAATATTTTTACATGAAATATCTTACATGTAAATATTTTATAATGGAGGTGGTGGGGAGGATGAGGTGTTCATGGTGGTGGTGGTGAGATAACACTGATGGTGAAAGAGGTAGTTGTATTGATGATGAAGGAGAATATGGTTGTGACATGGCAGTGGTGGTGAGATGGTGGAGGAGGAGGAGATGATCATGGTTGTAATGAAATGACAATGGTGACACAGCAACAATGGTGAGGTGCGGTGGTGGAGAAAGAGGTGGTCGTGGTGGCGTTGAAGGAAGAGGAAGAGAATGGTGACATGATGATGGTGAAGATGGTAGTGGAGAAAGAAAAGGTGGTGGTGGTGATGGTTGTAAGATAGGAGTAATGGTGGAGAAGGAGGTGGTGGTAAGATTGCAGTTGTGACATGATGGCGACAACAATGATGAAGTGGTAAAGAAGGAGGAGAGTGGTGACATAATAATAATGGTGAAGGAGATGGTTCGTGGTGGTGGTGAGATAATGATAGTGAAAAAGGAGGTGATGGTGAGATGTAGGTAATGATTGAAATAATTGGATGATATTGTAAATAGATTACTATTTATAAAATAATTTACAAAACCTAATAAGTGAAAAAATTTCCTAGGATATTTTCTAGGAAATAAATTAACTTTAAAGTTTATACTGACCGGTTTTTATCTAAAATGGAAATTAAGTCCCACTTGGCATTACCTCAGGCCCAATAAGACGGCAAAAGCTGACGGACAGATGTGAAGGGAAATTACGAAATGGAGGACTTTGCCATCACATTGTTTATTGCCAAGGACAGGAAGCAACAAATGAGGATGAACAAGTGATCTCGAAGAAAATTGTTATAAACTTATAATGAACTGTTGTTTGCTTACTTATACTTATATGCATTATAAAATTTATCTTATTATATCTTGAAATTAAAAACACCATATATTTTATTTTTCAAATTTTTTCATAATATTTTATTTTATTTAGTTTTTATATTCAATTTGATTCTCATTCTTTTGATTATATTTTTTTTTAATTTTACCTCTCAGCATTTTATGTCATTTAGTTTTATATTCAATTTAGTCCCTTTTCTTTTGATTGCTAATTTTTTTAATCTTTTTTTTCTTTATATTATTTTTCAATTTAGTCCCTCGTTATTTTTTTCATTTAGTTTTTATACCGGATTTGATCCTCGTTGTTTTGATTGCTATTTATTTCTTAATTTTAGATGATTAAGAATTTTACTTTGTGATTTTTTTGTGTTTGCTTTTGATGGGGTAATCTCGATCTTATGACCTGGGTCATGA
>Ga0307510_10011377_pt1 | contig 10568 bp, 10 predicted proteins | sample 12_EM_MG_FD_207224 | JGI IMG/M metagenome (GOLD analysis project Ga0307510, IMG submission 207224) | Populus trichocarpa ectomycorrhiza microbial communities from riparian zone in the Pacific Northwest, United States - 12_EM | ecosystem: Host-associated > Plants > Roots > Unclassified | place...
ATATAGAGAAACGCAGGGTCTGGCGCCAGTGAAAACGGCTTCGCGCGCAGACGGTAGAATTTCTCGTACATGGGTTCAGTACGCCCGGTCTTCGGATTCGGTGGAGCGATTGAGAACGGTCCCAACGATCTTCGTATCGCCGAGCAGCTCGATCACTCGAGCCACATCTTCGCGCTTCGTTCGTCGTTCATTCACGACCAGCACTACTGCATCGAGAAGCGGTGCCACCATCAACGCGTCGTCGCTCAAAAGCACGGGCGGGAGGTCCACGATCACCAGTCGCGCGGAATCCCGCTCCTTCAGCTCATTCAGCAACCGCCGTGTGCCGAGTCCGGCCAGGGTTTCCGAGCTGTGCGGCACGGGGGCCAGAGTCGGCAGAACGTACAACCGTTCGACACCCTCCAGCGCGTAACACACCTTCCGCGTGGGATCGTCGCCGCCGAACCAACTTTCGAGCCCGACTTCCGCTTTCAGGCCCAACGTTGACGCGATCGCGGGGCGGCGCAGGTCGAGGTCTACCAACATGACGGTCTGATTGGGCTCCGCGGCCAGACTCAGTGCAAGGTTGATCGCGGTGAGGGTCTTGCCTTCGCCGTTGATCGCGCTGACCACACCGATGGTGCCAAGGCCGTGGGCGCGCGTTCGCTGCAAGACTTGTGTGCGCAGCATGCGGTAGGCGTGGCCTGCGGGCCGCGGGTCATCGCAGGAGATCACGCGGCGCTCACGTAGAGTCGGCCAGTCGAGCGGCAGGCGGGCGGCGATATCCACCGGGGCAATGCCGAATTCGCGATAGAGCGTCGCGCGCTCCAGGCGCTGATCGTCCACCGACGCAGGCGCACGGAGGTCCAGCGCGGAGGCGTGCGAGCCCAGCGTAGGCGCATGTGGGCCGGGTGCGGACGCGTGTGGGCTCAGCGCAGACGCTTGCACCGCACCCTGCGCCCGCTGTGCCTTCGACAAATCCAGAGCCCGTTGAATCCTATCCATTAACCGCTCCTAAAATCCCCAGCGCCGTGCAAACGTGAACCACATGACATCGAGCGGCTGATAGAAGAAATGGGCCAGGGCAACCGCAACACACAAACTGGCCATGACACCTCCCACCGCCAGGCGCATGCGGCGCTTGTTGGTGCGTAGCTCCGCGTCGGTCGCGATGTGCGGAACCAGGACGAGTGGTGGCACTCCCGTGAGCTTGTGAAGGTCCAGGCGACCGCGCACGCTCACATCCACTTTTTCCAACAGCCACAGCACTGCCGCCGCCAATCCCACACTCAGAATCAGGCCGGCAGCCAGAATCAACTTGCGATTGGGGCTGACGGGCTCTTCCGGAGGCAGAGGCGGGTCGATCAGGGTAAAACGCTCACCCTTGCGATCCGACTCCAGGTTCTGTGCCGTCTTGGCCTCCGACTGCTTAGAGCGGATCTCCTGATACTTGAGCCGCGTGTTGTCGTAGTCGCGGGCCAACTCGCGGTACTGCTGCTCTACCTGCGGCGCGAGGGAAACGTTGCGTTGATAATCTTCTGACCGCGTGCGCAGCTTTGCCATCTGATCGTCGAGCGCGGCGAGGTCGTTGTTGGTGGCGGACAATTGTGCCTGTATTTGCACGTACGCCGGGTTATCCGCGTCCTTGGCGGGCGTCTTTCCACCGGCCGGTGACGAGCCGGCTGGTTGTGCGGCGGCGGATGCTGCAGCCTGCGCCTGCAGAGTATCCACCTCCCGTTGCAGCCGAATCCGGTCAGGATGTTCGGGACTGTAACGCCCCACAGCCTCAGCCAACGCCGCCTTGGCATCCTCGAGCTTACGGCGCAAGTCGTTGTCCGCGGACGCAGGGACAGCGTCATTGCCAACCGCTTTCTCGAGGCCTTCCACCTGCCGCGTCAGCCGCACAACATCCGGATGGTCCGGTCCGTAGGTCGCCTTGGCGCTATCCAACTGCGAACGCGCGAGCTTCAGTCGATCGGCGGACGAGACGATGCGCTCGCCGGTCTCCGAGAACACCACGGAATTCGGCTTCAGCATGGCGAGCTGGGCTTCGAGGTAGACTTTCTGCTGCTCGAGCGATGCCTTGCGGGCTTCCTCGCTGCGCAGCTCTTCGTCCGTGTGATCCAGCATCTGCATGTTGAACTGGGTCAACTCCGGAAGCTGGTGGAAATGTTTGTCCTTGAACTGCGCCATCAGCGCTTCGAGCTCGCCGATGCGGTGATTCAGCCGGTCACCCTCGGACTCGAGAAAGGTCGCGGCGTCGCGCGCCAATTGCGTCCGATTGTTGAGATTCTCGTTCAGATAGAGCGTGGTCAGCTCGTTGGCGACCTTCGCTGCCAGCTCCGGGTTGTCACTGGTGTAGGAGACTTCAAACGCAATGGTGGCTGCGGTGGGCCGTCCGCTGCGCGGGTCAATGACATCCGCGCTGATCATTTTCAGGCCGATGTCTTTACGCATCTGCTTGAGAAGGGCCTCGCGGGTTTCCTTGGCGCGCTCTTCCGGATACAGATCGTAGCGTTTGATGATGCCCAGCATGGTCTCAGTCGTCATCACGCGCTTGCTGATGACCTGAACGCGCTCGTCCGCGTATGAAGTCACAGTGGAGCGGACCAGCTCCTGCGGCATTTCCTGTTGCTCGATCAGGATGGTGCCCGACGATCGGTAATGTGACGGCAGCAGGAACGCCACCAGCGTCATGCACACAAACGCGACGGCAAATGTAGTTATCAGCCAGACGCGTCGGTGCTTCGCGGCGGCCAGGTAGGTGATGAGCGCAGGAGGTGGCGTATCAAGTTCCATGAATACTCACCACGACCGCGACTTGGGGAACGGATACCATGTAACTGACACCATGCTGTTCCAACCGTCGACATGAGGCGATCCGGGCCCCGCGAGGCCCGCACGCACGCCGGCAACGCGCGCTCCAAACGACCAGGTCTCCAACGGCCGCCAGGTCAAACCCCAGGAAAGGCTGTTGTAGTTCGGCCGGTCGACACGCAGCAGTACCGCAGTCTCGTTGTTCTGGACACGAATAAAGGACGCATCGGTCGACAAGTAGGGAGTCAGCGGGCGCGAATACGCGGCCGTGTAGCGCTGCTGCTCGACGAGGAATCCGATTCCATACGGTACGAGGCTGCGTACGTATCCGGCGGTCAACTGGCCGCGATACAAGGCATAACGAACATTGACCGAGGCATCGGTACCGCTACCGGTAGCGCCATTCAACTTGCGCGAGCTGCGGCCGACGGAAGTCTCGATACTGGCGCGCTCGGAGAACGAATAGTTGATCTCGGCCTGCGCGCCCAGCTCCCGGCTGGAATCGCCCTGCGTGCCACTCTTCAGCAGGCTGCCGAAGGCGCTGATCGAAATACTGCCGCGCTCATTAAACAGGAAGCGTTCGCCCAGGGAGCCGGATGGATAGCGGTAGCCGGGAAAGAATTTCGCGTTGGCCCCGTAGTACGCAACATCCGTGTAGCTCAACTGGGCAATCAGGGCGCGACGCTCGGTTTGATTCCAACTCCCCGAGGCCTGCGACTGGAACGTCCGGCGGTGCGTGTCGGCGCTGATGATCCCGGTCTCCAGGAGCTCGGTTGTCAGGGTGCTCTGGTCCCAGTAGCTCGTCATCCAATTGATGGACGACCGTTCGCCGATCCAGTTCGCTCCCAGCTTCACGCTGCGGTCATCGCCGTTGCCGAGCTGCGGATCGGTGAAACGCCTGAAGATATATCGCGGCTCGAAAGTGAGTTGCAGATCTTCGAGCGCGCGCTTGAATACCACGTCAATGTCGAGAACGGCCGCATCGCTGGCCTTGCCTTCAGACAGGAGCCGACGGTTGCTGTCGTAGTCCACCGAGGCGGTGTAGCTCGGTGTGATCGACCACTCAGCGGCTTTTGCGCCGGAAGCGCAGCAACTACCGAGCGCCGCGGGCAATGCAATCTGTCGCATGAAACGCAGACCTGACCTGATGACTCTCACGGCTCACGGCACAACCACGGTGTCGCCGCTTTCGAGCTGAATGTTCTGCGGCAGGCTGTGACCACGGGCGACGTCCGAGTAGTGGAAGCTGAATGACTGCTGGCGGCCATTCTGACGTCGCAGGATGACGATATCGTTGACCGCCGCATACGGGGTCGTGCCACCGGCCAGGCTGATGGCCTGCATGACATCCAGGGGGCTGCTGAACGGGAATTCACCCGCCTTGTTTACTTTTCCCAGCACATAGATGCGGTTTCCGCCAATCGCCTTGAGAGCGACCGTCACAACCGGCGTGGGAATGTATTTCTGCAGCCGTTCAGCCAGGATGGCACGCACTTCCTCCACGGTCTTGCCGCGGGCATCCACCTCACCGGCCAGTGGAAAGGTCAACCCGCCATCCGGGCGAACCAGCACATCCTTGGTCAGATCGGTCTCTTTCCAGACCGACACGTCAACGACATCACCGGGTTGCAGGTGATAGACCGGCACGGCAGGGAGGGCGGCAGGCTCCGCGGCCCCGATGCGAGCGACAGACAGCAGCAACCCGACGAAACAGACCCTCAATGAGCTCATTTTCGTTTTCGACTTTCACGCTTGGCTGGATGGAGACTGGCGCGCGCGTGCGCGCCAGTGTTAGACACTTGTCATACTAAGCGTCACAGATGACGCTTTCGTTTCGTCGATCAGAAGTCGAACGAACGGCGGGCGCGCGAGACCAGGAAGAGACCGAAGATCCCCGTGAGCAGCAGGAAGCTGCTGGCGGGCAGCGGCACGGCCGACGGCGTGAACGACAGGTTGAGCGAGTACAGGCCGACATCCATGGCATCCGCGGTCGTGGCAACGATGTGCGCGAAGTAGTTGCCGGCGGTGACCTTGAAGGTGTCCGTCTTCGAGTCCGCTCCCGACCAGGATGACATGACATCGGTCCCGGAAGTGGCCTGGAAGCTCAGGGAGCTGAGGGGCTTCTGCCAATTGAGGTTCTGCAGGTTGGCGGTCACGAACCCGTCGCTGGGCGCGGTGAACGAGAACACCGCCGACTGCGTGCCGGTCACCATAGTCGTGTCGGCGAGCAACATCATGTCCGCGCGTGCCTGCGGCACGTGGGCCATCCCGAGGGCCGCCAACACGGCGAGCAATCCCGCTCGCGGCAGGAATCCAAGACAGCGGCTCAATATCATCGTCGTTCTCCTTTCAGTAGCACGGATTGATCGTTGGTTACGGCGAGGTGCACGGGTTCGCGTGCGCCTTCCGCTTCCTGGAATGGGCGGTACACGTATTTCGCGTACAGGTATTGCCGCAGGGATTCCGACAGCTCGGCGCTCGACTGGCTGCGGCGCTCGGTGCGGTCGAGCTCACTCAACTTGAGGGCGGCGTAGGGCTCCTGCGTGCCCGTCAGCGCAAGGAGCGCGATGTCATCGCGATCCACCCGCCGCTCGACGTCCACTCCGTTGTTGATGATTGCCTCGAGGCGCGTGGCGTCGATGTCGAAGAAGCGCAACAACTCGGCGCCCGACTCGACAAACACGGGGACGAGGTTGCGGCCGTGCGCCTCCCCGTCATAGAGCGGCCCGAGCCGGGCCAACATGTTCTTCACGGCGAAGCGGATTACGTCCGAGTCCCGCACTCCCAGGCGTGTTGCAAGCTTTTTCACCTTGCGCACATCGGCCGCGTTCATGCGTATCGAAACTGCCTGTTTTCGACTTTCGACCACTGTGTACCCACCCTGTAAGCGCGTTGTTGTCTGCGGTGCAGTTGACAGTAGGAGGACTGTGTTGCAGTCACTTGTCGCTTCGATGACGTTCGCACCGGAATTGTCAGCGGACGCGTCGACAGGCGACGTGCGGGTCACGTCACAGTCGTTAGCAAAGGGGGTACCACGCGACTACAGTCGCAACGGAATCACAGACTTAGGTCGGGATTGCGGCGGCAGCGGCCACACGAGGCCGCGGTCGGAAGACAACCGGCCGCGAGATGGTCAACAATGAAGAACGCCCGCAGGGGCCGTCAGGGGGCTACTGCGAGCCGTTGTCAGCCGCCGGCGTCAGTGCGAGCTGTTGTCAGCGGGCGGCGGCGTCAGGTCGTCAGTGCGAGCCGTTTTCGGCGGGCGGCGGCGGTACTACATGCTCATCCGCCTTCGTTCGCGACTCAACGACGTAGTTTTCCAACTGAGTGCGCTTGATGCGCGTAAACGGCTCTGAAGCCGCCACGCGAGTCCACAGAGTCTGTTTCTCGAGATGCGTGAGCACCTCGTTATCCAGCTTGTAGAGCGCCTCGTTGTGCTGCACGCAGGACTTCAGCTCCTGGTCGCGGGTCGCCAAGGTCTGTTTCGCGGCGGTGTTCGCCGTCTCCACTTCCTTCAGCGTCTGCAGGGTCTCCCGGAACTTGGCGACCACCTGCTGTAACTTTTCCTTCGTCTGCGCCAGCTCGGGGTCGGCCTCGCGCTGCTGCTGTCGCGCCTCCAGTTGCCGCATGGCCGCTTCTGAGGCCTTGGCCTTCTTGTCCAACGCCTGCTGGCCGTTCTTCAGCGTATCGCGCTCCTTGCGCATATCCTCCAGGTCCTTTTTCAACTTGGCATTCTCAGCCTGCAGGCTGGTGCGCTCCGAGGCAAGCTGCTGCATCTGTTGCAGGAGCTGCGCGCTGGCACCACCACCGGAGCGGGCGCTTTGTGCGTGGGCAAGGTTGGCCGACAACGCCAAACCGACGACGACCATGATCGAAGAACGCATAAGCAAACCCTCACCCATGAGAGGCGATGGACAGATTGACCGGATTGGGCCAGTCCGCCGGTGGCGGCTGGCTCAGGCGCATTTTCATGACTTCGGACTCGATCTCACTATCGCGCGCCCGGTCGCCGCTCGATGAGACGACCACCCGCTCGATGGTGCCATCGCGCCGCACCCACAGCTTGATGTTGGTCTTGAAGTTGCCGTTGCGAACCTTCTTGTTCGCGCCTAACTGATCGAGAATCTCGTTTTTCAACAGGCCGGCATACCACTGGTAGACACTGCCACCGGGCCCCGAGCCGACCAGGTCGCGGCCGCCCTTGTTGCCCACCAGCCCGAAGGCATCGCCGCCCGCGCCACCCTCGGTGTCGAGTCCCAGGTTCTCGCTCGGCGGCGGATCGTTGGAGGGCGTCGGTTCCTCGGGCTTCTCCTGCGGATCAGGTATATCCACCTTTTCCTCCGGCGGTGGAGGGGGCGGCGGTGGCTCATCGGGCGGCGGTGGCGGCGGCCGGATGAGATGAACCTCCTGAACGACTTTTTTCTGCTGCGGCACGCTGCTGGTGACGATGTGCCGAATGAAGAGCACGGCTAGCACGGCGAGGCCGGCGACGACGGCCACGGTGGCGATGACCGGCCGGTTGCCTTGCTTCTTCGGTGAGTCGGATGCCATCCGGTGAGTCCGCCGCCGGGGGCTACTTGACGATCTTCTGGGTCACGAGCCCCAACTGCGAGATCTCGAGACGCCCCATCAGGTCGAGCACATCCACCACGCGCTGGTACTGAATGGTGGAGTCGGCCTTGATGATCACCGGCAGGTTGGGATTGGCGGCCTTCAACTGCCGCAACTGGTTTTCCAGCTCCGGCATCGTCACAGGAAAGGTGTCCAGGTAGATGGTGCCGTCGGCTGTGATGGTAATGGCCTTGGTCTTGTTTTCCGCCAGGCTCGGCTGCGCGCTGGCCTTGGGCAGATTCACCTTGATGCCCTGCACGGTAGCCGTACAGAGAATGATGAAAATGATCAGCAGCACATAGGCGAGATCCAACATCGGGGTGACGTTGATCTCGTCATATACGTCCTTATCGCCACCACCGCCGCCTGACATCTTACGTTTTCCTACTCGGAGTAAGTTTCGGCGATGCGGGTTACGAACTCGTCCACGAACACCCGCATGTCCACACCGATTTCCTTGACGCGAGTGTTGAGATAGTTGTAGCCGAACAGACACGGAATGGCGACGCCGAGACCAAAGACGGTCGCCACCAGCGCCGCCGCGGTACCGGGAGCGATGGCATTGATGTTGACCTCGCCTGAGGCCGCGATCGCGGCGAAGGTAATCATGACGCCGACCACCGTACCGAGCAGGCCGAGAAACGGGCCACCGGAAATGGAGATGGTGAGCCACACCATGTTGCTGTTGAGACGCTGCGTCATCCTGGTCATGGAACCGTCCATGACAGCGCGGATCGCCTCAATCGATTGAGCCGACAAAATCCGGGCCCGATCGGCGCCGACGCCCTGGCCGTCAAACCGCTTGAGCGTCTCCTGTATCCCATGGTGATACAGGCGCCACAGCGTGGAGCTGCCATATTCGGCGTTATCACCATCACCCTTCGCGGCAAACGGATCGTTGTCCTTGCCACTTTGCGCGCGCGTCTCCAGCGCGGTGAAGTCCGATGACAGCTTGTGAAACTCCACCAGGAACCGCGCGTTGCCCCGCTGGATCCGGTTCAGGGACATCGTTTTGAATGCCATTATCAGCACCGACGCCACAAACATGACGCCCAGGACGCCGATGATGACCCAACCGTCGACCGTCACATTGCGCAACGTGGTGGCGAAGTACGACTCGCCGCCGCCGCTGTCCTTTTGCGCATCTGCGCCGTAGACCACCAACGGCGCAACCATACCCTGGCTGCGTGCAGCCGCCTTGATCCAGTCGCCGGTGCGTGCCACGTTGGAAACCTCGAGCTCATCGAGGTCGCCGCTGTAGAAGTTGCCTTTCGCGGCAGAGCCGCCCACGGTCAGAGCGCCGCCGATTTCCTTTGACTCGGCCGCCGCGTGGCCGGCATCGGCACCATCGACAAACAATGTCAGGTTGCCGTCGCCGATCCGCACGGCCAGGTGATGCCATTCGCTCGTGGTCAATGCGGCTGTGCCGTTGACAGTAACCGGTTGACTCCCACCGTTATAGCGGGCGAAAGCGGTTGAGCCATTGATCCCAAGCACGAGCTCGTGGCCCTGATCAGCCAGTTGGGCCACATACGCCTGGGGCTGCGCTGCCTCGAACCGTACCCAGGCAGAAACCGTGATCCCCTTTCCGGCTGCCAGGTGAACGGCACCATTGGCGGGGATCGCGATGGTTTGGGCACCGGCGAACTTGGCGCCCGAGCCAATGAGCGAGGCGGAGCTCACTTCCGCATCGAACGCCGTGGGCTCACTTTTGTACCCGGTCGAATCCTGCGGCGTGCCTTTGGCGGCTCCGAAGTGATAGACCAACGCCTGGTTCGTGTCGTAGGTGCCCGCTGCATCCGCGGCGGCCGGCGCGTTCTTGTTGCCGTAGTACAGGAAGATCTTGTCAGTGTTGGCGCCGCCCGCGAGCCGCGGTACCCGCACCCAGACGAACGCGAGTTGCGCCTGCGGGTCGAACCGCTCGATATGATGTTTCAGCGGCGTCTTGTCATCCGCCGCCACAAAGCGGAAATCCGAGCCGTCCGGCTTGGAGTCGCCGAAATACTGGAAGTTGCCGAGACTGAGCCGGATGAGCACCGGGACGTCCGTCGGAGTGCCCGGCACATCGGCGCCCGCCGCGGTCAGATCGAACGTGATTTCCTTGCGGAACGCCCAGTCGTTGTTCCACCAGGCACGCGCCTCATGGCCCCAGCCGGTGCCGAACGCCACCAGCCCCAACAACAGCCAGGTTCGCAGACGATCGGTCAAGACGGGTCCCCATTTTCAGCCAGCCAAAACGAGCCAGCTATAGTGAATTTCGGATGTGACAGGGTGTTGTCAGAACCGGGCGTTGACATCGAGTTGCAGGATATCGTCGCCGTAGCGCGGTCCGTCGATCTCATTGCCACTCATGTACCGCAGGCGCAGCCACGTGTTCTTTGCAACACCGAACGTGGTCCAGAAATAGTAGCCCTGGGTATTGGTGCCACCCTCGTGGAAATCCGCATCTGTCCAGGCGTCCAGCACCGCATCTGCCTTGACATAGCGATACCCGACGGCCACGCGCCAGGCACCAAACCGGTCGACCACGGGCCGCCCGAAACTCACCTCGCCCACATATCCCTTGTTCTGCGGTGACGACACCGTCTGCGTCGTCAGCGCCTCGACCTCAGCCTGTTTGTAGCCGATGTTGCGCACGCCTTCGCCCGTGACCGCCAGCGAATAGCCGGCGAAGTTGTGCTCGTAGTTCGCGGCCAGGTCCACGAGCCGGAAATGGGCCGCCAACGCAAACAGGTTCACCGTCGGATCGATGTCCCGGATGTTCGAGATATCGAACACCGAGTTGCCCTGCCGCAGGAAGGCCGGCGCGGTGTAATTCAGTAGCGTGGAATCAGTATCATTCAACTTCCCGGTGACATGCAGGAAGTCGTAGTAGGCGCCGGCGAAACGAATGTGGTCACTGCCGTCGTTGAAACGCAGGTTGGTGCCGATCTGGCCGCCGACCAACCACTTGTTCTCCTGGTTGACGAGCGGGACTTCCAGCACGGGGAAGGCGCCCACCGTCGCGAACACATGTGACTTTTCCGACTTGCCGTCCCCCCAACCGAAGCGCAGGGTCTGCGCGACGCCCTCAAACGACAGGTCGCGTGCGTAAACCAGCTCAGTTGGTGCAAACCAAGGGTTCGCCATCCGCCCGCCCTGCAAGGTCGAGAGTGAGAGCT
>Ga0307510_10011379_pt1 | contig 10567 bp, 6 predicted proteins | sample 12_EM_MG_FD_207224 | JGI IMG/M metagenome (GOLD analysis project Ga0307510, IMG submission 207224) | Populus trichocarpa ectomycorrhiza microbial communities from riparian zone in the Pacific Northwest, United States - 12_EM | ecosystem: Host-associated > Plants > Roots > Unclassified | place...
TCCTTAAAATATTATGCTATATATACACACTAGTTAGGTGTCTGCGCTACGCCGCGAGCTCATCGTTTATTTTCATAAAAAATATCATAAAAGTTTATTATAAAAACAATAATTTTTTTTAATATTAATAATAATTTTTTTTCTCAAATTTATTAATTATTTTATTAATAATATTAATTATAATAAAAATAATATTTATAACACAAATGATAATATTTTTAATATTAATACTATTAATTATAATAAAAATAATAATATTTATAACACAAATAATACTACTTTCATATTAATACTTTTAATGATAATAAAAATAATAATATTTAGAAAACAAATAATTATATTTAGAAACCTATGACTCAGCAACCATGGGTCGTGATGAATGAACCAATAGAATTGGGTCCTTCCGCAAGACCCATTGAGCTTGGTCTTGAGGTAGGACCCATTCGACTTGGGTCATGCGCAGGACCCAAGCGATTTGGGTCCTGACACAAGGCGCATTACCATTGGGTCTTGCGCCGGACCCAAGGGGGTTGGGGGTTGGGTCCATGGGCGAACCTAAATGGGTTAGGTCCGAGTCCGGACCCAAGAGGGTTGGGGGATGGGTCCGTGTCCAGATCCAAGGGGGTTGGGGTTTGGATCCGTAGCTGGATCCAAGGGAGTTGGGGAGTGGGTCGTGTCCGGACCCAAGGGAGTTGGGGCTAGGGCCGTGTTCGAACCTAGGGGGTTTGGGGGCTAGGTCCGTGTCCGGACCTCGGACCCAAGGTGTTTGGGGGTGTGGGTCCGTGTCCGCACCCAAGGGGGGTGAGGTCCTTGGTCGAAACCAAGAGGGTTGAGGTTTGGATCCGTGACCGCACCTAAGGTGGTTGGGGGCTGGGTCGGTGTATGGACCCCGAACCCAAGGTGGTTGGGGGTTTGGATCCGTGTCCGGAACCAAACGGGTTGGGGTTAGGGTCTATCACCGTCCGGACCCAAGGGGGTGGGGTCCTTGGCCGAACCCAAGCAGGTTCGGGGTGAGGCCATGTCCGAACCCGAGGGTGTTGGGGTTTGAGTCCTTCTGTGTCCGGACCTAAGAGGGTTGGGGTCGAGTCCAGACCCAAGGGGGTTGGGTCTGTGTTCGAACCGAAACGGTTTGGGTCGGTGTCCGGACCCAATTGAGTTGGGTTTTGGGTCCGGCCGTGTCCAAACCCAAAGGGGTTGGGGGTTGGGGTTTGGGTCTGTCCGTGTCCGGACCCAATGGGGTTGGGTCGGTGTCCGGGCCCAAGAGGGTGGGGTCCTTGGCTGGATCTAAGAGGGTTGAGGTTTGGGTCCGAGTCCGCACCCAGGGGGGTTGGGAGTGGGTCCGTGTCCGGACCCAAGGGGTGAGGGTCCGTGGTCGGACCCAAGCAAGTTGGGTTCATGGCCGGACCTAAGAGGGTTAGGGGTTTGGGTCCATGTCTAGACCCAAAAGGGTTGGGGGTTGGGTCCGTGTCCTCACCTTTGACCCAAGGGGTTGGGGGATGGGTGGGGTCCGTGTCCGGACCCAAGCGAGTTGGGGTTTAGGTCTTTTCGGGTTCGGACCCAAAAGGGTTGGGTTCGTCTGTGTCTGGACCCAAGTGGGGTTGGGGGTTGGGTTTGCGTCCTGATCCAAGGGGGTTGGGTCTGTGTCTTGGCCCAAGGGGGTTGGGTCCGTGGCTGGACCCCAAGGGGTTGGGGGACGGGTTGGGTTCGTGTCCGGACCTAAGCGGGTTTGGGTCCTTCCGGGTGGGGACCTAAGCGGTTTGGGTCCATGTCCGGACCCAAGGGGGTTGGGTCCGCGTCTGAACCTAATGAGGTTGGGTCTATGATCGGACCAAGTGAGTAAGGTCCTTGGCCGGACCCAAGAGGGTTGGGTTTGTGGCTGCACCCAAGGTGGATGGGTCTGAGTCCGGGTCCTGACGCAGGACCCATTAGCCCTGGGTCCTAACACTGAACCCAGGAGCACTGAGTCATGTTGTAAGACCCAATAGTACTGGGTCCGGACGCAGGACCCAAGAGAACTGGGTCCTGACATTGGACCCATGAGCCTTGGGTCGCGCCAGGGTTTGCAGCCATGCGTGCAGGTCAGACCCAGCACACAGGCAGGGCATACCCACCACCTGGTGTCCCCACGTGGTGCGCGGGTCTGGCTTAGCGCCAATGGCAAGCTAGCCCTAGCGCCACGTGCGTGCGCGGGTCTGACCTAGCGCACAGGCAAGGCAGCCCAGCGCCAGGTGTCCCCACATGGGGCGCGAGCCTGGCTCATGCCCATGGCAAGCCAGCCTCAGCCCCAGCGCCAGGTGCCCGCTTCCCAGAACCTGCAGCCCTACTAAAACTTGAGTTGACCATTTTCTCACCAACCATCTTTTCAATGCCAAATGCATCCCAGCAAAAAAGACAACCTCATCCATCCCCCGCTTCCCTTGCAACTCTTTGTGCAAATGGTTGGTTTGCCATTACATTTCTCCAATCCATAGTGCTTTATGTCAAGGTAAACAGTAACAGGGGCATTGAGCCATTTTAATATATTGTATAATACCAGTAATCTATATTTTCTAATAATATTATATATTTTAAAGTATTTTTATTAATACATTAATATCTGTATATATTAAAATGAAATAATGTTTCACTACGATTCTCGTGTACTTCATTGAAAGTGATTTTTTTTTCCCCATAATTAAACGAAAAAACACTATTCTCCATCTTTCTTTGATGGAAAGTGTTTTTCCCTAGCTATTGCAGTCAAATCCGAGAAAATCTGGAAAATGTTTTCCACCAACAACAAACAAGGCGTTAATTGACACCCAGAATTTTGTTTATTTTTAATCAACACCTTTAATTTTCTCAAATTGTCAATTAACTCCTTCTGCGATTTTTCAACTCTCCAATAAAGATTAAAGAAATTACGAAACTTGACACTATTTTTTCAAACACCACTGTCCGTCTGTCTGTCACGAGTCTCGACTCCCTCCCAAAAAACAAAGCATCTTAGGGTTTTTCTCCAATGGCATCGCACAACCATCTCGACGTCGATGTAAGTTCTCCTTCAATCCTACCTCACACATAATTTCAACGTGTAAGACATGAATGCTTACGTACGTGTGTTAGGGTTTCTTTGACAATTTGATTCCGCACCGAATTCCAGGATGATGATTTTGGCGGTGATTTTCCCGGGAGCCACAATAGCAGACGTTCTGGTTTTTACTTGGTTAACTCCTTCTTTATTATCATCACCATTACATTCACGAAACAGCAATTCTTAATAATATGTTTAATCAATTAGGCAACAAGAGAAGCTTTGGAGATCTCGAGGATGACGAAGATGATATTTTTAGCTCCAAAAAGGTACCCTCTCTTTTTCACACACACACATATACTGGTATCAGCTACGAATTATGAATTAGAGCTTTTCTTTTTTTCCGTAGGTCGTAGGAGTTGCTGAAGTCTGTAAGTCTTAAAGGAATGAAAATCTTGTTTATTGTCATTGCAGGGTAATTCCAAGGTAGAAGAAACTGCAATGATTTTGTCGCTTCGTGAGAGGTAAAGGAAGACGTACATAGAGCAACTTTTGTAAAAAGAGAAGACTAATGATGTTTATTGCTCGGTTATATTATTTTACAGTCTCATGTTCTCTTTCTGTTTTCTTATGCAGTCTTGAGACTTGTAAAAGTTCACTCGCAACATGCCAGGCATGTATCGTCCATCCCGTTGTTTCTTATATGAATTATTGATTAGTAGAACTGTTCTTATAGTTTACTGCTTCGCGTATGAACTATACTTTTGAGGAGGAGACGTTTTCGTTGTTGACGAAAGTTTAATTGGATGGCTGTCCATGAGGAAACATGAACAAGAAGAGTAGGAAGATTGTGAAGGAATAGAGTAAGACAGAGGAATGGAAAACTTGGTTTCTAAGTTGATAGCATAATTTTCATAGAACAGATGGTCCTTTCATTAATATCTTAGACCCTTGTTGTTCTTAATCAAATAAGGAAAATATAACGAAAATTCTTATGGATAAAGCTTATAATTGATCTCTAACAATGCAAATAATGTAAATTGGATATCTGGTGGGAGCACAGGCCTAGAATTTCAGGGTAGAAGTCTTTTTTCACCTGCTTTGGATAAAGTATTTTTATAGCTTCGTTATGATCACAGCTCTTCCTCTGAAATTTTTATTGATGGGTTCCCTTTATATTTGAGATGTTTTGAATAAATAAGAGTATTTGTTTGTATATTTATTATAGGTTGAGGCTACTTGAACTGATTATGTTAAGTTTTACAGTGGCACTAAATCTGCATGTGACTTCTTAAATATTATAGCGTTCTGTACACAGTGTGGATGTTTTTTCATCAGATCCACTAATTGAGTTGTAATAATGCTGGTTTCAGACAGAGCTTGAAGCTGCAAAATCTGAAATTCAGAAGTGGCGTTCTGCATTTGAGAATGAGTCCTCCATACCTGCTGGGGCATCTCTTGGTTAGCCTGTTATTAGAGTGTTTTACGTTGTGTTGTAATTTGACATGTGATGCTAGCACTAGTTCTGTTTGTGAACATCCTAAAAGCTGTCCCTTTTCTCAAAAATTACTTTCTATTATTTGTTGTAGAACCTAAACTAGTGATCAACTATCTTCAGACCCTGAAATCTTCTGAGGAGTTATTGAGAGAGCAGGTTAAGTGATTATATTAGACTGTTGGTTTCTTTAGCTTCTTTGGTGATTACCATACATGCAGGATTTCATCTATGTTTTCTTGTTATTATCAGTTAGAAAAGGCTAAGAAGAAGGAAGCTGCCTTTATTGTAACTTTTGCAAAACGGGAGCAGGAGATAGCAGAGCTAAAGGTGAGTCCCTCTCACACACAGTTTGCAGTTGAGGATGGAGAGGGTCTTTCACATCTCTTCATTTTTTTCCTGTATACATTGAATGCTGGATCACATAATCGCTGCAACTGCTTAGGGAGCAATATCTATTAGACATATTGGAGGACTGATGTTACTAGGAAGGCATATCCTCAAATTGGCTTAGATGAAAAGAGCACAAGATTGTGTGTTTTCTGGAAACCAAAATTCCTGGTCACATGTAATTTGAAATGGCTTCCCATGGTTTACCTGAACATGTACATAAATGTACAAATGAGGAAATTTTGGGAGGAGAATGAAATAACCACATAATGTGGTTTTTGTAGTTGACTGTAGTGCTATCATTTGTGTATCCTGAGTCTTACTTGGGGGAAGTTTAGTGCACCCTGATTGACTATATTGATTGGTGTCATATAATTGTCTAACGGCAAATTCGCTTTAAATTTGCAGTCTGCAGTCCGGGATCTGAAAGCTCAACTCAAGCCACCATCAATGCAGGTATCAACAAGTGCTTAAATTATGTCTTGAGGAACATGTGCCATCTTGGCATGCCTTGTTTATGAGGTTATAAAAATAGATATCAATTTAGCATGAAGAAAATTCTCTACGTCAGGGTGGGTTTTAGACAAGGATCTTATGTTTGCTGCTGTTCTTCCCTTCAATCTGCTTTTTTCCCCATACTTATATGCTGAATTCATTAAAGGCTATAAAGTTCTCATTGTTTCTAACAACATTCTGTCCTATACATTAAATGCCCGTCTTTTCAAGTTCCAGATGAATTATTGCTACTGTTTCCCTTGAGTTTCAAAGTGAAGCTGCATATTTGTGCTCTTATCTGATTTTAGGAAATTTCTATGACTTAGAATTTACATGGCCTGGTTGTAGAGTGTGTGATTGTTTCCCATTCTCTCTGACTATTCTTTATTGTTTCTTTCCCTTTTTTTCTCCTTTTCTTTTTGGCGATCAACCTGGTAGGCAAGGAGGTTACTGCTGGATCCAGCAATTCATGAGGAATTTACACGTTTGAAGGTTTGTGCTTAAACATTTTAGTGAAAGTAAAATTTAGCTCAAGTTGATGCATTACATGCACATACTGTTACCTTATAATCTAATTGGATTATCTTATTTTGAGACACATCGATTAACAGAGGTATCAACTCAATTGTCCTTGTTAAAAATAGGATAAATCACATACTACGAGTTCATAAAGGTAAAATATTACATTAAATACTGGATAACTTCTCAGGTAAGGTCCTGTTAATTTTAATTTGGTCTGGGTGATCTGGGCTTCTGCATATTGAGAATTCCTTGCATTGAAGACTTCAGACTTGATACCATAAGTTGTTTTTGCAACTTCGTGCGTGATTATAAATGTTTGTTTGATGTTCTTAGATGATGGGTTTATGGTGGTTTCCTTAAATGCTCTAACAGAATTTGGTTGAGGAGAAGGACAAGAAGGTGAAGGAATTGCAGGATAATATTGCTGCTATGAATTTTACTCCACAAAGCAAGATGGGGAAGATGCTGATGGCAAAGTGTAGGACACTGCAAGAGGAAAATGAGGAGATTGGGAATCAAGCTGCAGAAGGAAAGGTACTGCTCTTGTTTTTTCTTTATTTTGCTTGTCTTTTTGCCCCCTCTGCTTGTGTACATTTCGTTCTTGCTCCCAGTTTGGTGTTTGGTTCTTTTTGGAAGGGAAGTGCTTTTCATGCTTGATGGTTATGATTTTCCTACTGCTAGAAAATTATAAATTGTACCTTTCTTTTCTCTATGTTTGGTTTGTGGAAATGGAAGGGGTTTGTTCTTTTGGGGAGATGGGGGGAATGATGTAAAAGCTTTAGCAATATCCATCTGAATGTTTGAATTTTGTTTTTGAACATGATGAAATGGATGTGAAACCCATTGGCTGCTGAATATGACTAATAAATTGATCGTGTTCTTCACGAGAGACTCAAGAAATAAAAAATGTTGACATGATATTTGGATGTACTTGGAAAAGATTTTTGATGCCCTCTGTATGATATCAGTCAAAAAGTACAGCTCCTATGTTTCTGGAACTTGTTTATTTGTCATCTTCTAGATTTTGCTAAAGCTTTGTTCCAAAAATGGTTGTTGGTTGCAGATACATGAATTAGCAATGAAACTTGCTTTGCAGAAATCGCAGAATGCAGAACTTAGAAGTCAATTTGAAGGTTTGTTATATTTTAATGCAACTGCCCCCTTTCTTTTCAATGCAGGTTTTGGTTTTTATGTCTTTCGTTATATACACTTGTAGGTTGTCATTGCTGCTTATACCATGTCTTGCTCACAGTTCATGTTTTTTGGGCTAATTGCACTTGGATGATGAACGATTGGCTTTTTTATGGGACACTGATTTATGCTCCTTTTCTTTTGTTAGCTGGTTAAGTAACGTATGTGCCATCTAACAGTAGTTTCTGTTGAGTCAAGGGTTCTCTGTCTCCTCGAATAAATTTTATCAGCTATTCTGTTTCCAATGCCCTTGCTGATGCCTTTTTCATATCATCCATGAATAATTGATGGAGTTCTCTCCTATTTGTCAACTTAATCATCACTTTTCTGTTTTTTCTCATTGATTTTACCATGTGTGCTGGTAGAAATTGTGGTCGGTACTTCCATGATTACTGGGATTCCAAAACTTAGTTGATGGTTTTCTACTACAAATTTTCACTATGTCAAAACTGATCTTTAGTTAAATTAAAATTATATTCAAAGTCTTGGGAGATTTTTTAGCTACAACCCTTGATCCATTAAAAAATTGGCACTTTTGATTTTACTTTTTTTTTTGTTTTTCTATTGAGCTGGATAAAAGCGGAGAAGTTGTAGCCATATCATAATATCTAAAAAAGGATATAAAAAATAATGGTATAGAATCTTTTGAGGTGAAGAAGCATTATGAGCAAACCAGGCTCCTGATTTTTTCGCAGAATTGCTTTCTTTATTTTTTTAGATGTGATGATATGGGTCATCCATTACTTAGCAGCAAAAGAATCTGTTCCAATTAACATCTGGCCATTCTTTTAATGGATAACGATTGTCACCTAAAAAATGTTCAAGACTTATGATATCATATTGTAATTTAATTGAAGGCCATTGTTTACTTTGTCAAAGTGATAAACTAAATTTTGAAATCCTTATAATCATGGAAGTAAGAACTTCCAACTATTCTTTCTAAGGTGTGAAGGCACATCTTAGAAAACTCCTTTTGCCATTTAATAGAACTTTTGATAAATCCTTTGCTATTTCGGCTGTCTATCAAATGTCCTTTGTGGACTTTTTTGAGAACCTTATCCTAGTAGAAACGGGCATTTGAATGCTGGCTAGCTACTTTGGAACAGAGGGTTTTGTTTCTCCCAAGCAAATTGGTAGTTTTATTAGGAGAGCAAGGATTTCTTAAGACTTCATTCTTTTGTTAATCCTTGCACTGATAGCATGAAAAACTAAAGCTTTCTGTATAAATGTCCATTCCCTAGACTATTTATTTCACCCAGTTTATTATTCAAATAAAAGCTCCCATCTTGCTTCAGTAGTGCGGTTGCCCTTTTTTGTGCTTGAACAGTGATTTGCCATTTTATACTGTAGCTATTACTATGGTTTTTGTTTTGCTCGAATTCGTTTCTATGATAGTCACAAAAAATGCATCTAGATGTATATTTTCTTTACCAGTTTATTGAAATTAATCACTTAACTGCATGGTAGCTTTGTCATGCTTTTTGGTTGATGACAGGAAACTACCTAGACTGTAAAGATTACACTTTACCCACTATAATATTGTTTGCCTTTTACATTGAAATGACAAATGGTTATACCTTGTATGTAAATCATTGGCTCTTACCATTTTGATTTTCTTGCACTGCTCATACAGGACTGTACGAACACATGGAGGGCCTGACAAATGATGTAGAGAAATCAAATGAAACGGTTATTATCTCAAACCTTTTCTTTTATTACTTGAAGTTACAGGCAGACACTGTAATTTAAGGTCTTAATAATTTAATCACCAAAACATGTTCACAATTGATTTCTTCAAGTATCTACTTTTTAGCAAAATCCTCATGTATACATTATTTATTATTCCGATGATGTTTGCAATAAAATATATTGAATTGAATTTAAACTGTTTCAGACAATGCTTGTATAAAGTAAATATAAACAATCTAATTTCTCTACTCTTTAATGATGATACCCATTATTGATATTAAATTAGGAATGTCTAGATTTTCTTTAAACTGTGGATGTACCACAACAAAGAACTTGATAATTTTGATTCTCAATTGTTTCATCTGCGGTCTTGTTGGCAAATCATGTTGGGAGAAACAGTTATTGTGGACGAGATATATCTCATGTCTCTGGCGTTATTTTTGACAATAGTTGTCCCATATTAGACACCGACTCCAGTTTTAGTTCTCAGTGGCTCATACGTATTCTGGGTTGGTTGAAATATTTTTTAATCACGGCTCTGTATCAGTTTATGTTCTGCCATCATGCAAAATGAACCACTATGAATTATATCATGTGAATGAAATATAGAATAAATGCATGAATCTGTAAATTAGCATCCAGTTTGTGTTCCTTTTGCGGATTATGTTTAAACAGAAGGATACATTCTTGTCTTCCATTGCAGGTACTTCTGTTGCAAGAAAAGCTAGAGGAGAAGGATCAGGAGCTTAAAAAGCTGAAGCTTCAAGTACCGCAGAAGACATTTGTGGAGGAAAAAACTGATCCGTGTCCAAATAAAACAGTCAGCGCTGATGAATTTAAGAAGGAAGCTGAGGTCAACTAGACTGGACAATTTGTAGAATATATCATTTTCATCCTCCATGGTTGTGCGCTGTACATTATAATATATTTGTTAACTATTCTTTTCAAATATTTCATTATTATGTTGGGAGGGTTTTGTGGTCTGCGTAGGGCAATGGAAGGTTTTCCTGTGTCCGGTGACCTCAAGTTCCTGGATGCCTAAATTTGCCCGTGCGTTTTTTTCTTATTTGATGGGAAGATATTGCCAGGACCGCTGGGTGAGTTCTGGTGTGGCTAGATGACAGATGAGAATTTAGCTCATGATCCGTGGACTAATGCGTGGATTGGAAAGTGGAAACTAGGTTTTGCAAAGCAGGTCCAAACTGTTTGGGTTGTAAAATCGTAGACCAGCATCACAGCGAATAACTTTCTACTCTCTAGAATGTCATTTATGTCATTGGCTGTGGTTTGCCTTAACTTAGGAATGGCTAGGTTGCCTATATATTTTTTTTTTAAATAAAAACCCTCGTATGAACAAAAAAGAAGTCTAAACATATGGGTTCAAAGATAACCCAACCTGAGTGATTAGAAATACTATGGTTTTTTTAAAAAAAGAAATTAGATGATTTTTTTATTAAAAAAATAGCTGGTGATATTTGATTAACTCAATGAAATTATGTTAATTTTATATAAAGCAATAAAATAACCAGAAATAAATATCGGGATGTTTATCTGAAATATATTATCATTCTATGTAGATATATGCTCCCATCTACCCCCGCTAGAAAAGAAAAAATAACTCACTTGTATTAAAGGCGCGACATAGAATGCTTTCTTTTGAGCCGGCATCCTTTTAAAATATATTAATATATTATGAATGTTAATTTAAAATAATTCAAACGTTTGAAATACTAATTCAAAATAAGTTGAATCTTAAAAGATAAATTGAAAAA
>Ga0307510_10011381_pt1 | contig 10566 bp, 13 predicted proteins | sample 12_EM_MG_FD_207224 | JGI IMG/M metagenome (GOLD analysis project Ga0307510, IMG submission 207224) | Populus trichocarpa ectomycorrhiza microbial communities from riparian zone in the Pacific Northwest, United States - 12_EM | ecosystem: Host-associated > Plants > Roots > Unclassified | place...
GGTGGTGTTCCATGGGTTACAAGGGTTACATAGGGGCATTTGTACCTGCGGACTACGCCTCTCCTTGCCCCGGTTTCAACCGTGGGAAAACCGCGCCTGGTGGTGGTCGCGGTTCAAGGAGCCCCCCCGTTCTGATTCTCAATATCAACGTTCTTGAAAGCTCCCCAAGTGCCTCCCCTTTCCCTCACCTCTTACATAAGCCTCTCAGAGTCGTCTCTAGCAACACTAGAGACTTCTACCTCTTCAAGTACTCACCACTAGTTCACTCTTAGTACAAGTCGTACTATCAAGGCCCATTGAAGCCTTAACAATTCCCAAACTCAACATGCAGGCACTGTTCTGCATTTCAACAGCGCACACTGCTGGTGCGCAGCATGCTAGCATATCTTACTTGTAGACAGTCTGCTTGGTCCAGGTCCAGATACAGTATATAGTCTAATTAGCATCCATTTTGTAGTCCCTTAAATACTTCTGTATTCATGTGGCAGCACCCTCAGTGTGTGCTTCTCAGCCCAACTGGAGTGTCCATTACACAGAACATTCACCACTCATGCTCCTTTGTGTTCATTGCTTGCTTTCCCTCAAACTCTACTTTCATTAAGTGCAACATGTCAGCCAGTACTATGCATATCAAGCTCAATATCATCTCCTCAGCCCTTGCTTGGGTCTGTACCTTGTTAGATTCAGGTTTATCTAGTTTTGGTGTTATTCACTCCTTCTTTGTATGTCTCTTTATCCCCCTCTTTGTCTTAGACTCTTTGTTTGTTCTGCTAGCTTTCTACTTGATACCTTTGCCATCAGACACCAACCTTTGCTGTTCTTTTTGACTCTGCGCCTGCTGTTGCACATCAAGATACCATTCATTTTTTCCCTTCCTTTGATCACCAGACTCCTCCTTTCACATATGATGCCACACAGTCTGTTGCTGGCAGGATTGGACTTCAAACTTTTCCTTCTTTTCTCCCCCAATCACTCCTTCTCTATGTAGCATACATTGTCATCCCTTATCTTGGTCTTGCCATATAAATACCTCAGCCCAGCCCTGGCAAAAGCCAGGCAACTATGGCCCTCTCTCTCTTCCTCTTTTTGTCTGCATCTGATTTCTTGTGCATTTCATGACCTCTATCTGACCTTCTGTGATGCTCCTACAGTATATCCAACTTGTATGTCTGCACCAGGGATTGGCACGGGTCACCCTCGGGTCATTTGAGAGTGACCCCGACCCCAACCCAACGAAACCCTGACCCGTTCTCCAGGGTTCAGGTTTTTTCAGGTTCAGGTCAGGGTCACTTAGGGTCAATCGGGTCATGGAAACCCGTTGGGTAGTTACGACAGGTCAAGTGTTCACAGTTAGTATTTGAGGAATTAAGAAAGAGGACAGATTGTCTATGGAAGAGGGATGCTACACTACAACATTTGGCCCCAACTGGATGATATCCCAGTCCATTGGGAGCTTGCCCTCCTCCTCAGTCTCCTCCGGGCCAAGAGCAGCCCCAATATCCTCATTTCTCACCAAACCCTGGGAACTCCACAGTCCAACACAGAGGGACACGCATGTGGATTGAATGGCAAGTTGGCCATGGACATAAGGGAGAACAAGACGGCCGTGGCTGAAGACATGTTCAACATTGACAGATGTGGCTATAGGGGCATTCAGCACCTTGGACAAATGCAAGATTTCAAATTGCTCACCAGGGATTGAAAGGTAGTCGTGAGCCATGTGTGATAATCCTGGAAATGATCCACACCTCTTGTGCCACCACATCAGAGCGTCCTTCACGTCCTTGACATCCACCACAAGATAGCGTTGGAGTTTGTCCAATGTGTTTGGGGACATGGGTGTGGTATTGAAGATACTGTCAAATATATTTTGTGATCTGGTTGACTTAGAAGCCTGTAACATAGATGCTAGCGCTTAGGGTTTAGAAAGAGAAAGAGTCTGAATGACTTACTGCAACATTAGCATCAGTTGGGCTTGTGCCATTGCCCCCCTCGACGTCCAACTTGCGATATGACTTGTCGAACTTGTCTTGAACAATGTCGTGTGCAGCTTTGATTGATGGTTTGTCCCAGTTATTTTTCCTGAAGTACTCTAGCTTGTGGCAAGGGTGGAGGACTATGATTGCAATCAGAAACATATGATATACATAGAACAGGAGGAATGTACTCATCGCAATATGATATACTTCCGACTCCCCAGTTTTGTTGTAATACTTGGACAGAGTCCTTTTCCTGATGGTGAGTGCAGCACGGATGGCAACAGAGTACTTTTGTGGTGAATCAAACAACATGTTAAGGGACTTGTTAATGACGTCCATTGCAGGGATGACGGTCACCAGGTTTGGGGTGCCACGAGAAAAGTACAGAGTTGCATCCTTGAAGATCTAGATGAAATAACATGAATAAGTAAAAAGAAAGGGGGGAAACAAGTGCTCACCCTCAAAACATCTTGGAGCTCTATGGCAATCTTCCATTTATCTGGTACTAATTCATATTTCCGGAGGTCGAAACCACAAACTGTGGTCATTGCATCAATGGCGACACAGTATTGGATAGCAAACTCCAACATGTTGAATGTAGAGTTCCAGTGAGTTGAAACATCACGCGGCATCATACATGTGGGGAGGCCATGGGTGGAGAGCGTCTTCTCCCATGCTGGCAACAAGATGGTTGTCAAGTTCTTCAATGTGAATGCAATGCCCCGCAGCTGACCAGTCAGCATGTCAGCTCAGGGTTAGGATTAGGGTCTGGGACATAATCAAACCTTCAGCAGCATCGACCTTATCAGTTCAAGCCTTGCGGCAAGCTTGTCGTTGTCGTTATCATCATCTTCCCCTTCTTCTTCCTCTTCCTCTCCCTCTTCTTCTTCATCTTCCCCCCCCTCCTTCTTGTCATCTCCCTTCACCTGCTCACAGATTTCAGCCAAGGCATCTTCAAATGCTTGGGTATTCTCTGCCTTTTGTGTGTCGAATGGCTTGAGAATCGACTTTGTGATGAGATTGATGGTGTGTGCGAAGCATTGGGTTTGATTGGCAGGACCTGGGAATTTTTCAAGTGACCTCCCAATGCACTTGATCATCGTATTATTGTTCGATACGTTATCACCCATTATGCCAAGGATCTGCGATGGTCATCACAGGTGAGTGAGCTCCTCTGCTAACTTTTCGACTTTTCGACACTCTCACCTTTTCATCCACACCAAAATTTTGCAGAATGGTCACAAACACGGTGGCAAGATTCACACCTGTATGTGACTCTGGCATTTCCACAAGGTCAAGAAGCATTGTGAACGGTTTGCCAGCATTGTTAAGGCTTCAATGGGCCTTGATAGTACGACTTGTACTAAGAGTGAACTGGTGGCGAGTACTTTGAAGGAGTAGAAGTCTCTAGTATTGCTAGAGACGACTCTGAGTGGCTTATGTAAGAAGTGGGCAAAAAGGGGAGGCACTTGGGGAGCTTTCAAGAACGTTGATATTGTCAATCAAGTCAAGCTTAGGGCTTGACTGTCGAAATACTGGGCGCTTATATACAGGCAGGCTCGTGCACGGACCACTATCACTAAGGTAGGTACTTCTGGTCAAGAGGCATCTGTCTGTATCGTATGAAGGTCCGCGGATAAGTGCTGCGGTCTGTATGAGTCAAACAATAGAGAATGAGCGAGAGCGAATGATAGATTGACAAGTTGCCTAATCCATCCTTAAGGGTCAAACAATGGCAGCGGGTCATTCCAAGAAGAGAAGCATCGTCATGATGCGATGACGACCACGAGGTTTGAGGTTGATCCGAGGAGATCTGATCTCCATGTGCCCATTCTGGTTTAATGGGCATCTAGTGTAAGCAACTACCCTTTAAGGTAGTCCATATTGATGGTGACCCAATTAAGGGCCATGTCACTATCCGCGTCGTCTGCGGAGTTCTGCGTGGATGAGGGATTGTCTGCGGATCCTCCGGGAGAGGTCAACTGGTAGCCCTGACTCTGGGGCGAGGTGCCAGCTATGGGCAACAAGGCAGAAGGGGTGATTGACTGGTAACTGCCTTCTCTACTGGTGCATTGGCGTATGGGTGCTGAAGAGGGACTTGTGGGTGACAGGGAGTGCTTGCGGGATACAGGGGAAGGATCATCGTGGTACTCCTTCCAGGTTCTGATAGGGAGTTCTCCTGGAGGTATAGTAATCGTGCCATCTTCGGTATTCAGGTATTGGGTTGGCTCTAGCTTTATGGGCGGCGTGTCCTCTATGGGACTGTCTTGGTCTTCCAATGGATTCTCTACTAGGGGTGGCTCTTGGTATGACTCCATTGAGGAGTACTGTTGATGATGGGTGCTCCAGGGGATAGGGACAGGGGGCTGGACTGGTGGTAGGTCAAGGTCTGGGTAAATGGACATTGCAGGGGAAGGTGGTCATGCCATAACGACTTGGGATGGGCTGGTCCATTGGGGTGTAGTTGGTCTGATCTGCTCTGGCGTGTCTGGTTTGGTCCACTCTGGTTTAGCATCAGGAAAAACCTCCCACTCTAGCAAGAGGTAATGGCTAAGTAAATTACTGGTAGCCAAAATAATTCAAATAATGTCAAACTAAGTGTCAATAACATTGAAACGTGTCAGAGCACTTTGCGCAAACATAATTTATCACTAATCTATCAATAATTATCAAGAAAATACTAAGTAATTATCCACACTACTGAATGGGTTTACATAGAAAGAACTACATTTCTCAAGCACCGTAAAACTATTCATGCCCTGTGGACCATTCCGTCCAAACCGGGGGAGCAAGTGAATGCTTGAAATGATTGAACTGAGAGGAATGATGCTGGCCTGCCGGCAGCCATTCTCCATTAAACGCAAGACTTTGTACAAGCCATGGCCGCTGTCTTGTGTGGCCAAGGGTGGCGAGAACCACTCAACATATGCGAGATGTTGTGGGGGTGTAGTTACTGAAGGCAGAAAGACCTTAGCAGTATGTTGGTTCGGAATTTGGAAGATGACGCGTGCCTGTGCTATCTGGTGACCTGTGCAGCATTTTGAGCCATATTTAGACCATAACAAGACTGAAACTCATGATTGGTTCTATCATGTACACCTTGAGATTGGGTAAGGACATGGGCCGTGTCAAATCGTGGAGGTATGACCCGCCTGTGCTTGTCCTTCTGTTCCGGCTGAACATGCATAGCGTCAACTATTTCAGCCAACTCAGCATCATCCGATATGAATTTGACTTTGTGAAACATGGGAACCAAGTGGAAGGGGATTAGTGTGTTGACAGCGTGTACATGTAATGCATTTCCTGATATGCTGGGATAGTTGACACGAGCAATGAACTCTCCAAGTGCATCCTGAAATTGAATGGCTCCATACAGCCCATGAATGTCATCGAAGGAGACTGCCTTGATAGACGGATGCAGTGCCATCTTCAGAGACTGGGTAGTTGGTTGTGGAGGTCCAGTTGGCTTCACAGAGGTGCCATGTTGTTGGCCAAGTTCCTGGCGTGACATAACCAGTTCTGCATGTTGTTGTACCTTCTCGAGCCAACCCAACCAAGTTGTCATTTGAGGGAGTTTGTCCTTATGATTTGTCACACAGTATGCTGCCTTGGTGAAGTCAATATGTAGGCACTCGGTTTGCTCAGTGTTATAATTGTCCGTAGTACCAAAGAGGGTGATCGACGAGCCATAATGCAGAAGACTGTGAATTTTGGGGAAATTGAAGTGCTTCCGGATGCCAAGATCAGTAAAGACTGCCTTGTTTTCATGGAAACGACTAAGGCAGTCCTTGAGGCGACGAAGGGTATCAGTAGTATGTGATCGGAACTGAGCCAAATAAAGGAAGTCGAGAAGTGCCTGGACGGCTCTAAGAACTCAAGTTGGTGCTTGTCTATGAGGGAGCGGAAGGTTGACAACTAGACCAATCAGTATGCGACAGATCCCCTTGTGTTCCTTGCCCGAAACGCGAGAGAGCATTGTGATGCCCTTGGAGAACAGCGTGATGTGGTGGTTTGGTGGAATGATTCAACATCGCGCGTCGATTTCTGCTGGTCCAAACACACCCAGACTTGTTACCCATGAGATCAAATGCTTCATGACTCCCTGAAGCAGTTGGTGAAGGATATCAGGAGTGATTGACAGATAGATGTCCACCAGCGGAAACATCGCCCAGAATGGATGGAATACAGGCTTGAGTCCACCCTCACGGCATGCCACATGGAATTGGCGGACCCCCCCATCTGCCAGGGAATAAATTCCGACTGCTTCGCGATGGTCCCGAGGTGGAAATGAGCGGTGTTCACCAAGTTGATCTGGAGATACTAGACATTTCGGGCAGCGGCCATAGTACATACATGTCGCAAGCGCCTGTTCAGGGTAGTTGCCGACAAAGCAAGCGAAAATAGGGTGGCAGCGACGCCAAACCCCATCACCACCAACCATAGCAACACCTGTCTTGCCATAGAGTGTGATTGGACCCAGGATGAGCTGTAGGCATAAATGGAATAGATTTGCCTGCGCACGCCAACAAGCGGTCTTGCCCAAACCCTCCAGTTTACTTGTGGGAATATAGGCAACTAGTATCTGTGCACAGCGCGATGGCTTTCGGCGAATATCTTTTAATACATTTCCGATTGTTATGTAGACCGGATATCCCATTTTACCGCTGAAGATAGTCAACTGTGTTTTGTCAGAAGAAACAATGAGTGGGATGACTGTGGCACCGGGACGCTGAGATTTGAGTAATGTCTAGCATGACATGTGAGCGCTCGAATGGGTCAGAATTCCTTGATACGCACCTGTATGGACCACCACCAGTCTCTGGTGTGCATCTCAGAGTAGACTCAATGCTTCTGTTCAGAGTCATGGTAATGTTGCTCAGGTGAAAATACCATATCATGAGCGAGTTCCGGGTTGCCAAAGATGGCCTGGATGGATGGCAGAATCTCTCGATAGTGGAATTCAAGGTGTTCACCTCCAATGACAAGTTCCTGAGTCTTGAATGGCGGGCGCCCAGGAAGATTGTTGTTGATGATGCTGTTCAACTCATTTGCTGTTTTGTATGAGAGGCCAAGTCCTTCGACGACCTTACACAGCATGTTAGTGAATCATTTAATGCCAGACATAGGCCACATACCCCTGGGATTGCAAGTAGTTCTGTCAATGCCGATGAAGTTGGCCCACGAATCTTTGCCCAATGTGCGATCTCCCAGTCGAGCTTGGAGCTGAACGGAGCCCAATCCAAGCTACTGGGAGCCACTTGACTTGATCCGTACACAGCAGAACTTTGAGCCGGACCAGGAATCGGGGCGCCAGGACTACCATACGTAAAACGGGTAATTGACAATTCAGCTATAGGCTCTGAATTCGTCTTCTCAGCTTGAATGAGCAGATCTGGTAGCAGTTGCATGGGTTCCGCTGGCTCAATGGGCAGTACTTCATCAGGAATGGCTGCACTAGATGCTGTTACATTGTCGGTCAGGATTTCAAATGCATCAGCATTGAGGGCATCGGCAGTGTCGGTAGCATCAGGGTCTCCGTCAATCCCGTCTTCATGACCATTCATAATGTCATCTGAGATGTATACGTTAGTTGAAAATTCAGCATGACACTGAAAAACTTTACCTTCGATTTCATCTGCACCGGCGGTCTCGCCACTCGACTGCTGCACATCTGAGACAGGAGAAGTGTCCTGTGATGCGGAATTCATGTCAGACACAAGCGGAGGTCCTACATTGGGGATAGGCCGACAGATTGTTGACATCTGCAACACGGCACTTGCAGCACGGCATATAGGGCGCTGAGTTTTAGTAATGTGTTGGGAAAGGCCGTTGTGGGTGAAGATCCAATTGCATCCTTGACAGCGGAATCGTGCTGTAGCCATGAGTGCAACAGAGGGATGGGGATGAATGGGGACGGCCACAGCTAAATACAAACAGTTCATATTTTTAACATGTCCAGGTGGTGCCGTGAATCCCAGATATAAAAGGGGACATACCTTGGTCCAAATCCTCATTCCTCATTCCTCCCATTCTGTCCTTACTGATTTTTGCATCTCCCGTCACTCACTCTTCTCATTTCTCTGTTTTTGTTGTGCTTTGCTGATGACACGGAACACACGTCAATCTCATGCACTTGGTGCAAACAGTCACATGCAGTCGCAGCTAAGTGGAAATGGAGATCCATTGCAGGTCCCTACGAACACACCACTCTGGGGCAAAGGTCGATGCCAGAAGGGCGCCAACTTGACTGGGCCCACTGCCAATCCACCTGGTGAGTCTGATATACTTTTAAGCTTTTCACCCCTCTGATGATAACAAGCTGGTGTGAAACGTACCATTCTGCCAACCAAGGGAAATATTCCCACTGACCAACCAGCAACAGAAGTGGCGGAGAATCCTGCAAAGCAAGCACAAATGATCAGTGAGTGCTTGAAAGACGCAAAAAAAACCGTTGCTAACTCTGATAAAAGGGCCTGCTTGTGGTTGTCCGATGCCTCTTGTGTTGACAAGTCCATCCGAGTTGTTGGCCCCGCCGACATCGACGTCAACTTGAACGAGCCTGAGGTGTGAAGGTTTGTGACTTATGCTTACCAATCGTGATCACTCGTGTTCTGACAAGTTGAAATTTTTTAGCGTCCTACTATCCTGGCCATGGTCAAACGACGCATCCCTTCGCTGCATTCCCCACTGTCCCTCCCACTGGGTTTCAAGATATCGACGATGCGAATGGTGACGACAGCGGTGTCAAGAGTGAGGATGGATGGTTTGACAACGGGCACTCAGCAGGACCCGCACATATTTCTGAAGCCCTAGCAAATGAGGTATGTCGATGACGCCTTCCATGATTCCTAAACTCATGACCACTTTTCACAGAGGCCATCCTGGCTGGGCCCTTCTTATGACTGGTCCACCCCGATGAATACGAGTGCCCGCGGCAGTCTTCAGGCAACTGAATTCGACACACCCAGGGCCATGTCTTGTATTGGTGCAACCACGTTCACAGCATCACAAACACTAGGTGCACCGTCTCTCTCAATCCTGGGCCCAGGTAAGCACAGCCGTTACACAACTAGGAGTTCATCTGTAACGTCTTTCATGCACATAACCGTGTCCACAGTACCATCTCATGTCGGTTTAACAATGTCTGCAGCATCGTCGACTCACGCGATTCCGGACCCAGGTAAGCTTAGCTTTTACATGGCCAGAAGTTCATCCCTCATGTTATGAACGCAGCCACGTCCGCAGCCACGTCCACAGCGCCATCTCATGTCAATTTGACCATGTCTGCAGCATCGTCGACTTACAAGATTCCGGACTCAGGTAAGCTCAAATTTCACATGACCAGGAGTTCATCCCTCATGAATGTAACCATGTCTGCAGTGCCATCTCAGGTAAATTCGACCATGTCGACTCCTCAGATCCCGGTCCCCAGTAAGTGCAGTTGTCACATGACCGGAAGTTTATCCGCTCCGTCACTCATGAATGCAACGACGTCCACAGTGCTCCCTGCAGTGAATGTGTCCACACCTGTAGTGTCGCCTCTTGTTAGTGTGACCACATCCATGCCAGTTCCCATATCTGCACCCACGTCGCTGCCTCCTGTGAATGCAGGCATGGCACCACCGCCTCCCATGGTTGCGGGTGCACTGCCACCTTGGCCACCTGAGACAGATCTTATCCTCACTCCAGGTACTAATACAGTTATGCTGACCCTGCAGCATGCCCTTGTCTGCCTGGTTGTCCAAGATTCATTTGAGAATCTTCGAGCTACCCTTTTGGTCAAAAATGCCTTTCTGAACGCACGCCTTGTATTGACGTTTATCCGGGATGCACTCACTTCTGCTGCTAGGGCTCATCTGCCTGATTCAGCTGACATTCTTGAATGGCTTGAGACTGATTTGGCCTACAGTCACTCAAAAAACTGTCCCAATGTTTTGCCATTTTGGAAAGAGTGACTTGGAATAAATCAAATAAATTATCAAATATTGTGAAAATAATGTATGTTATATTACATCATCTTGGCTTTCTGAAATATCCTGGATCATGTGATTTGGATCAGAAATGATGTAATAATAAGCGAAATAAAATGCCCTATCATTGGGACAGTTTTTTGACCCTCTATTATTTTCACAATATATCCTTTTTATTGACCTGAATCATTGTAAGATCAAGTACTGATCAGGTCCAAAAGTGATAAACAAGGTCATGTGACTTTGTTTATACAAGTTTGCCATGGTTGAAGTCACTTCAACCACCTCTTTCCTTCCTACCACCATCATGTGTTCTATACCCTCTGCTCAGCATGCTACTATCATCTCCCTTCTTCATGAAGACTATTCTGTGCATCAAATCCAGTCCAAAACTGGTGTAGGGAAGTCTACCATTGGTAGAATCAAGAAGGAAGCCAATCTAGACAAGGAAAACAACAAAGGGGGCTGTCCTTCCAAGCTTTCACCCTGCGATTGACAATCAATTATCCGCCAAATCACTACTGGAAAGCTTGACAATGCTGTTCAAGCTGCCAATTTTATCAACAGCATCCTTCCCAACCCTGTCTGTACCCAAACAGTCAGGAATGTACTCAAGG
>Ga0307510_10011382_pt1 | contig 10566 bp, 7 predicted proteins | sample 12_EM_MG_FD_207224 | JGI IMG/M metagenome (GOLD analysis project Ga0307510, IMG submission 207224) | Populus trichocarpa ectomycorrhiza microbial communities from riparian zone in the Pacific Northwest, United States - 12_EM | ecosystem: Host-associated > Plants > Roots > Unclassified | place...
ATATGCGGGCGGAGTTGACGGCAACCGGTCGCTCGAAAGGGGCATCGAAATCCTTCGGGCTTTCCGGCCCGGCGTCGACACGCTGGGCAATAGCGAGATTGCCGAGCGAACCGGATTGCCGCGATCGACGGTCAGCCGGCTGACACGAACGCTGGTCAATTCCGGGATGCTCGACCAGGTCCGCGCCGAGAGGACCTACCGCCTGGCCGCGTCGGTCATCAGTATCGGTCACGCGATGCGGACAGGATCGCCCGTGCTCAACGCGATCGGGGCGATGATGCGAGCAGAATCGGCGAAGCGCCGGCTCAACGTGGGGCTCGCGACCGCGGACCGCACCATGATGGTTTATCTCGAATCGATCCGCTACAGCCCCCGCGCGGCGCTGCGCAACGTGGTCGCCGGGCAGCAGGTGCCGATGGAGTTGACGTCGCTCGGTCGTGCCTATCTGGCCGGCATTGCCGGGGCCGAGCGCGAGCGATTGCTGAGACTGTTCAAGCGGCGCAGCGCTGCGGCCACGAAGGCGCTGATTGCGGACGTCAGGACATCGATCAGCTCCGTCGAACGCGACGGCTATTGCGTGGTGTCGTGGCAGCCTGCCGTTCTTGCCGTCGCAACGCCCATCGTGCTCGACGGGCTTCCGGTCTACGCACTGAACATGAGCCTGCAAAATGTCGATCGATCCGATGCGCTGGCGAGCGAGATCGGCTCGTACCTCAACGCCTTCGCGGCCAAGTGCAAGGAGGCGCTGGCGGGCCGTGAATCCGAATGACGCGATGGCCGACGAAGAGGAGCGCTATCGCATCTCCGGGGCTCCTCCGACCGTCGAGCGAACAATCAAAAAGCGAATTTCCCTTCTGATTGCGGCCCGTTCACAGGGCGACGACATACCCGTCCCGCCGCGGATCGGCGGCACCCGTCATCACTCCGGTTTCCGGATCGAGCGCGATGGCCTGCATGCCGCCGCAGAGCATGGTCCACCCGGTGTCCAGGATCTCAATCTCGTGGCCGCGGCCTTTCAGTTCGGCGATCGTTTCCGGCGCGATGCGGTTCTCTGCTTGAATGAAGCGGCCATCCCAAAGCCGCGCACGCGGCGCCTCGATGGCCTGCTGCAACGGAAGGCCGAACTCGAGATACTGCACGAAAGCCTGAGCCTGGGTTTGCGGGATGCCGTAGCTGCCGGGCGTACCCAGCGCGAGCACCGGACGGTTGCTCCGCGTCGCGAGCGATGGCGCCATGGTCACCGGCAATGCGTCGCCTGGTTTGGCCAGGTTCGGGCTTCCCGGCTGCACATCAGCCCAATGGAGGTGATTGTTGAGGCAAATTCCGGTCCCGGGCACCACAACGCCGCTGCCGAACGGGCTGCCGAGACTCTGCGTGATGCAGATCAGATTGCCCTCGGCGTCTGCGATCGAGAACGAGGTGGTGTGCCCGGGATCGGCACGATCCTGCGGCATCCATTGCTCGGTGGGGCCGCTGATCGGCTGGCCGTCGCTCACGCGCTGCCGCAGTCGCGCGATCACCGTGTCGGACAAGGCGCCGGCTGCTTGATCCAGTCCCAGATTGCCGTGTGCGATGCGCTCGCCGGCTGCAAGACGGATCGCGCGATAGACCGTGTCGAGATGATCCGCGCCGTCCTTCGGCAAGCGCCCAAGGTCGTAACCTTCAAGAATTTTGAGGGTCAGAGCCAACTGAAAGCCGCCGCATTGCGACGCCGGCACGTGAAGCTCGAGTCCTCGATACGACACGGTCAGGGGATCGAGCCAACGCGGCTTGACGGAAACGAAATCGGCCAGCGTCAGACTGCCGCCGAGCATGCTGAGATAGTCTATGATCCGTTGGCCGAGCTTGCCGCCATACAGGTGCTCCGGCCCCAATTCGGAGATCTCGGCAAGCGTCCGCGCGAGTTCAGGCTGAGGGACGATGGTGCCGAGCTTCACCGGCATGCCGTCCGGCAGGTAGTTCTTGACCAGCGCGGTGTGTAACTCAGGCCAGGGCTCGAGCAGCGGCACTTGCTCGTTGATCTCGTCACGACCGAAATCCGAAAGAGCAAAGCCGTCGCGCGCCAGCGTCATCGCCGGAGCCAGGACATCAGGAAGCGATTTGCTTCCATAGCGCGAGAGCAGCTCGCACCAGCCCGCGAGATTTCCGGGCGTTGAGGCCGCCTGCGCGCCGCGCTCGAGATCGAGGCGGCTGGTGTATCTGCCGACCGGGAAGCTCGCGGGCATCGGCGGCGCGAAGTCGAGCACGCGAACGCGCTGCTCGCTTGCGACCCAGACCGTGGCCAGCCCAAACCCGGCAAGTCCCGACATGAACGGTTCGACCACATTGAGGGCGGCCGCGGTGGCTACGGCCGCATCGAAAGCATTGCCGCCCTGGATCAGGAGCCGCGCACCAGCCTGCGCCGCAAGCGGATGCGCGGCAGCGACCATGCCGTGCCGCGAGAACAGCGTCGGACGCCCATATGTCCTGGCGAGTTGCACCTGTTCAGGCGTCAAGGCAATCAACGACCGCTCACTGCGGCCTGGATCGCCTCCGACATGATCTCAAGACCGCGATCGATTTCGGCCTCGGACACCGTAAGCGGCGGCGCGATGCGGAAGACGCCGCCCATGCTGGGCAGCTTGACGATATTCATGCTGAGACCACGACGCATGGTTTCCTCCATGATCCGCGCGCCGAGCTCGAAGCCCGGCGCCTTCGACTGCCGGTCGACGACGATTTCAAGACCGAGCAGAAGCCCGCGGCCTCTGACTTCGCCGACGCATTCGAACCTTTGTTGCAGTGACAGCAATCCATCCCGGAGCCTGTCGCCCCTGGCGGTCGCTTGCGCGACCAGCCCGTCCCGCTCGACCACGTCGAGCACCGTCACGCCGATCGCGGCGGGCAAGGGATCGGAGACATGCGTGGTGTAGAACAGAAAGCCGCGCTCGAACGCGGTTTGCTCGATGGCCTGGGTCGTCATGACAGCGGCGAGCGGCAGGCCGGCACCGAGCGTCTTCGACAGCGTGAGAATGTCCGGCACCACGCCGTCGCGCTCGAAGGCGAACATGTGCCCGGTGCGGCCAATTCCGGTCTGGGCCTCGTCGAGGATCAGCAGCATCCCGCGCTGTTCGCATTTTTGCTTCAGGGCGGCGAGATAGCCGAGCGGCAGTTCCAGAATGCCGCCGCTGGACAGGATCGGCTCGGCGATGAAGGCTGCCAGGTTGCCGGTCGACTGGCTGTCGATCAACGCGAACGAATCGTCCAGCTCGGTCTGCCAGTCGTTGCTGCCATCGGCGTTCCTGAAACGTGGCCGATAGGCGTTCGGCGCGGGAATGACGAACGATCCAACCGCAGCCGGCCCGTAACCGCGCCGGCCCGCGCTGTAAGTCGCCGATGCCGCAGCCCCGGTCATGCCGTGCCAGCTTTGCGCGAAGGCAACGATCTCGTGCCTGCCGGTGACGAGCTTCGCCATTCGGATCGCCGCTTCGTTGGCTTCCGCACCTGTCGTCAGCAACTGCACGCGCTCGAGGCCGGGAGCCAGCGCGGCGAGGCGCTCGGCCAAATTCACCACCGGGCGCGAGAGCATGCCGCTGAAGAGATGAGCGACCGCCCCCATTTGCCGCGCGACGGTGGCGACGATGTCGGGATGCGTGTGCCCCAGCACGGCGCTCATCTGACCCGAGGTGAAATCGAGGATGGCGCATCCATCGGCGTCGTACACGAAACTGCCGGCCGCCCGCTCGATAATGACGGGTTCGAAACTCGGGCCATAGCGGGTCAGATGCGTGTTGGCGGAAGCCCAGAAATCGGAATCGGCATTCAAGGTCATGACAAGCCACCTGCGCTTGGAACTATCAGACCTCTAGTCAATCATTTGACTTCAGGCTAATTGATATAATTCAAGCTGGATATCAATCTGACTGATACGGATGCTGGATCTCACCCTTCTGCGAAATTTCATCATCGTGGCCCGGGTCGGTTCCATCAGCCTGGCCGCCTTGCAGATCGGCCGGACGCAGTCCGCGCTCAGCATGCAAATGCAACGACTGGAAGAGACGATCACGCAACCGCTGTTTCACCGCAGCGGGTCCGGAATGAGGCTGACTGCTGCCGGCGAGAAACTGCTCGCGCACGCTGAAACGCTGCTGGCGCAGCACGATGAGATTCTGGCCGACATGAGCGGTGAGGGCCTCAAGGGGGCGTTGAGCCTGGGCTGCCCGGAGGACTATTCGATCGCCTTCCTGCCGGCGCTGCTGAAGGGGTTCTGCGCGCTGCATCCCAATGTCGAACTGCGCATGGTCTGCGCCCCGACCTCCGAGCTGCGCCCCATGCTGGCGCGGCGTCAGATCGACATGGCGCTGGTCTCGCTGCCTGATGCCGGTGCGAGCGATGTGATCCGCCAGGAGCGCTTCGTCTGGGTGGCGAACGAGGCCGAACCGAAAATACTGACGCAGGATGTCCTGCCTCTGGCCTTGGCGGCACCGATGAGCCTGGACTACCGCGCAGCCTGCGCCGCGATGAACGCGGTCGGCCGACGCTACAGGGTCGCTTACGCCAGCAACAGTCTCGCCGGCCTGATCGCGATCGCGCGGTCCGGTCATGCGATCAGCGTCCTGACGCGAACCGCCGTTCCGTTCGATCTTCACATCGTGTCGGCCGGATTGCCTCTGCTTCCGACCATCGGCATCGCGCTTGAATTCTCGGAGGCGAAGCCCTCGTTGTTGGCGACAACGCTGGCCGAGCACGTTCGTACCGTGCTGCCCGGACTGAAGACCAAGGCAGAGATCGATTAGCTTGTCGCCGGGCTGGCGGAGCGGCCGACGCGACCGGCCAGATCGGAAATGAACTGATGGACGCCACCTTCGTTGGTGGATATCGGTATGAGGGGCAAAAAGCACATGATCAAGCCTACGCGGTCGGCCGAGCAACAGGTTGCGGACCAAGTCGATCGACGGGGCCTCAATCCAAACGGGGCGAGGCAAACCATAGCGGACAGCCAAGCCACTCCGGAGTTTCAGGAAAACCTCAAACGCCTCAAAGCCGAGCGGCTTGCGCGCGAGGCTAGACCGAAGGCGAAGCCAAAGGCCTGATTTGATTCAGCCCCCCTTTTGCCTCGGTTGGCCGGCCAAGCGGCCGCGTTGGCCAGAAGGCTATCACGACAGAAGGTCATGAAATGTCGAATCGACGGTGGATGATCTTCCTGCTGGTTTCCGTGGTGATCGTTTGCTCGATGGTCGCGAGCGCTCGGTATTACCTCAGCAAATGCCATGGCATGGACGCGTGCGCGGCCGTTGAAGCCGAAAGCCATGAGCGGGATAAGCCGACCGAGCCACAATAGTTTTTCGGGCGACGCGCCCGGTACGAAAAGGGCGCGCCCGGAACGATTCGAACGTCCGACCCTCAGATTCGTAGTCTGATGCTCTATCCAGCTGAGCTACGGGCGCATGCGCCGGCCATGTCACGCGGCGCCGTTACAATTTTCCATAGACTCGCCCGGCGACCGCCTTCAGGCGCTCGACCGAGCCGGACTCGGGATGCGGCTTGACCGGCGCAAACAGGATCGAAGCCTGCCTGCCGTTCTTCCAGACATAGATGTTGACGGCGTTGCCGTTGCCCTTGGTGCAGGAATGCTCGCCGAACGCTTCACTGCCGAGCTCGGGTATCGTCACATGTTTGCACGGGCCTGCGCGTTTCATCATGCCGATGACCGTGTCGCGCGAGATCGCGATCACCGCGACGGTCATGGTGTTGGCCTCGCGATCGAACATCATGCAGCTGCCGGCGCCGGTCCGCTGGACCGTCAGCGTGCTGTTGTCGAGAAAGCCGTCGGCATCGGCGGCAGTGAGCCACTCGCAATTGCCGAACCGCTCGCTGCTCTTGCTCACATTGGCGATGGCAACGCGCGCGGCGTCAGTGAGCGGTCCGAGCAGCGCGTCGTCGGCACGCCGGCCGATCGGATAGACGCTGATCTGCAGAATGGTATCGCCGGACAAGGCGACGACCGAGGCCTCCTGGCGCTGCGCGCCGGCGGCGCTCGTTCCGCCCTGGCCTTCATCGCCGATCCCCGCGACTGCGTTAAGCGGCATGCGCTCAGCAAGCGTCTTGACGAAGGTCACGTACAATTCCCTGGCGCGGTCCTTGTCGGGATTGCGGAACACGGTCAACATCATCGTGTCGCCGCGTCCGCCCTGGTAGATGCAGCCGCGGCCGTCCTGATTTGAAATCAGTGACCATTTGAGCGCCGGCATTGCGCCGGCGAGCTCGCGGGCGCTGATGAACGGGCAGGTTTCGGCCGCGCGCACGGGAAGCACCGGGACGGCTGCGATTGCAAGGACCAGAACGAGGCAGGAGAGCAGGCGATCGATAGTACGCATGGGACTACTTACTATCGAAATGGCGCGCCCGGAACGATTCGAACGTCCGACCCTCAGATTCGTAGTCTGATGCTCTATCCAGCTGAGCTACGGGCGCGTTTTTCGCGAACAGTGCGGGCCAAAGCCCGCAGGCAGCCTCCGGACAGCGCCGGAGGGGTGCGAAAGAGCGCTCTGACTAACCGCTCTTGTCCCGATTGGCAAGGTCCGGGATGGGGAGATTTTGCAGGGAGATGACGGTTTTCGGTGTCGGCCTCTGACCGACCTAAAGCGCGATGAATCGTCATCGCGCTTTAGGTTATTGTTTGAGCATGATCTTTTCGGAAAACCGCTTCGCACTTTTCCGGATCATGCTCTACGCCCTCTGCCGCTCGTTGCGGATGGAGAGGAGTTCCACCGGGCGGTCGGGGATGACGATCCGGAAGGTGGCGCCGATGGTGCCTTCGACCAGATGGATGTCGCCGCCATGGGCACGGACGAGCTCGGCGGCGATGGCGAGGCCCAGCCCGCTGCCGCCGGGGCGGCCGGAGGTCTGGAACGCCTCGAACAGATGGTCACGGGTCCTCTGGGGCACGCCGGGGCCGGTGTCGGAGACCTCCAGGATGGCGACGGCGCCCTCGCGCTTGCCCGTGATCCGGATCTGCTGCGCGCCGCCCTCGGCGGACGCATGGCTTTCCAGCGCCTGGGCGGCATTGCGGACGAGGTTGAGCAGCACGCGGAACAGCTGGTCGGGGTCGGCATCGATCGCAAGCCCGCGCTCGATCGCGGCGACCCAGGCAATCGAGGCGTCGCTGGCGAGACCGGCAGTCTCGCGCACCTCCAGCACCACGGGCTCGATCATGATCATGCGGCGGTCGGGCGCGGCCTCCTGGGCACGGCCATAAGAGAGTGTCGACTGGCAGAAGGCGATGGCGCGCTCGAGCGAACGCACGAGCTTCGGCGCAAAGCGCTGCACCCGCGGATCCGGCACGCTGGCGAGCTGATCGGACAGGAGCTGCGCCGAGGCGAGCAGGTTGCGCAGATCGTGATTGATCTTGGACACCGCGAGGCCAAGAGCGGCGAGGCGGCTCTTCTGATGCAGCATCGACATCAGATCGCGCTGCATGTCCGACAATTCGCGCTCGGCGACGCCGATCTCGTCGCTGCGCTGGCTTGGCACGATGATCCGCGCCGAGCTCTCGGGATTCTCGTGGAAGCCGACCAGGCTCGCGGTCAGCCGCCGCATCGGCCGCACGAACAGATAATGCAGCACGAGATAGACCAGACCCGCGGTCAGGACGCCGATGATCAGTGCGACGACCACGACATTGCGGGAGAAACGATACATCGCCTTCCGCAGCGGCAATTCGTCGGTGACGATCTCGACGAACTGGGCATTGCCGACGCCGGGGCCGACGATGCGGATCGGCTGGTTGCCGGTCTCCAGCATCATCTGGAACGAGCCGGTGATCGCCTCCCACACGGTCATGTCGCGCAGGTCGATGTCATGCTCGATCGCGGCCGGCAGATTGTCGCTGGCGAGCAGCCGGCGCTGCTGGCCCATCTTGATGGCGACGGCGCGGGCATTGATGCTTTTCAGGATCTCCCGCGACAGCGAATCGGGGACCATGCCGAGCGGCGCGGCATCCAGCACCAGCGCCGCCGTGTTGGCCGCCGCGACACGATCGTTGAGCCGGTTGACCCAGAAGTTGGCGATCGCGGGAACGTAAAGCAGGATCGCCGCGATCATCACCAGGGGCACGGTGAGCAGCAGCAGCTTGCCGGACAGCCCGAGCCCGCTGGGCCCACGCGGCCGCATCGCCGGCTGGCCCGGCTGATCCGTATCCTGGACCGGCTGGAGGTCTGTCGCTGCCACGAATTTCGCCCTTGCTGCCTTGGCCATTACCCTTGCCAGCTGACCATGGCGGATAGAAGGATGCGGTCCGCCCCCGTTCGGGTCAAATTACGGATCGCTAATCTGTCGAGGTGTGATCTAAGCGCTGATACGCCCAGTCGCTACCTCATGGGTTAAAAACCCCGCACAAACAGCGATATTCACCGGAATCGTGCGGTCTTGCGACGTTGACGAAAAGAAGACGCTCGCTTATAAGCCGGCCAAATTGTCCGCGATGACCCGGTGTGACGCCGGGAGCGGCTCTCTTGGGGCCGAAAAAGGCCCGTTTTGGGCCGCATCTTCCGGGCTTTATCATCAATTCTACAGGCAAATTGCCCGGTCAGCGGAGAAAAACCCGTGAAGCGGACTTATCAACCCAGCAAACTGGTGCGCAAGCGCCGTCACGGTTTCCGTGCTCGTCTCGCGACGGCTGGCGGCCGCAAGGTTCTCGCCGCCCGCCGCGCCCGCGGCCGCAAGCGTCTGAGCGCCTGAGCCGGACCCCCTTTTTGGGATTTCATCATGGATCGGCTGAGGCAGCGGGCGGATTTCCTCGCCGTTGCCAATGGCGCGCGGGCGAATAGTCCCGCGTTTGTCCTGCAAAGCCGCCGCCGCGACGACAGCGGCCCGATCCGGATCGGCTTCACCGTTACCAAAAAGAACGGCAACGCCCCCGAGCGCAATCGCATCCGGCGCCGGCTTCGCGAAATGGTGAAGCGGCTCGACCCGGTGTCGATGCAGCCCCATCATGATTATGTACTGGTCGGCCGGAGGGACGCGCTCTCGCGCGACTTCGCCACCATGCTCGACGATCTGCGCATAGCGTTCACGAAGCCCGCGCGGCATACGCCCAAGGAAACCGACAAGAGATCCGACCAGGGATCGACCAAGGGACTGCCGAAGGGACGCGGCCAGAGGCCCAGCCCCGCTCCTGCTGCCAGCCGCAAACCGGATTGATGACGAGACATTAGAGATGACCGACAATCGCAACACCATCCTCGCCGTCATTCTGTCGGGCCTCGTCCTGATCGCCTGGCAATATTTCTACAACGTGCCGGCGATGGAGAAGCAGCGCGCCCAGCAGCAGGCGGCCGAGCTTCAGAAGGGCACGCCGCAGCCGGCAGCATCCGCAACGCCCGGCGCAACCCCGCAGGCCGGCGCGGCCCAGCCGTCAACACCGGGCGCGAACCAGCAGGCCCAGCCGGTCGTTGCCCGCGACACCGCGATTGCAGCCTCCCCGCGCGTGAAGATCGACACGCCGCGGCTGATCGGCAGCGTCTCGCTGAAGGGCGGCCGCATCGACGACCTCGCGCTGGTGCAGTACCGCGAAACGGTCGATCCGAAGTCGCCGGCGATCATCCTCTATTCGCCCTCGGGCACGGCAGAACCCTATTACGCCGAGTTCGGCTGGGTGGGAGCGACCGGCGTGACGGCGAAGATGCCGGACGCGCAGACCCTCTGGCAGCAGGACGGCAGCGGCAGCCTGACGCCGACGACGCCGGTGGTGCTGAAATGGGACAATGGCGAGGGCCTGACCTTCCGCCGCACCATCTCGGTCGACGACCATTATCTGTTCACGCTCAAGGATGAGGTGAGCAATGTCGGCAACACGCCGGTCACGCTCTATCCGTTCGCGCTGATCTCGCGCCACGGCGCGCCGCAGGTCTCCGGCTATTACATCCTGCATGAAGGCCTGATCGGCTATCTCGATGGCTTGCAGGAATACGCCTACAAGAAGATCGACGAAAGCAAGACGGTGAACTTCAAGGCCACCAATGGCTGGCTCGGCATCACCGACAAGTACTGGGCTTCGGCGCTGCTGCCGGACACCAGTGCGCAGCTCCAGGCGCGTTTCTCGTCGAACCCGGTCGGCAACGTCCACACCTACCAGACCGATTATCTGCTCGACCCCGTCACCGTCGCGATCGGCGGCACCGCGACCGCGAACGCGCGGCTGTTCGCCGGTGCCAAGGAAGCCGGCGTCGTCGGCGTGTTCCCGTTCGCCGGTCTCGGTGGCTACAACAAGGAGCTCGGCCTCAACCATTTCGATCTGTTGATCGACTGGGGCTGGTTCTACTTCATCACCAAGCCGATGTTCCTCGGCCTCGACTTCTTCTACCGCTTCTTCGGCAATTTCGGCATCTCGATCCTGCTCGTGACCGTGATCGTGAAGCTGTTGTTCTTCCCGCTGGCGAACAAGTCCTACGCCTCGATGGCGAAGATGAAGTCGGTCCAGCCGCAGCTTGCGGCGCTGAAAGAGCGCTACCCCGACGACAAGGTGAAGCAGCAGCAGGAGATGATGGAGATCTACCGCAAGGAGAAGATCAATCCGGTCGCCGGCTG
>Ga0307510_10011383_pt1 | contig 10566 bp, 5 predicted proteins | sample 12_EM_MG_FD_207224 | JGI IMG/M metagenome (GOLD analysis project Ga0307510, IMG submission 207224) | Populus trichocarpa ectomycorrhiza microbial communities from riparian zone in the Pacific Northwest, United States - 12_EM | ecosystem: Host-associated > Plants > Roots > Unclassified | place...
GTATAATATTTTCTTACCTCTTATTTTATTTAATTAATTTTATATGTGTCTATTTTTCTTAACAAAGTTGTTAAATACAATCATGTTAAAGATCTGAATTGCGAGGCTAAATATCTTGATCTATATCTGACTCTTAATTATTTTTAATTTTCATCTTTATTTATCGTTAATGATTTTTTATTTATTTATTAATATACATAGTTCTCAATTTATTTTATTAGATATATACATAAATTTTTTGATTTCTAACTTTTTTATATATAAAAAAATACATTAAAAAAACCTATATATTTTTGTTTAAGAAAAACAAATCCGACCACAGCAAAACGTTGGTTAAATAGCTAGTCCAAAGCTATAATTGACAGCCGAAAAGCAACGAGAAAGTGGGCATGTAACAATAGTGATAAGCAGGAAATAGTGCCCAAGCCATGAAAATCACTTGGAGAATTTTTGTTTTATTGCTATGCTTCGGCTAAGGCTACCATTTGGTTGCTTCGCTGCATTTTCAATTTTCTTCAACCAGTTTGTGCACAAAATCTACCTCAAAAACAAACACATCTTCGTTTGTCCGCCGAGAGAAATCATTATTAAGATAATACCTTTATCAGAACTAGTCAGGCAATACCATCCCCAGGTCAAATTTTCATTTTTTAATCCGAATGCTAATCGCATACACGATCCTCTAGCATATTCATTTATAATTTTTCATCTAAATCCTAAACTCAGCTCCAACCCAAACCTGCTAATCTTTCTGCTGTTCTTCATCCAGATACATAGCAGTAAAATTAAACATCAAAGATACTGCAGCTGTGAAATTCGAACTGACATGGCATTTGCAAGGTTACAGCTAAGAGAAGTATGCAAGAATTCGAGTCCAATGTGTATTACCTTTTTTTATTAAATAAAAAATAGCACGTAGTTAAGTAGACACATTAACTGAATTTGAGTCCAATATGCATAGGCAATTCTCACCTCTGGTTTCCAAGCAGCGAATGTGCACCAGAATTATTTTTCAAGAATCAGGGGAAATGTGAAAAAACCTTGGAAGCATCTTGTAGGTTTTATTTGGCCTACAAAAGAGGCTTCCGAGCGAGGAAAAAGTACATAGGTGTGAAGATTCCCATCATGCATGAATCAAGGGCAGAATGATCATACAGTGAGAGCATGCATGCTAAGAAAAAACTTTGCTGTTTAAACCAGATTGAATGTGCAAATCGACCTGTGACCCAGCTGAGTAAACTTAATGAGACTAGAAGGGTGAGTTATGCAAGCATTCAGGATATCTAGTTTGTGTTTTAATGTATTGGATCCAATGGCCAGGCTAACATTTTAATGTATCACTGGAAAGAGCCTTCCTGGTTTATCAATGAAGAACAGGAACTGAAAGCAAGTCAAGGATAAATCCTGATTACCAAAACTAAATTCCTCTCCTTTTCTACTTCTTCTATTTCTACTTCTCACCTGAAACAGAGGAGGTTCCTTCATAATTTCCAATCTTGTTCTTTCCACGTATCTATCAGCTAATGGGGGGTTGGAGGTGGGTAGGGACAATGTTAAAAGGCAGTGAAGCCAGCGATGCAAGAGAAGGAAAAGGGTAAAGAATTCATCCTTTCTAAAGACTCAGAATTTTAGTGCTTAAAGATTTTTTGTATGCATGCTGCCTGCAGAATAAGATTTGTTATGAGAATTAAAGAAATATTTTGAGTTCCATTTTTAAAAATGATATACGAATGGTAAGCCCACAATGAGTTAGAGATGCAGTTAAACTATTAGGAGAGGATTTACCCGCCTTCTTCAACAAGTGCATCTGCTGCTTTCTCCAAGAAAGCCTGAACTCTTTGGCTACCCTCTGGTGCAAGGTGCAAGGTGCAAGAACTCTAAGGTTTTGACCTAAATGAGCAATAAATATTTGACTTACGGATTAATTTGCGAGGAGTTAGGAATAGAACTACATTTGATTGAGAAAAGAGCCAATATGATTGTAAGAACTTCTGGTTTAAAAGAAAGCACCAAAATACTTGTACCATGTTCCTAGTGATGAATCGTCCAACAGCTGTTACACGGAAACTGCTTAGTGAGAACTGATTTTTGTCAAGAGGAAAATACCAAGGTAGAGGTGAAGCCACAGCAACATCCTTCTCCCATACAACCTAAAAAACAAGAGAATAGAAAAACATATAGGAGAGTAGAGGATGTTTTCCAGAGCATGGACTCCGTATATTTTTCTTAACTTAAAACTATACAAGTAGAGTTCAGTGAATAGTTCAACCAACACAATGTCACTAACCTCGAAACCTGCAAGTTGCAGAGCTTCAAGACATTCTCCCATTGACCTGATGTCAGGAAGCCCATTGCCAAGCTCAACTTATCCCTGTTTCCAAAAGCATAATTGATTTACCGCACCCTATGCGCAAACATCAGAATAAGGGGCGAGTTTATGCAGGAAACCTTAATCCTTTGGTGTTCTTGGTTCAGAGGGTCAAATGATTCAGTTATGCACCATTCATAAGCAGCAAAACACTGGCCAGGTTTCAACACTCTGTAAATCTCTTTATAGCAATCACGCTATTTCATCCAAAAAACAGAGTAAAATAACTTCAGATAAAAAGGATTGTCTACAATTGAAGCATATGCAATGAAGGCTATATCATAACTTGTCACATTGAGAGTTCATTCAAGTTTGGAGTATGACATACCACATCCGGTGCATGGCAAGTGGCTTCTATTGCAAATATTGCATCAAACGTGTTGTCAGAAAATGGCATTTTCATGAAATCAGCCTGCATCGTCATAAAACATGAGGCGTGAAGGGCTCCAACATAGACAAAAGCAGATGTGGAGGGCATAAAGCAATTGAAGTGTCGAACAAATTAACATCTCAGCACAACAGAGATTCACAGCTGAAACTGATGACATTTGCATGAGATACAATTTATCCAACCTTCACATAGTTGCAAGTTTTGTCCACTCCCGCCATGCGATTTAACTCCTAATAAAGAAGGAAAATCTTGAAGATATGGTTGAAAAAATAATTTGACACTTTCTCTGGTTGCAGAAATGGAAAAGTTCCAATGAACTCCCAATTTGAAAACCCCACAATATTATGGAACTTTGAAACTTTTCATAAATAAGTAATGTCCACATGCATTTTATCACATAGCAAAATCACATACCTCTCCTCTTGATATTTGATATTCGTTGTTGTTTACCCCTGTTATCAACGTTCCACTGCAAAATCTCATCAAAATCATGGCCATTGATTAAATTAATTAGAAATTAAGCATCAAACTCAACATAAAAGTACCAGAATTTTCCACTTTTCCAATCAACATAATAGAAGAAAATACAGCGATTACTCAGCTAGGAAAAGAGTCAAGCACTATCAATGACATCAAACTCTTATCACATGTTAAAGATACTGCAAACAATGAAAACATAGTATGCTGTTTGGAGCAGCTATTCAAAGAAGTTATGGTGTTACAGTGTACAGCCCAAGTAGCGAGCTATTCAAACTATTTTCTGATGAATTCCTATATCCCACAAAGAAGAAAGGTTTTGATCCACTACTTAATAAATGCATAGCTAAGAGAACGAAGATACTAAAACTTCGATAATGAAGAGTTCCCTTATCCTTTTCGATTACCTGAATCTAGCAATTTCTCTTAATGGCCCTCCAATTCCACAACCAACATCTAACACCTGAGTTTGAGAAATACAAGTTCAATTAATTAAATAGTTTGGTAAGAAAGCTTTAAAAAAATGTCCAATTTCACCAAGATTTTATCACATTACAACAAATAAATGATACTAAGAAATCACCTTCTGTCCTTTCTTCAAACCTAACTGCAAAGCAAGAAAGTGCTCATGTCTCTTGATGCTCTCACGAAGAGACTCCCACTTCCACCTATGAATACATAAATAACATCATCTATCATCACTCCAACATGGGAACCCCACCAAAACTCCATGCTTACATCCCTAATAGAAGATTCAAAAGGTTCACATTGGCAATCACTCCTCGGTCCTCACCTAGGAGCAAAATGGAAAGATTCACCCCAACCATATTCATAGAAGCTTGTCACAAGGTCATAGTACTTGTGTTAACACCGATCACTGAGTTTTTCACACGTAACAACTTGTTAACCTGAAAACCCACAAGGCATTATATCACTATTTATCAAAACCAACTACTATCAACAAAAATCGTTATACAAATCATTTACCAATAACGCCTGACAAAAATCCAAGTAAACTAAACATGAGCAAGAGCATAATTGAATGACTAGAGCCAATAGTTTTACAAGGCCTTACCATGTCAGTGTAATTAGCTTCTCTTTCCTCATCATCTCCCCCAACATGGTACTTCTCATATCTACATTTTAACACTATATAGTTCAGTAACAAATCATAAAACATGACAAACCCAGAAAGGAAATGTGATAAAAGTAAATGAGACAGAGAAAGAACTTGCTTTTTGACAGCAGATTTCACTTGGGTTTTCTCAATTTTCCCTCCAACGTTGGAAGCTAGATAAAATGCCCCAGAATTTGACATCTTGCAACCAAAACAATACGAGTTCACTGTTTAAGTTTGAGTTTTACCTCTTTGACAGAAAGAAAGAAGCTCCCTCAAGGAGGGCAGCAACTAAAAATCATCGTTAGGCAACTAAAACCACCTTTCTGCACGGAAATAGTAGCTTGTGCCTAATGGTAGTTTAAAGATCGGAAAGAAAATTATGTGAAGGAAATGAAATAGAAAGGAGACAAGGTGCCATGCAAGTGCATTAGATAAGCAATGAAATTAGTATTTTATGGTTTTTTATTTTTACCAGAAATTTTTCAAGTAAACCTTTAATTAATAATTTCTTTTCTTAATAGATTAGGAGATTATTCTCAGTTTTTTCATTAGAGCTCCAAGGGATATTCTCATACCAATTTGTACATTAATGAAGATTAATTCTATAAAAGAAATCTAAAAACCCAACTTATTTCAATTTCTTCTCATTTCCCTTATCTTCTTTTCCCAGTTAAAAACTTAAAATACTCGAAACAAAAATCATTGTCTCAAAATAAATATCTTTCCTAATTCCTTCCGGTTTAAAGAAACACTGAGCATGGCCCAAAATACTTTTAAGAAGATTCACAAAACCCAAAATTGTTTCTCTGCCTAAGCTGGGGAGAGTATCATGTTAGGATTGGTAGTAGACTGAATCCCAGTTAAACATTTTCTATCATAGAGCCCAATTCAGGTCTCTTATGCACACATGATGCCCTTGTGAGTTCTACATGAGCAGAGTTATTCTAGAATTGAGACCAGGTGCTACGCTCGGTTTAGGAATTCATCACGGTTGAATGGATTAACTTGTTAACATAGCTTCAATTTGTATTAAAAAAATTCACAATGATATTGTTTTGAAATAATTTTTTTTAAAAAATAAATTATTAGATTGCTAGATCAATCAAGTTGACTCTAAGTTATTTTTATATAAATAAATCAGCCTAAACCAGGCCAACCTGGCTAGGTTTTATAATTTTGTAGGTGGACTAGAAATTCAAATTATTAGTAATACAAGAACCAAGCTTCATAAAATCCCTAAGGATGCTAACGGCAGCAAACAACGTCATTAATTTTTACCAACCCATTTTAATGGCCCTAATTACTAGAAGAAATGCAATAGATAATGTCACCTTCAGGATTTCACACATGCCCTTTTGTTTCTGTGAAATAATACCATCTGCCATTCTGCCCACCAACACAAATCATAGGACGTGGGGAAGGCAGATGCTTGTGAGGAAGAGCAAGATCAATTGGAGTTAAAGATGTACGAAACTGGTACTTCCTTGGCAAAATCAAGCATCAAACTTGCATAATCACCGGCTTGTGTAGACATGAAACAAAGGAGTCAAGATTAGGAAGAGATCAGACATCTAGTCATCGAAGAAGTCCTAGGAGAGAGCAAATCACGGCAACCAATGAAGGATCCACATGAATCAAGAAGGTTCATGGAAACTTGGGGCTTTGATTTTAAAAATAGGGGGACAGCCCGACACATCGCACGGCTAATTTGGTGCCACTTTAACATGGGTTGTTTGCTACTGTTATTTACCTTTCTTCGATGCATCCAACTTTGTTTTTTTTTTTTTGTATTTGTATTATGAATATATAAATAGATTTTTTCCATTTTTCAGACCCACCTCGGGACTTTTCCTTCCCTATTTAGGGAGCCACTTCTTGAAAAGCAAAGCACACACAATGGCTTTGTTCCTCTGTATTTGCGTTGCTCTCCTTTTCTCTTTTTGCCATGGCTTAGCTAATGCTGCCATTCCACCTCCACCTCTTGATGGTAAGCAATAGCCTCTCTTTTTTATTATAGTTTATGTAAGATATTCTTACAGCTCTTGTGATATGGATGATCATATATGACCTTATGTAATATGGAAATATTTTGCAGGACTTGTTGAAAATGGGGATTTTGAAGAGGCACCAGCAAAATCAAACCTCAAGAAAACAGTGATCATAGGAAAACACTCACTCCCAAAATGGGAAATCAATGGCTTAGTAGAGTATGTCTCAGGTGGGCCACAACCAGGGGGATTCTTCCTAGCCATTCCTCGGGGGGTCCATGCAGTGAGGCTGGGCAATGAGGCCTCTATCTCTCAAATTCTTACTGTCAAACCAGGCTCAGTCTATGCACTCACATTTGGAGCCACCAGAACCTGTGCTCAAGATGAAGTGCTAAGGGTCTCAGTCCCTGGCCAGTCAAGCGACCTCCCTCTTCAGACCTTGTATAGCAGTGATGGTGGTGACACTTATTCCTTGGCTTGGAAAGCTACTTCTAAAGCTGTCAAGGTCACATTTCATAACCCTGGTGTTCAAGAGGACCCCTCTTGTGGACCTCTATTGGATGCTATTGCAATCAAGGAGCTGCCTCCTCTCAAGCGTACTATTGGTAAGATCCTAGCTTTTACAGGATTCTTAGAATTTGCTGAAGTCATTTGTTGTTTTATATATGTGCTCTCTTTAGACAACCGAAGTGATTGTTTGTATTTTCATTTAATTGTATACAGGCAACCTGGTTAAAAATGGTGGCTTTGAAGTTGGTCCACATGTGTTCAAGAACTTCTCAACTGGAATCTTGATCCCTGCCAAGCAACAAGATCTAATCTCACCACTCCCCGGCTGGATCGTTGAATCTCTCAAACCTGTAAAATACATTGACAAGAAGCACTTCTTTGTTCCCTCAGGATTTGCCGCGATTGAGATGGTTGCTGGGAGAGAGAGTGCCATAGCACAAGTCATTAGGACAATTCCTAACAAATTCTATAACCTCACATTTACAATTGGAGATGCAAAGAATGCTTGCCATGGATCTATGATGGTTGAGGCTTTTGCTGCCAAGGAAACTGTCAAAGCACCCTATGTTTCTCAGGGAAAGGGTGGATCCAAGACTGCAAGTTTAAGGTTCCAGGCAATTTCAGACAGGACAAGGATTACATTTTACAGTTCATACTATCACAACAAGATGCACGATTATGGTCATATGTGTGGCCCTGTCTTGGATGATGTTAGGGTGTTTCCAACTCACTGACGAGTTAAAGTTTGGTGGTAACCCAAAATTGTCATGAGTGAATTCTATAGGTAATTAGAGGTTTGTAATTGTCCATGAGAAAGAGTTTATTAAAGTGAAATGGGTGTTAGTTTTTTTTCTTTTTTTACCAAAGAGACACTTGAGAGGACATGGATGCTAGTTGAGTTGCAAGCTTATTAGCTTTCTTAAAGCTTTTTAAACAGAAACAAATAAAAGTGATACTACTATCTATAAACTTCAGTCATTTACTTTGGATGATCGTACTTGTGCTTGTTCTACACATGCATGATATGTTTTTTTTCTATTTTGGTTAATCAAATGACAGTAAGGCATTTTCTTGAATGCCATTATTCTCTGGCATTGGATCTATAGCATGTCATTTCGTGATCTAGAGCTCTACAAAGAAAAATTAAACAACATTTGGTTGACCTCACTGTCCACAGCTGTATGAATCATAGTGGGTTCTGGATGTTGCAATATTCAAATGAATTCCTTTCAACAAATTTCAAAGTTTTGCAAGTGTTCTTCAATATTTCTCAATACCTATTGCCAAGATTTTCTATTTAAGGCATTGTAGACGGCTCCCTTTTCTTGCAAGGAATGCGTTGTTCCAATGCTTTACTCTTTGTTGTTGACAGTCAGAAGATGTATCGGAACATTCACACCCTTTAGCTTTGCAATAGGAGGCCAGAGTAAACAATAACCTGCAAGCAATCAGCCCCCCTAGACCTTGTTTTTCCAACAGAAATTCAGGGAAATACAGAGTGTTTGAACTACCTTTTTTGTCTTCTTTGCTTCTAGCATTTGCTTGTAGTAAAAAACAAGAGGAAATGGTGTTTCCACTATCTAAAAGTCATGAAATAGAAAAATGAAAAGGGAACAACAGTCATCAAAGACTACACTTTACATGGACCAGCTCCTGACTCTGCTTTTTGAAGCAAATAGAACAAGATTTCCGCTTGAACAATATTGGGCCAAGATAAAAATGGAAGGTACATCCAGTACTCCTTGACAAAAGGCAAAACAAGGCATGCTTTACACGAGATCGAGAAGATATGGATAAGCTCCAGAAAAAAGTTGTCCTCCACACTATACATGATTCAATGTTGTTGGGAAATGGCCAAAAAGCTAGCAGCCCATCATCCTCTTATCACGCCTTGCATGCCATTGCCAAATGAAATGGTTTGCTTGCTGCAAGTTAAGGTTCTACTGAAGAAACTATCAAAGCAAAGAAACAATGAAACTAATCTCTAATTTGTGTCTGCTAGACTTGCTCTCGAATCTAACCAAAAAATGGTATGACAGGGAGCATCTAATGTAAGATCTTGAACAAGAAACATAATCGAAGCACGTGCAATGAAATTAATTTCGATCTCAATCTGTCCACGAGGAGGGTAGCAACTCAGAGTGGCTAGAAATTTATTGTAATTTCATTACCAATGGATAAAGGATCCTTGATTGTTTCGCATTCCTTCGTGTATGAATGATTCCCGGGCATGGATACCAAGAAGATGGGAAAAGAAAGGAAAATAACGCCAAAGTACCACCAAATCAGCCGTGTGATGTGTCTGTCTATCCTTGTATTTTCAAAATCTAAGTCACAATTTCCCAAGTGGGCTCCCCGTCCCTTACCGTGACTTGCAGAACTATTCTTTCTATTTTCTAATGATTATTTTTTAATATATATATATATATTAAAATAATATTTTTTATTTTTTAAAATTTATTTTTGATATTAACATATCAAAATATTTAAAAACACTAAAATAATTAATTTAAAAAAAAATTAACCATTTTATAAGCATTTTTAAATAACAAAAACTCGTTATGTTTATGTCTACCCATGCAAGTGATTAAACAAGACCAAGGAGGTAGCGATTTAGTACAAGGTTGACTTGAATTGATTGTGCATATGCTAATTGCTACTATTTGTCTTTTCAGCATAGAATTTATCTAGGTATCTAGGTGGGCTGATTACCTGCTTGCGTGATTTTACTATAACTTCTGTGTTTTAATAAGTAGTAAATAAAAAAATTGATTTTAATAACATGTTTTTATATATTAATTTATATTTCAGAAAAATATATTTTTCTAAATACTCATAGTAAATCTTATATATTAATATAAGATTTTTAAGAAGAAAGAATGGTATTCTTTGTTTTCATTACCATTCTTGACTGCCGAGTTTTAAAGGGTTTCAAATCTCATATTTTTCTAGTATTTATATAATGAACTTTAAAATATATTAAAAATCGATTAAAATATATATGAAAAAGAGAGGTATAGAACAAAAATCACATTTGAAAAAAAAACATCGGGTCTCATCCAGGTCGCTCGGGTCATGGGTTGACTCGTCGGGTAGACCGGGTTTTGTCAGGTTATTGCACTGGCCGATCTTTTATCTTACTTGGACCAGTCCAGCCATCAGGTCGACCTGCTAGGCCAGTCCGGGTTTAATAACAATGCTTATTAGGTGCTTTCGGGTTAATTTTAATAGAAAAATTAAATCTTTCTTCATCAATAATGGCGAGACAAATTATCTAAACTTGTATGTCTGTGAAGACTTTGTTTCTTAACATCCCCTTGGATTCAAGTCCAGATCAAGTGATTGTAGGTTGAAGCCTTATTTTTTAGAAATTTAATTTTTTTTATTTAAAATTAAATATTTTATATTTTGAATTATTTTAATGTGCTGGTATTAAAAATAAAAAAATATTATTTTAATAAAAAAAATATTTTTTAAAAACAGCCATCATTTTAAATATATAAAAAATAAGGATAGTTTAGACTTTAGAGTGAATTGGGGTGGATAAAGAAATCAAACTAGGAGTTAGCCCACTGACATCCAAGAGGACACTCTCCTCAACAATGGGAACAATTCTCGAACCAGCTCATTAAGAAAATAACCTTTTTGGGTCTCGTTCGTTAGTCTTGTACTCTACCAACCCATGAGCTAGCTAGCTAAGACAATCGTAGGC
>Ga0307510_10011384_pt1 | contig 10565 bp, 12 predicted proteins | sample 12_EM_MG_FD_207224 | JGI IMG/M metagenome (GOLD analysis project Ga0307510, IMG submission 207224) | Populus trichocarpa ectomycorrhiza microbial communities from riparian zone in the Pacific Northwest, United States - 12_EM | ecosystem: Host-associated > Plants > Roots > Unclassified | place...
CCCGGCCCAGCCCCTCACCGGTCTCACCCCTGGTCCTGACTCACTCATCCGGCTACTGCGGAACTGTCCCCTCCTGGAATCGCTCGAGATAGCCTGTGTTGACCCCGTCGGCCCCGACTTGGAATCCATCATCGATCTAGACCTCGGCTCGGCACGAAATGAGGTCGACGCGGCCCTCCCACCTCCACTGCACTTACCAGATCTCAGGTCTCTCAGCCTATCTGCGATCCCTATCTGTGCGCTCTTTCTCACGCTCCTGCGCACATCACTCCCGGAATTGCGCCACCTCGCAGTGACGCCTTACAGCGGCTGGCACGCCGCGCAGTTGAGTGCACTGCTGGCTACGCATGGGCGCAGCCTCACCTCGTTGCGCATCAACACACCACACCATTTACCCACGTCCACTGGCGACGTGCCGCCACCACAGGTCCTCACATCATGTCCGGAACTGCACTATCTGGCGCTGGGCCGACCATCGCCGGAGGTGCTGATGCTTCCGGCCCCAGCGCTCGATGGCGACGGCGAACCGCCGCACCCGCACCCGCTGCGCGTGCTGACGATTCCGCGGCCGAGCGCGCCCTTCCTTCGAGGGGTCGAAGCCATGCTGCCGCGCTTGCCCACGCTCGCCATCGTACGCGTAAGAACCGTGCGTTGGCTGCGCGCGGGCGTCTCGAGGAAGGCGTTGGAGGCGGGCGTGCAGGGCGAGATGCACGAGTGGCGGGGAAGGTTCGCGCGCAGGGGCGTGCGACTCGTTGACGGCGATTGGCGCGATCCCGAGTGAAAGCAAGCAAGGTGGTCGTCATGGTGGCAAACAACCCGCCGCTGCTTCCCTTCCCTTCGGACGCGAATCACCCATTTTGTGCTGTTTGTGTTGTTTTTGCAACCCCTTTGTGGCGTTCGTTGTCAAGTGTCGAGCGTTTTTTTTCTTTGTTTTGTTTTCTGGTACTTGCTTGCTTTCCGCGGTCCTCCTTCTCTCTTCGTCCTCTTCCCTCTGTGGAATCGTGGGTACAGTACGGTATGTGCTCGATTTGTGGATCATTTGGTGAACCCACCACCGGGTCGTCTTTTCTTTTTCAAGTCGTATTTTAATCTCCGTCTGTCTCGAGAAAAGGATGCTGACCAGTGAATCCGACCCATCGTTTTTTTCTTCGTATCAGATCGAATATTCATCATATTTGGGTTCGGGATGTATAGCAGAATATGAATCGCATCATGTGCTTTTTGGCTCATCGGCTCATACCCGTCCGTTCCACCACGCACATGTCGTGACCCACAAGCATCTCCGTCCGACATTCGTCCTCTCGCCGATCTCAAAGCATCGTCGCTAGCTAGCACGTCGGCATCGATCCTTCTTTTCGTCCCCGCCTAGGCCCATCTGGGTAAACATGTAGGCCTCACAATCGTCGCTCAAACGCCTTGCTGAAGAAACCCCGCGGTGATTGTCGTTCGTGTTTTCTTTTCTTTCCCTCCATTGGGGACGATCCCCCAGTCAGTCGAGATAACGACAAGTGGGACTGGGCCGTTCGAAGCCTGGTTTCTTCCCATCCCGGGGTTCCTTGTGCGACGCGCAGTCGTTATCATCGGCTTTGTATGGTGGCCGCCTTGTTATGCTCTTTTCAAATTCAACTCCGCCAGTCCAACCAATCCCAGACCAATCCCAGATGCAAGGACCCAGGTCACCGCAATATCATTATTCTTTTGCAACTGAATAACGGAAATGACCTCCTACAAAAACCCGTCTACGGGTACTACCGTACCGTATGTCGAGTCTGATGAAAAATGAAAAGCAACGGGGGATGAACACAAGCCCAAAACAACATGTTCATATAACACCACATATAGCTACTTACAGTCTGTATACTACTCGTCGTCGACTTGTCCTTAGCAATAAGAAAAGAGTTCCCGTCTTGAAAAAGAGAGCGCGAGACAAGGCTGAGGGGGGGAGAATGGGGAGACGGTAGCAGGCTGGTTGTGTCGTCGTCGTCGGTCGTCATATGGGGTCCCATGGGACGAGGGAGGTCGCCTCGTCGTCGTCCGTCGGGGGTCAGCGTGTGCCATGGGACATGGCCGCCTCCTTGTCGTCGTCGTCCGGTGGTCCCGTCGTCGTCGGTGATCATTGGTTGGTCGTCGTCGGTCGTCGTGACGATAAGCATACCATCACTCTTCTGTGGCAGAGGTAAAACCTGAAGGTCACCACTGCCAAGGTGACGCTAATCCCTCGGCTCAGACGCCTGCCCGCTCTGCACAGTGCCAAGGGCTTCCTGTGCAGAGATAAACGACAGATGCACAGGTGGCGTTACATCAGCCACAGACTGCGTCAATGTTGCCTAGCGAGGATGTCGGCAGAGGATGTCGCCATTTGCGAAAGGCTCCCAGATAGGGCGGGGTTGTCCATGGGGTCAGTTCAAGCCCATGTTGTCCTGCTAATCACGACCGCTTACGAGGGTTTTTCACTCTGGATCTACTGGGTCTTTTTGCAAAGACGATGGTATGTGGGACTTGGTTCGAGAGGACGGTCCAGAAAGTTGCCCCTGCATGCGAGGAGGGGGGAAAGAGAAGTAGTGAAAGAGATCAGTAAGATGGCTGGAAGGCATAGATGTAGGACATACAGGTTTGATGTTATTTGAAGGTCCTACCCACACCCTGATAATCCCACACAAATGCTCCCATTTGGTCTTCTCCCACTGAAATGCTGAGAAAAGATGACTCGGAGGAAGTTGGTGTACAAGGTTCACATCATCACTAATTTCCTCATATTTTCTCAACACGTACAATAGGCGAAGACTAAAATGGGAGCATTTGGCAAACCCTTTGGTCAAGGAAACAAACCAGCAGCGTTCACCGAGTTTCATCAGGGAGGGAAGGAAAATCTTGTTAACACAGCGCGGTCCTCCTCGTGACAGGTCCGGGCCGGTGCGAGGTCGTGCCCCCATACGAGCCTCACGCGTCGTCGCTGTACTGTACCCGTAGACGGGGTTTTGTAGGAGGTCATTTCCGTTTAGTTGCACTTGCACAAAGAATATGATATTGCGGTGACCTGGGTCCTTGCATCTGGCATTGGTCCGGAGTTGAGTTTGAAAAGAGTATAACCAAGGCGGGCCACAGCTTTGTGCCAGTTCCGAGCAAGAGAGGAAACGTATGCTTTTTCCCGAGATTTCTCCATTCCATTCGCAATCGCATTCAATGAAGCAACCACGTGGGCCCTTCTCTTCTTCCTTCCTTCGGATCTTCTTTTTTTTTTTTTCTTCATTTTATTCAATTTTTTTGGTATTGAATGGATTCATCAAAGGGAAGGGAGGGGTGGGTGGGTGGGGAAAGCCCAACGTAAACGCCAAAAGTGTGGTGCTGCCCCCAGCTTTTGGATCCGGTGGCACGTTTGAAAAAGTAGACTGCCTGCTGTGCGAGAGGATTCTGGATGGGAAGCAGCGTAGCGACCCCGGGTTTAACGGGTTAGCTCCGGTTTTTTTTTGGTTTTTGATTTGATTAACCGAACGTGATGGGTGGTTTGGTCGTGGATATGATTGGTCGGATAGCCTGTGTGCGTGTGTGTGTGTGCGTGGGTTAGAGGGCCATCTCACCACCTACCGCCAAAAACCCCCGAAAATTCCGATTTGATTGTAACTGGATGTGTGCCAGTGAGTACCACAGTTGTGCGTTGCGTCTCACACACAAAGGGAATCCTTCCGCGTGGCTGTGACGTCGTCCGGGATTATGCGCGCGATGATGCCGTCACTTCAAGTACAGTAACCCCATCGCCACCGCCACCACCGCCACTATCGCTCGTTTCCCCTGGACTTGTCGTTCTTTCGTTCTATTCTTTTTTTTTTTTTGCCTTTTTTTTTTTAGGAAAAGTGACGGGAATAGAGATAGAGTGTGTGAGAGGGTGGTTTTTACGTTTCTTGCGGGAGAATCGGCACTTCTGCTTCCCTTGTACAGTTTCGCAACCGATGCCGACGAAAGACCGAGAATCCCGGGCCGCTGCTTGTGTTGTTATCTTGTCGCTTCGAGAACAACGCACCACATCGCCGTGGACGGTCGCTGTTAATAAAAAAAAAGAGGGTCGGTGTGGGTTTAAGCATGTTTCCCCTACTCTGGGCATCTTTGGCCGTGGCCGACGTGACTCGCACAGCGCGGAATGCGCGGTCGCCGCTGTCAAACCTCGCGGATGACCCTGGAGACTTGGTGTCTGTGTCTGTGGAAGGGAAGCCCGTCAGCCAGTGTCGACTTCGCGATTATGTTGCACTATCTCTGTCACGGATGCGAGAACATACGTCACGAATCGATTTTATTCGATGCGTAACAGACGAAAAAAAAGGCCAAAAGTAAAGTGGTATGTATTGACGTACAGAAAACCCTCATAGCAGCGAGTGAAGGGAATCGGGGGATGAGCAAGTCGTGTGGTTAGTAAATAGTAGCTACACGATCTCGGTCTGGTCCATGTAAACAACCGAAGCAGAAAGACAGCGGAAGGACGTATGCGGTTAGATGTACACAGGTGGGGTTTTAAGGGTAATAAGGAAAAGTTGGACCATGAGCAATATGTAGATGTGATGTACAGACGAGTTGAGGGGGGGGGGATGTGGAGCGAATATGTGAGTAGGGGGCACTTGAGGGAGGCTGTCGAGGTGGGTCACATTAACGTTGTTGAAACAAACCGCGGGAGAACCAGGGTCATCAATCACCAGGCGTCGAAGGCATGGGCCATAGAATTAGACGACGGTGACGGGGAGGGAGGTGGGTATGAGCGATGCCGAACCAGAGGATGGATAAGATAATTATAAAGAATGTCCAAGTAACGTCAATGAGTCGTGAAAGTGAAATTAATCGCGATGGCGACTGATGCGCTCCACGCCGGCACCTAGAACCTGCTTAAAATGTTGTTCCTGCAATTATCTCAGCTCTCTGAGGCGCAGTGAAAGAGGACAGGTAACGAACCTGGTCGTCCTCATCGTCATCTTGCTCCGTGCTACTCGACTCATCGTCATCTTCCTCATCGCCTCCATCGTCGGAAGAGTCCTCATCGTCTTCGAGTCTTTGCTGGGCTGGCGTGACCATACTTATATCGTGACCAACTGGAACAATGGTGGGAGGGTGCGCCGTTGGTGGTACTGCCACTGGCGCCGGAACGGGAGTAGGTGCAGTTTCAGTGTTTGTTTTGCTTGCGGCTTCCTGCGCAGACCGCTCCTCGCGCTTCTGACGTTCACGTTCTTCACGCCGTTTCTTCACCCAGCCCATACCGCTGCCATCGTCCCCGTCGTCGGCGGCGGAATGAGGGGCTTCAGGGCGGCCTCGATCCTCGCTATGTCCAACGAAGAATTTTTGATCACTTTGGACCTTGCCCCATATACCACCAGCCTTGACACTTCCCATCCCGCCATAGCCCCACTCCACAAATTCTGGGTCGTCGTCGGGTATGTTGTCAAACACGTTAGCAGAGTTATGGTGATGCTTTCGAGCGCCGTAGACACGACCGTTAAGCATGCGTTTTGGTTTCGGCTGGACGGTTGCGGTTGCGGATCGCGTGCGGGAAAGGGGATCCGCGTTCATCGAGGTGGTGCGAGAACCTTCATCAACACTTGTCCAATGACCAAGAGGCAAACCCCAGGAAGGAGGGACATCATCGCGAGAGGAACTGCTATCACGGGAACCAGATCGGCGGGAGCCATTAGTTTTATATCGGAACGGGTATAGAAGCCGCTTTGCAAAACGGGCGGAAGATGTACCGGAGTACAAGGGGGTTTGGGTAACTGTCGCGGTCGAGGGGGTGGGCGATTCAGCGGCGCGGGGGTGAACGGCAGAGACGGGAGATGATACAGAGGTTCGCACAGCTTGAACGTGTGATGCCGATGGACCTGAGGTAATGGTGGGGACCTCCTTCGGAGCTACGACACCATCTCCCAAGAGAAGGGAAGAGGAAGGTGAGGAGGTCTGAAAATTGCGGAGGTTGGGACAGGAAATGCCATTGGAATCATCGTCATCGAAGACGGACGGTAATGGGAGCTCTTCGCCTTGTTCTGTAACCAGAACGGCTCTACGGGGGTCGGGAAGGGGCGCGAAGCGGATACGTCGGCTGCCGTATTCTGGGGCTGAGCCACTTCTCCCGCGGAGGAGATGGTCCTCATCTGAGGCATAGGGAAGAGGAAGGGAGTTGCTGAGAGAGGTTGGAGGAGTAGCGTTGAGAGATGATGGGGGTGTGTCGACGTCTTCTGAGGAGGACGTAGAAGACGAAAGATATTGATTTGAGCGGGAGCGAGATGGGTAAGAAGACGGGGGGAGGGTAGACGTTCGGTGACATGGACTGGGATTAAGGAGGATCCCACCGCCTATGGGAGAGTGGGAAGAGTATGAAAGGGGGCGAGGGGGCTGGAGAACGGATGCCATTGGGAGGGGGGGAGGAGCGAGGAAGAGTTGGAGTGGGGGGCAAGAGATTGTATTAATACAGTCATTCGAGTCGGTGATGGTTGCCCCCCCGGGATTATTCGATTATTTCAGATTTCATTTCAGAGGCTTAACGTGCTGGCGCACCCCGGACACCCTCGTTTCCCCGATCTTCTCTCTTTTACCCGTTTTGATGGCCCCGTCCGCCCTGTTTGGAATGACTCATGAAACGAAACGGTGCTTACCTTCCCGGCTCTTCCCGTCTCGGCTATTGCAATGGCAAATGTCACCCTTATCGCGATCCGGCCATCTATTCCATATGATGGCTGACGGCTGACCGAGACCTTTTTGCTCCTTGTTCTTTTGTCCGTTCCGTTCGAGTGCATGAGCGTCCATTCAGGTCTAGCTATCCCTTATCTCTGACATTCTCCTTCCTGCAACCCCATCCTTCCGTCCATCACGCGGCATTGCGTGTTGCCCTCGGCCACTTTAAATTTCGCAGCTTAATTATTCCCTCCTCACCACCCGATCTGTGTCTTACACCGGATCCTGTCGTTCCCACTGGTTCGGGCAAAACCTAGATCGGTAGGTAGCAAATCGTACTGTAACCCCGCCCCCGCCCCCTCCGGAACCAAGTCAGGATCACGTGTGCCAAGCACCCGATCGTCTGTCATATTCCCAAGCTCCAATGCATGCGTCACCTCATACAACGAGGTGATTCAGCTGTCTTATGAGAGATCTATGAGAGATGAGAGATCATCTGCCCCATCGAAAATCCATAGAACATTCCCAATCAAACTTCTCGTCTTTCGATATAGTGCTATGGGCGTATCAGTTGCCGTCCTCTAATGCGCTCCATTGGATACCACTCTAATCCACACGTCCTCGTGGCATTAATTGATGGCCATGATTTCCTCTTTCCTCTCATATCATTTATTTTCGATTTACAATTCAGAACGACGGGTGAATGCTGCCGAAATGCATGTCCACAAACTGTTGACAAACAACTGTCGCGTGATGGTTACACTGCCGAGTTGCCCCTCTGTTCATATCACTGAGAGGCTCGTCAAGGCTTGACATGCTTGACATTCTCCACAACACGAAGCTTCTGAATAGCACAACACCCGTCCCCCACTCCATATGGGATATCTCCTCGCTCACTTGAGGTTCGCGGTAAGGAGGGTATGTGTCCTCTTATGTCACGTGTATTACATGATTTGTCTTCCGTTTCCGTCTGCAAGTACTACAGTAGTGTCAGCCCATGAGATGAGGTGACATGGTTATCAATCTCAATACAGCGTGGCATACAACTGCAGTGTGCCCTCCACGCCGTAGAAACGATGTGAGTGATGGGAGAACAGCGCTGGGTCTAGGGTTTTACTATTTAGTATGTGTTGTGACTAGTGGCATGCCTGGCAAAAGTTCAGGTTTTACAATTGCCTTATCCCTGATTCCAAGACGCTCAACTGATGGCGTGCCACCCCGTTCCCTCGCGCAAAACTTTATCGTGCGTGCCAGACAAGAACATGCTAACCCATATGCGACTTTCATACATAGAAAGCGCGCCAGAGGTGCGGCTTATCGGAGGAGAGGTGGGGTGCGTGCGAACGTGCCTGAGCGTCCCGGTGCCACGTAGCCAACTAAAGCAGAGCCAGCCTGTTCGAGGTGGCCTTACTGTAACTGCTTCGTGGATATTTGCTTCACTTCTAGTGCTCGGTGTCGCTTGTCCGTATTCTTCCGACCCCTTCGGGGTTGGCACAACGTAAAATGGGAACTGTCGTCGCCACTCGGGCATACAGTAATGCCCGAGTCCCAAGTAAAGAAAGGTAGCTCACTATCAGGGAGGAACGTGCGCCATGTAAGCGATGAATAAGCTCAATGTAATACAGGCTGACAGAACTGGCGGTGCCGACTTTGTCACGGTCGGTTACGCTGGGGGGCGGCGGACATCGTGTGGCTTGCGATTCCTGTGGTTCCATCCTCGCAGCCAGTAGAAGTTAAAATTGTATGAAGGATGAAGGATGACTGTCAAATCTTCTCGCTTCTCGCGCTAACATATGTCGGCAGTTGCCGCCTCGACGCGCGTCGGTTAACCGACCGCGCGCTGCGACTCGGAGTCCGACTCGGAGTCCACGCTTGAAGCTGCTGCGCTGCTGACATCTTTACTAAAACATTTCTGCCAATTTGCTGGATGTCATTATCTTTCGACTGAAACAGGCAGGCATCGCCCATCATCGATCATCTTCCGTTCCAGCTGACTCATGCAACTTGATTCATATCTCGCATCAGCGGCGGGCGGTTTCTTCTCTCCCCCCCCATCGTTCCTTTCCCATGCAACCCATTCATATCCTGCCTGGCCTCGGATGAGATGAGCGATTTTCATCTACGAGGGAGTTCAATCTGTATCCACGCCACGATGTCGTCATCTGAGAAGTTCTTATGTGCTTACCATCGGAATACCAGGCGTCGAGCTAAGTACCCGCATGTTTGGCTTCGTGGCCTCTTCTATGATGGCGTCTAGGCGGGGGATGACATCTATGCCCACGACCCACAGTCATCAAGGCGTCATCACAAGTCAGACAGAAATCGGCGCTTATCTTCGTGTTGTCGTGCGCTTACCAATCCTTTACTCTCAAACTCAAACTTGGACAGAGTCATGACTTGTCTGTCCCATCACCTTCCTGCGCGCCCAAAGACGCGAGAGGCTGATGGTACAGCATTATGCGACTGGTGCATGTGGGAGATTGCGTACGGCATTCCGACGCCTAGAACCCCTTCCTAGACATCCAAATACCGGGGCGCGCCGGCTGCGCAACTCCTCTATGTCGAGCGCAAGACGTGACGTGGACAAACACACGACAAATTCGAGGTGGGGCCTTCGAGCGCGGATTTTGTTTGGAATTGCGTCACCTGCTGATTGTCCCCATGCCCCACCGTGCCCCTTTCTCCTTCAGAAGGTCACCTAGAACTGACATTCCTATTCTCATCCGAGTACATAGGTGTAAACATACCAGTTGGGACATATCCATCGCCTCCATTTGTCGGTCTCTTCCTTCTATTATATCATTGCTGCGCTAGCTCAGCTCGCAAGATTTTTCCTGACACTGTGGTAAGTGTCTCATGCCCCATATCCGACATGTCGCTGTGCATTGTGCTGTTTATGCCAGATCATACCCATTCCAGTTCGTCCTTCCATCCCTCCCCTACCTCTCATCATCGTCGGGTGGACCTAAAGATTACCGTGCCAAGGCCGAAGCGCCTATCGCAGGGTTCCCGTGGGGCACAGCCATGACTTCCACTCCCAATATGAGTACACCAGTGTGAACTCAATCCGAGGTCGATCGATGGAGCTCACCGTTCTGATCCGGATACATATGCAGGGTGTCCTGGGTCTTTCTTGTGTTCACGACACGAACCCGCGCTTTGGCGCCCGTCATGGGCACAGCCTCACTCCACTCTTCTCCGTGCGTGATTTTGGCAGACTGACTGGGAGAGTTCGGACTTCCCAACGACGTGGCTTTTGGCTTCTCCCACTTAGGCTACTCCGTACTGACCGTGGGATCACGTCGGTGTTGTCACTCCTCGTCACCTCTCCACTCTTATCCGGATCGTTTTCCTCGTACGGGCGCTCTCCATCAATACGTGAATTGACGCTGGCCGCTGCTGATGCTGCTGATATCGTTGTTGCGCTGCCCACAACGCGCTCAATGGCAGAAGCCCCGCATTCGAATCTTTGCAATCGCACTCTGGTACCGTGGCTTCTCGGGAGTCCCACCTTGAACTACGAAATGAACTGCGCGTCAGGGGCCAAACCCGTACGCAATCCACGTTCACACGCCCAGCCCGCGTTGCGCTTGCTTTACATTGCTCGTTCGCTTGGGCTGTGGGGAGACGCGCACATCCTACGGCATTCTTGAGCCCCTTTTTTCTTGGCTTGGAGCCGGCTTGGCAAGGTGACGGCTCCCATTGGCGCCATCGGGTGAAAAGGGCTGTGCGTCCCTCATTTCTTATGTCGGTGTCGGCTATCGCAGGGGCGCGATATGGTCGGGACTTTTCCTCACGACTTCCAGTCCCTTACTTATGTCGCAAATTTGGGGAGGGACCTTATAACGAATTATAATGATGTAAGGTGATATAATGACACATAGGCGTTATAATTATGATAAGCAAGACTGGATTTTTGGTAA
>Ga0307510_10011385_pt1 | contig 10564 bp, 16 predicted proteins | sample 12_EM_MG_FD_207224 | JGI IMG/M metagenome (GOLD analysis project Ga0307510, IMG submission 207224) | Populus trichocarpa ectomycorrhiza microbial communities from riparian zone in the Pacific Northwest, United States - 12_EM | ecosystem: Host-associated > Plants > Roots > Unclassified | place...
AGGTGTGCCCGGCCAGATGCATTTCGCCGATCGCGGCAGGGCTGAGCTCGGCCAGCCGCGCAATCGGATCGAAGCCGAAGTTCACGGCATTGACGTAGAGGTTGTTGACGTCGAAGAGGATGCCGCAGCCGGTGCGCCGCGCCAACTCGTCGAGCAACGCCGTATCGCTCATGTCGCTGTCGCGGAATTCGACATAGGCCGACACGTTCTCGATCAGGATCGATCGCTTCAGCGCGCTCTGGACCCGGTCGACGCGCTCGGTCAGCAGCGCCAGGACCTCGCGCGTGTGGGGCATCGGCAGCAGGTCGTTGAAATGCCGCGTGCCCAGGCTGCCCCACGACAGGTGCTCGGACACCAGCGCCGGCTCGACGCGGTCGACCAGGCGTTTGAGTTTGGCCAGGTGTTGCAGAGCGAGTGCGTCGGCCGACCCCAGCGACAGACCGACGCCATGCAGGCTGATCGGGTATGCGACGCGCGCCCGCTCAAGCGCATGCATCGATGCACCACCATCGAGAAAGAAGTTCTCACTGTGGACTTCGAGGAATCCGAGCGCGGGCGCGCGCTCGAACACCTCGCGGTAGTGCGGCTGGCGCAGACCGATGCCGACAGCGAAGGTAGGAAGCTTCTTCATCGCGTGGCGATCGAGGTCTACGCGGCGCTCGGCGGCCGAGGACTTACTTCTTCGGAGGCGTCATCATCCCGCCCATCTTTTCGCAGGTGCCCTTTTCGACGTACTTCCAGTCGCCCGGGTCCTTGTCCTTCGTTGCAGTGCCGGCACACGAGTGCGAGCCCGATGCGCTGGCGCAGTCGTTCTGGCCAGCCTTGGTGATGCCGAAGCACTTGTCCTTGCTCGCGTCGGGAGCGACCGGGCCGGCCTGAGCTGCAGAGATGGCGCCGAACGCCAGCACCGAGGCGAGCGCGGACTGGACGAAGAGTTGCTTGTTCATGGAATCTCCTTGAGGGTTGAGTCGTTTGCGCCGTGATGCGGCACGAACTGTCTGTCGACGAACTCGAACGTTCCTTACGCACTCTCAAAGAAAATGGAGTGCGTCGGCGCCGTAAGCAACGCGAGACGCGGTCGACTCATCGGCAGAGCGACAACCGCGCAAGTCTCCCGAGCGCCACATGATGATGAACACGCTGTTCCAAAGACTTGTGCTTTCTCGCCTATGGCTGACCTTTGTCGTGCTTGGACTCAGCTTCCTGGCATTCGGCGTCGGTACGCTGAATCTTGGCTTGATGCTGATGGCGAATACGCGGCTGCTTAGCGACTACGGGTGGCAGGCGATCTCGGACGGCGCACTCCGGCAGCTGATTGAGCTGGCAGTCACCGGTTACCTCAGCATCGCGGCCTACATCGTTTTCAAGGCCTGCGAGCATCGGCTGTCGGATTGGCTGGGCCACGGGAACTGAGCCCGAGTCGTCTTCCCTCGCCAATGCGCGCCCGGAGATTCGATCGATCGTTGCAGGGCGGACCGACAGCGTCCACTGATGCTCACCCGCGCGGAGCCTCGTCGTCGTCCGTTTCGCTGTGCTTCCTCCATGCGCGCGTCGCGCGGCGCATGAAGTTGAGCTGTGACACGAAGCGCTGGCATGCAAAGCAGACCTTCACGTGCACCTGCAGCGCCAGGCGATCGGCGACCGGCAATTCATGCTCCTCGTCCTCGAGCAGCAAGCGCGTCGCCTCGCGGCAGGTCAGTGTGTTCTTCATGTCGGCTCAAACGATGGCCGCGGAGGCGTTGAACCAACGCACCTGAAGGCAATCGCGCAGGCGAAGGCGCGCCCGGTGGAGCAAGACCCACAAGTTGCTTGCAGTGATTGCGAGTTCAGTACAGATCTCATCTGACTCGAGCTCCAGCCATTCACGCATCATAAAGACGCGTGCCTGCACTGGCGGCAGGTTCTCGCAGCAGACTTGCAGTACCTCGAAGAACTGCTTGCGGCTGCAGGCGGCATCGGGGTCGCCCCAGTCCTGTGGTGCGTCACGCCAATGGCCATCGGCCAGGAACAGCGCATCGTCGAGGTCTTCGCCGTCCTCGCCCACCAGGATCGTGGCCTCGCGGGTGTGGCGTCGCAGCTGATCCACCACCTTGTGCTTGAGGATGCCGACCAACCAGGTCTTGAGCTGCGACAGTCCGCCGAACGACTGAGGTCGTTCCAACGCAGCAAGCAGGCTTTCAGACACGGCATCCTCTGCCCATGCGTCGTTGCGGAGTTGCGTTCGGGCGAAACGCAACAGCTGTGGGCGGAGTTGTTCGATCTGCTGGGCGAAGTCCGACATTGACAGAGCGGATAAGTTGGGATGCCCGAGTGTATTGAAACCCCGGTGTCATGACTCGCCTGGCCCGCCCCCGAGTTGAACGAGTCGTCCGCTTCGCGCGCGTTCACGCGCAGGCTGCGCTCCAACGCGGCGCGGGATGTGCGCCTCGGTGCCGTTCATCGACGTGCCGCGGTTCGCGCGCGTCGCGGGGCCGCTGCGCACCAAGCCGCCCTTGGTGCCGATGACCAGCCCCGGCGCGTACGGATGCAGCGCCTCGCGGATCAGCCGCTCGTTGTCGCCAGGGCCATAGACGTCGGCGGTGTCGACGAACTGCACGCCCAGTTCGACAGCGCGACGGAGCACGGCGCACGCGTTCGGTTCGTCCTCCGGCGGGCCCCAGACACCGGGGCCGGTCAGCCGCATCGCGCCGAAGCCCATGCGCCGCATGGGCAGGTCGCCGCCGATGAGGAAGGTGTCGTTGATCTCGTTCGTGTGGAGTCCAAAATCTAAGTGTGGAGAATGGTCCACAGTCCGACCACGCACACGCGCGCGGGATCGCCACCTTCGCCCGCGGCATTGAAGCCGCCCGCGTCGACGACCGCGACAAACGCCATCAATTCCTCGAACAGGTGCGGCAGATCATCCATCAGGGCCGCATCATACGAATGGCCGCGGGCACTCCTGTTCGCGCTAGAGGTTGAAGGAAGTTGTCGCTCCCATCGTCACAGAGGTGGACTCGCGAATCCTTTGGAGCGTGTCGGCTGGGTGCAAAGTGTCGACGATGACGCGATGAACACGATTGTCTGCTCCTTCCCTTGCGTCCTCGCTTGGCGAATAGCTGCTCCACGGTGTCTCGCGCGTCACCTCTCTTAGAGAGTTAGTCGTGGTAGGCCACCTGGAAGTTCTTGTTGCCTTGGAAAGCCGCTGCGGTGGCCGGTGCGGGCTTGGTCTTCTGCCATTCGCTGGTCACGCCTATCGCGAGCTTGGCACTGGCTTTGATGCCTTCAAGAACGCCCGAGACCCGCTCCTGCGCCGGGGTCATCGCAGCGATTCACGCAGGAATCTATGCCACAACCGCAGGCTACCTTCGCATCGACCAGTGCGCAAACTCTTGTGAGAAAAGTTGCACATCATGCAACGGAACTACACCCTGGCAAGCCAGGCGCCCGGTAGTTGTGCAGCATCGGCCGCATATCAAGTTGCGCTCCCTGCAAGGATTGCGCACCGAGTGAAACATGCCGACCATTCGCTCACCACACCATTGAGTTAGCGAGGATCGCATGTCCTTCAAACGCACTTTCGGCTTGAGCCGCCGTACCATCTGCTTGCTGTTCGCCACCTCTCTGTCGTGCGGTGCTGCCTTCGCGCAAGCCAGCTATCGCATCGCTACCGAGGGGACCTACCCACCCTGGAGCTTCAAGGACGCGCAAGGCGCCCTACAGGGTTGGGACGTCGACATCGCCCAGGCGCTGTGCGAGAAGATGAAAGCCAAGTGCGAGGTCGTCGCCCAGGACTGGGACGGCATCATCCCCGGCTTGATGGCGCGCAAGTACGACATGATCGTCGCCAGCATGGCGATCACCGAGCAACGTCGTCAGCGCGTCGACTTCTCGGACAAGTACAAGGAGACTGTCTCGCGATTCGTCGCCAAGAAGGGCACTCCGGAGGATGTCTCTCCAGCGGCGCTGAAAGGCAAGGCCATCGGCGTGCAGCGTGGATCGATCCAGGCGAACTACCTCAGCCAGAACTACAAGGGTTCCGACATCAAGTTCTACGACACCCCTCAAGCCGCCGAGCTCGATCTGGTGGCGGGCAGGGTGGACTACATCCTTGGGAACATGGTGACCTACTTCGTCGGGTTCATGAAGACCCCCGACGCCAAGAACTTCGCCTTCGTCGGGCCGGAGCTCAAGGGGGGCTTGCTGGGCGACGGCAACGGTATCGCCGTCCGCAAGGGTGACGCCGACATGCTGTCCAAGGTCAATGCTGCGCTGGCGGCGATACGCGCCGACGGTACCTACGACCGAATCACGGCGAAGTATTTCCCGTTCAAGCTGATGTAGCGCGCGGTACGTCATGGACTTGCTTCACGGCTTCGGCGGCCAACTGCTGCTAGGGGCGGTATCGACTGTCGAGTTGGCCGCAGCATCGCTGGTGGTCGGGACGCTCTTCGGCGCGCTGGGCTGCTGGATGCAGCTCTCGGGCAGTCGCGTGATGCGGGGCATCGGTTATCTGTACGCCGCAGTGATCCGCGGCGTGCCCGACCTGCTCGTCGTCTTCGCGATCTACTTCGGTGGGTCGCTGACGTTGGCCTCGCTGACGGGCCGCTACGTCGAGATAAACACCTTTGTCGCCGGAGTGGTCGCGCTCGCTTTGTCCTTTGGCGCCTACGCTGCCGAGATCGCGCGCGGCGCGCTGCTCTCCGTCCCGCAGTCGCAACGCGAAGCAGCAAGATCTTTGGGCCTGAATCGCGCGCAGGCACTGTGGACCGTAGTCTTGCCTCAGGCCGCTCGAATCGCGCTGGCGCCGTTCGGCAACCAGTCGATCGTGCTGCTGAAGCAGACGTCCATCGTCTCGATCGTCGGCGCTGACGAGCTTATGCGCAAGGCGGCGGAGGCGTCCGGTGCGACGCGCGAGCCTTTCACGATGTACCTTGCCGCGGCGTGCATCTACCTGGTTCTGACGGGCCTGGCGACGCTGTGCCTCGAATGGTCGGAGCGTCGCGCGTCACGCGCGTTCGGCAGCTGACCATGTTCGATTTCAGCCTCGTTTGGACGGTGTTGCCCACGCTGGGCAAGGGCGCACTCCTCACGCTGAAGCTCACAGCGCTGATCGTCATGCTGGGAACATTGCTGGCGTTCCCCGTCGCGTTGTGCCGCAATGCCCGGTCCCGCACCCTTCGGGTGGCCGCCAATGCCTATGTGATGTTCTTCCGCGGGACGCCGTCGCTGGTCCAGGTGTTTCTGCTGTACTACGGCGCGAGCCAGTTCCAGGCCATTCAGCACTCGGTCTTGTGGCCCGTGCTGCGCGATCCTTTCTGGTGCGTGTTGATTGCTCTGGGACTCAATTCGGCGTCATACACGGGCAAGACGTTGGCCGCAGCTCTTGCGGCGGTCCCGCGAAGCTTGCGCGAAGCGGCGTTCTCGCTCGGACTGAGTCGAATCCAAGCGTTCTGGACCGTCGACCTTCCGCTTGCAGTTAGAGCCGCGCTACCGGCGTTCGGCAACGAAATCATCCTGACCTGCAAGGCAACATCGCTTGCGAGCACGGTGACCTTGCTCGACCTGACCGGCACCGCACGTCTGCTGACCTCGGAGACATACGCGCCTTACGAGGTATTTCTCAGCGCCGGCCTGGTCTACCTCGCCATCAACTACAGCCTGATGTTCGCAACGCGCAGGCTGGAAGCTTTACTCGATCATTCACGCTAGCTGGAGCACTGCCAATGAAGTTCGTCGCACTGGGACCCGCCGGGAGCAACCACGAGTACGTGACGCGCCGGTACCTGGACTTTCACGGAATACGCGATCGCGCGAGCATCGAACTCATCAAGGACTTCGAGCAGGGTGCCGAGGCTGTCCTCGAGCACCGGGCCGATTTCATGATTCAGTGCGCCGTCCATCCAGCCACTATGGCGACCGTGGCGAAGTACCTCGATGGCTTGTATGTGGTGGATACGTTCATCTCGCCGAGTCAGGACTTGGCGATCATCCAGCGCAATGACGCGCAGAAGCCGCGCACGCTGGCCGTGATGCGGCCGACGCTCGACTACACCGATCGTACGAAGTGGGATGACGTCGAGTTCGTCGAGACAGTCGCAGAGGTCAGCAAGGGCCTGGTCGATGGAACCTATGAAGTCGGCCTCGGCTACGTGTCGGTCGCCCAGAAGCATCCGCAACTTCTGCACGTCGTGGAGTTCATCGGTACCGTGGACGACGCCTGGATCGTCTACGGGCGTACCCGGGTGAGCGAGAACCGGCTGCTCGCCTGGCGCGACAGCCCGGCGGCAGCCCTTTACCGGCGGACGGCCTGAGATGGAAGCGAATGCCGAATTCGAGGTGGTCTCGGTCGCCGGGTTAACCAAGCACTTCGGCGCACACCAAGTGCTGGCCAACATCGACTTGGTCGTTCGGGCCAAGGAGCGGGTGGTCGTTTGCGGGCCGTCTGGGTCTGGCAAATCGACACTGGCGAGATGCATCAACGGGCTGGAGCCGTACGAAAGCGGTGACGTCAAGGTCAATGGCGTTCGGATATCGCCCGCTGTCCGCCACGCCGATCTCGTGCGGGCCAACATCGGGATGGTGTTTCAGCAGTTCAATCTCTTCCCACACCTGACCGTTCTAGAGAACTGCATGCTCGCGCAGAATTGGGTGCGCAAGCGAGCCAAGGCGGAGGCAAGGGTCATCGCGATGGAGCAGTTGGAGAAGGTGCGACTGGCGAACAAGGCCGAGGCCTACCCGGCCAAGCTATCCGGCGGACAGCAACAGCGCGTCGCGATCGCGCGGGCTCTGTGTTTGAATCCGTCAGTCATGCTGTTCGATGAAGCCACGTCCGCATTGGACCCTGAGATGGTGAAGGAAGTGCTCGAGACCATGATCCTGCTCGCGCGCGACGGCATGACCATGGTGTGCATCACCCATGAGATGGGATTTGCGCGCGCCGTCGCCGACAAGGTCGTCTTTATGGACGGAGGGCGGATCGTGCAGGAGTCGCCTCCGCAGGAGTTCTTCAGCGACCGCGCGGATCCACGCATATGCAGGTTTCTCAGCCAGACGCTCTAGCCAGCACCACTGCCCATGGCCGCAAGGAAACAGATCCCGTCGCCCTTCCCGACAGCGCGGAAGGCGAGGGTTCCGAAGATCGAGATCAAGCGGCCTGTCGAGCCCAAGCGCAGCACAATATCTTCGAAGGTGGGTGCGCAGATTCGATCGCTGCGTCTTTCGGCTGGCACATCGGCAGGTTCGGTCGCAACCTCGGCAGGTGTCTCTCGCTCGATGTTTTCTCGCATCGAGAACGGACTTGTATCCCCCTCAATCGAAGTACTCGATCGCATTGCAGCAGCGCTCGATGTGCCGATGTCGCGCTTTTTTGTCGACCAAACGCGTCGGCTCGATCTGTCTTACGTGCCTGCTGGAAAGGGCCTGAAGATCGAGCGCGTAGACGCAGTCGCTGGCTACACATATCAGCTTCTGGGTCACTTGCTCTCGGGCAACCTGTTCGTGGAGCCCTACCTGGTCACGTTGTCGGACGACGCCAAGCCATATGCGACATTTCAGCACCCCGGACTCAAGTTCATCTACATGCTATCGGGTCGGATGAAGTATCGATACGGCAGCCGCACGCTCGAACTGAAGCCGGGCGACTCGTTGCTATACGACGCACGCGCGCTGCACGGCGCCGAGATGCTGCGTGAACGTCCGATTGCGTATCTTTCGGTTGTGTTCACGCTGCGCGAATAGGCGCAGCCGCGTTAGTCGCTCAGTCCCCGCACACGCGTGCCAGTCCGCGGTCCAGCGCGATGGACTGCAAGGGCATCAAACGACGGCTCTCAGCGTACGAAGTCGTCGCCTTCGCCATCCGCGTCTTGCAGTCGCTGGCTTCGCGAAGCCTTTGGGTCGCGATCAATTCGTCGATGAACTGGGTCCGCAACTTGTCAAGTGCAGGTCGAAGTTCAGTCTGCAGATCGGCGCGAGGATCCGTAGGCGCCTGTCCAGTTCGCCGCCAGTTGGCCATCAGTGCGAACTGGATCAGTTTGCTCGCCTCGATCTGATCCGCGAAGAAGGCAGATGCCAAGTCGCTCGACAGTCCTCGGCGCTTCGCTTCGTCGGACGCTGCAGCGATTACTTCCTTCTCCCGAGGATCAGACGGAGGGTCTGCGATGGGCTGATTGGTGTCCCACTTCGTCAGCGCAACCTTCTGGGAGATATCCAGCCGAGTCGCGCTCAGATCGACAAGCCTCGCAAAGCTGTCCGTCAGAGGGGTCTGAGCAAGTGTCGTCGACGATGTGAATGCCAGCGCGAGCACTGTTGCGATCGAAGCAATGGCATGGGGAGCGAAACTCGTTGGGGCACGGTGCATGTTTGATCCTTTGGGTCTGGGGGACGTCACGGGCGAGACGTTGTCGTCGAACTTGCTCAACGCAAAACCGTCGTCCCGTCCAGAGAATGACGGTGTCTTACGCGTTGCACAACTCTTGCACTCGGTGCAAATTCGTGCCTCCTGGTAGGGGGTTTGCACTCGGCGAGCTTGGCAGATAGTCGCTGCCTGGCATGCAACGATGGCGCACGAACAATGGAGGTCGGCCGTGGTGATCTACCGAGGCACGTCCGGTCCTACCACTCAGCTCTTCACCCGGCTCTCGGACTCGGCCGAGAACAGCGTCATCGTGTCCGGGATGCTGCTGACCAGCAATCAATGCATGGCTTGGGCAATTGTTGCGATCAGACCGCATAGACATGATTCCAGTTCATTTGGTCGGTTGTTCTCTTTCGCGGGCTCGGACGAGTAAGCGGGAAGAGCCTCGGCCCTCCGATCCGCTGCCGTGGCGATCTAATTCGGACAACACCGTGTTCGCAATCTGCTGGCTTCCTGCTCCGACGGAGTCCCCGTCTAATCTGGCGAATCGAGCCTATCGGCAGAAAGCGCGGAACTTCATAGTGTTGGCATCCAGAAAGATCATTCTCGAAGCGCGCCAGATCCAGAAGAGCTTTGGCCCACTGTCCGTGCTCAGCGACGTCTCATTGAACGTCGCGGAAGGCGAGATCGTCAGCCTCATTGGGCCCTCAGGCTCGGGTAAGACGACGTTTTTGAGGTGCCTGGCGCTGCTTGAGGAGATCTCATCCGGAGAGATCCGCGTTGACGGAACGACCGTCGCAGGAGCGATGTCCGCCCCGCAATCGCAACAGGCCGCCAAATTGATGAGATGGGACATCGGAATGGTGTTCCAGCAATTCAATCTATGGCCGCACATGACCGTCCTTCAGAACGTCATTGAGGCGCCCATTCGCGTTCGCGGCATTGCGCGAGACGCGGCGGTCGCGTCTGCCATCGAGATCCTCACCAAGGTCGGTATTGCGGAGAAGCGAGACGCATATCCGGCGCAACTGTCAGGTGGCCAGCAGCAGCGTGTGGCTATATCGCGCGCCTTGGCAATGAGCCCAAAGGTCATTCTTTTCGATGAGCCGACATCCGCTCTCGATCCCGAGCTTCGTCACGAGGTCTTGGCCGTACTGAAAAAGCTCGCCGAGGAGGGCCAGACCATGATCGTGGTCACGCATGAGATGGGGTTCGCAAAGAGTGTGAGCACGCGTGTCGCATTTCTCGATGGCGGAAAGCTGGTCGAACAAGGTGGATCCGATGAGTTTTTTGGATCGCCCAAGACCGAGAGAGCCAAGCAGTTCCTTGAAATGATGTTCTGACCGACTAACCCCGGAAGCCAAAATGAAATTTCTGTCTGCCCTTGCCGCTGGAATAATTAGTATCTGCGCGATCTTCGGATCGAAGACCGTATACGCGGAGCAAAAAGTCTCGAAACTGGCTCTGATCCCGCAGAAGGGAAAACTTCGAGTTTGCCAAGTTCCAAACTATTACGCCATCTCGTTCCGAAACCCGAAGACCGGGGAGCTTGAAGGGATCGATGTCGACCTCTCCAAGGAGTTTGCGAAGGAGCTCGGCGTTCAGCTGGAAATCGTCGAGACGACCTTCTCGGCCTTCATTGCCGATCTTCAGGCCGACAAGTGCGACATCGGAATGTTCGCCGTTGCCGCCACCCTGAAGCGAGCCAAAGCGGTCGAGTTCTCCAATCCCTATCTCGAGTCAGGCTTGTATGCCATCGTGAAGGAAGGCAGCAAGGTCAAGAAGTGGGGAGACGTCGACCAGGCCGGTACTCGGGTCGTCACCGGTCTCGGAAGCTTCATGGACGATGTCATGAAGGGTTATCTGAAGAAGGCAACCCAGCGTAGCGTGGTGCCACCGGCTGACATGCTGAGCGAACTGGCGGCCAACAAGGCGGACGTGTACATCAGCGACTATCCGGCCAGCGTCCGGATCAAGAAAGAGTTCGATTGGGCGAGGATGATTGCGCCGACCGAGCCACTCGCGGTAACGCCCTATTCATATGTCGTGGCTCCGGGCGATCAGATCTGGTTGAACTACATCAACCTGTTCGTCCGAACGATCCACAACGATGGCCGGCTCAAGACGTATGCGGAGAAGCATAACCTTGGCCCGATGGTCACCAAGTAGCAGTCCTTCGGTGCGGCACACGGGTTAACGCATGAGCACGTACACGTTCAGGTGGGACGT
>Ga0307510_10011386_pt1 | contig 10564 bp, 7 predicted proteins | sample 12_EM_MG_FD_207224 | JGI IMG/M metagenome (GOLD analysis project Ga0307510, IMG submission 207224) | Populus trichocarpa ectomycorrhiza microbial communities from riparian zone in the Pacific Northwest, United States - 12_EM | ecosystem: Host-associated > Plants > Roots > Unclassified | place...
CTGCAGCGTGCTGCGGGCGTCGAAGCTGTTCGCCGACACGACAGTCTCCTTCATTGATGTGCGCGTTCCCACCGCATCCTGCCGCTACGACGTCTTGGCCGATCCGCTAAGGTAAGGCTAAGTTAGGTAAGCCTTACTGCTGGGATCGGCGGAGTGTGCGGCTGCGGTGCACCTCGGCAGATATCTCGATGTCGAGATAACTCTAGTACATGGGGGCGGGCTGGTCATGCCCGGACCCGTCCGCGCCGGAAAACCGGTGGAGCCGACGCGTCGCGCGTCAGTACCGTCCCCGGCGTGACCTACCTGAGCCCGCTCGGCTATCTGCTGGGACTTGAGGGTGCCGCCCTGCTGCGCGGCTTCAGAGAAAGAAGCGCCGACCAGGCCTTCGTCGAGGACCGGATCGCCGAGATCCGCAGGCTGCTGGACACCCCGGAGCTTGCCGATACGGAGGGCGTCACCGCGGTCCCGGGCGCGATCAGCACGGCCGACGTCTATCAGGACTGGGCACCGCACTACGACGCCCCCGGCAACACGATGATCGACGTCGAGCAGCCCGTCGTCCGGCGCATCCTGGACGGCCTGCCGGTCGGCGCGGCGCTGGACGCGGCCTGCGGCACCGGTCGGCACACGGCCTACCTGCACCAGCTCGGCCATCGGGTGACCGGCTTCGACGCCTCGCCGGACATGCTCGCGCGGGCACGCGAGCGGCTGCCGGACGTCGATCTCCGCGAAGCCGATCTGCATCAACTGCCGCTTCCCGACGGTGCGGTCGACACCGTCGTCTGCGCGCTCGCACTGACCCACGTCCCCGATCTGGCGGCCGTACTGGCCGAGTTCGCGCGCGTGCTGCGCCCCGGCGGACACCTCGTGATCTCGGACGCGCACTTCCTCGTGCCCTACCTCAGTCCCACCCTCCCCCGTCGCCCCGGACCGGACGGCCGCCCGACCCTGCTCACCGAATACCATCGCCCGCTCAGCGCGTACCTCTCGGCCGCCCTCCCTCTCGGGTTCCAGGTCCGGCACTGCGAGGAGCCCCGCCGCCCGCGCCGCTCCCTCGATGCCGGCGCCGCCCCGGACCCGCTGCCCACCCATATGTCCTGGGACCTCCTGCACCGGTGCCCCGAAGCGTCCGCCGCCGCCCTGGACGAATCTCCGGTCGCCGTGGTCTGGCACTTCCAACTCGAAGGCAACGGGGCGGAGTGAGCTTCGGCCCGCCGCCATATCCGCGCGTCTTCGGGGTACCCGGTGCGGGACGAAAGGGGGCGGGCATGCCGCTCACGTTCCGCAAGAGCTTCCGGATCCTTCCTTGGCTTCGACTGAACATCAACAAGGGGTCCATGTCGTTCACGACAGGGGGCAAGCAAGGCCCGCGGTACACGCGCAGCACCTCGGGGCGCCGTACGACATCGATGAACCTGCCCGGGCCCTTCGGGTGGCGCAAGACGCGCACCAAGAAGGACGACTGACGGCGGCCGACAGCACCGCTGACCGGTCGTCACCCGAATGGACCCCTCAAGAGGCGCCATCTCATATCTGAGATAACCTCGGCCTCATGGCAGACGACTACCTCGTACGTATCGGCAAGCTCATCCGTGACGCCCGGCAACATCGGGGCTGGACACAGACGCAGCTCGCCGAGGCGCTCGGCACCAGTCAGAGCGCCGTCAATCGCATCGAGCGCGGCAACCAAAACATCAGCCTTGAGATGATCGCTCGAATCGGTGAAGCGCTGGACAGCGAGATCGTCTCTCTGGGCTACGCCGGCCCGATGCATCTGCGGGTGGTCGGCGGCCGTCGGCTGTCCGGTGCGATCGATGTGAAGACCAGCAAGAACGCGTGCGTGGCACTGCTGTGCGCCTCGCTCCTCAACAAGGGGCGCACAGTGCTGCGCCGGGTCGCGCGGATCGAGGAGGTGTACCGCCTTCTGGAGGTACTCGGCTCGATCGGCGTCCGCACCCGCTGGATCAACGACGGCGTCGACCTGGAGATCGTGCCGCCGGCCGAGCTGGAGATGGAGTCGATCGACGCGGAGGCGGCCCGCCGCACGCGCTCGATCATCATGTTCCTCGGCCCGCTGCTGCACCGCATGGACAGCTTCAAGCTGCCGTACGCAGGCGGCTGCGACCTCGGGACGCGCACGATCGAGCCGCATATGATCGCGCTGCGCCGGTTCGGGCTCGACATCGCCGCGACCGAGGGGCTCTACCACGCGCAGGTCGACCGGTCCGTCTCCCCCGGCCGGCCGATCGTGCTGACCGAGCGCGGCGACACCGTCACCGAGAACGCGCTGCTGGCCGCCGCCCGCCACGAGAGCGTCACGGTCATCCGCAACGCGTCCTCCAACTACATGGTCCAGGACCTGTGCTTCTTCCTGGAGGCGCTGGGTGTCAAGGTCGAGGGCATCGGCACCACCACCCTCACCGTGCACGGCGTGCCGACCATCGACGTCGACGTGGACTACTCCCCCTCCGAGGACCCGGTCGAGGCGATGAGCCTGCTGGCCGCCGCCGTCGTCACCGCGTCGGAGCTGACGGTCCGCCGGGTGCCCATCGAGTTCCTGGAGATCGAGCTCGCGGTCCTGGAGGAGATGGGCCTCGACCACGACCGCACCCCCGAGTACGTCGCCGACAACGGCCGTACGCGCCTGGTGGACCTCACGGTCCGGCCCTCCAAGCTGGAGGCGCCGATCGACAAGATCCACCCGATGCCGTTCCCCGGCCTGAACATCGACAACGTCCCGTTCTTCGCGGCGATCGCGGCGGTGGCGCAGGGCCAGACCCTCATCCACGACTGGGTCTACGACAACCGCGCCATCTACCTCACCGACCTCAACCGCCTCGGCGGACGCCTCCAACTCCTCGACCCGCACCGCGTGTTGGTAGAGGGCCCGACCCGCTGGCGCGCCGCCGAGATGATGTGCCCGCCGGCCCTGCGCCCGGCCGTGGTCGTCCTGCTGGCGATGATGGCGGCGGAGGGCACGTCCGTGCTGCGGAACGTGTACGTCATCAACCGGGGCTACGAGGACCTGGCGGAGCGGCTCAACTCCATCGGGGCGCAGATCGAGATCTTCCGGGACATCTGATCGGCGGGGGTGTCGTGCCCCTGGGAGATGAGGGGCACGACACTCCTAAATGCCTGCTGACCTGCTGTTACACACTTGCAGGACCCTCCGTTGATCATCGCTGTTTTTCATCGCCTTGTGCAACGTGCGTGCAAGATGATCTTAAATTGGTGACGATGCATCAGAGATATCTGAGTGACCGTCAGCCTTCACGGAGAGTGCTCGCCCAAGGGGCCCCGCAATGTCCGCACCGACGGCGCCACTGGCGTTCCTGAGATTCGGAGTTCAGTCCTCGCCGCGCACGCGCATCTAGCGCACTACACCGCTACGGCCAGTTCCAGCCCGGACCTCCACACGTACCGGCACCCCTTCGATCATCCGACTGACCCCCACGTCCGGGTCGGTGACCTGCTGACCGAGGCGCCCGCCGAGAACATCCGCAACGGCCCTGCGCGGGAGCGCGTCGAGATGGGCAGTGAAATGCGCACTGCCGTCGTCAGGCCTGCCAACGGGATGGGAGGGCGGACGCGTACGTCGAGACCAGCAAGATCATGAAGGACACCTGCGCGGACATGTCCGTGAAGTACAAGGAGACCGCGCGCGGGGGCCTCGCGGTGAACATCATCGAATGCTAGAGCAGTAGGCACTGACCAGCGCATTCGTGTCTTTCAGCGCCGTCAGGGCCTTCCCCGCCTACGCGGCGGGGAGTCCCTGGACACTCCCTGGGACAGGCGTGAAAGTCCCTGAAAAGTCCCTGTGAAATCCCAGAGGACGAATGCCTGGCCTGGTGGTTCGTGACATCCGCGATCACTGTTCCGATCCGTCCTGACCGCCGACCGGATGTACCAAATCGATCCCTCAAGTCCGTCGGAGGGGTGCTATTCGATACACGACTGCTGCGGAGAGCTCAGGCCTGGACCAGCGGCTAGCTGGCGTGCCCCCGAGGCTGCCAGGTCGCGCCAAGCCGCTTGAGAGATCTCTTCCTCGTTCGACTGCAGCCAAGGTGCTCCTGGACGCCTCACGCTGCCAGGCAACACGTCCGGTGGCCACTCCGCGTCCGGCTCGCTGCAGAGCCATACCTCCGAGTCTCCGTCCCGCGTGGCCGGGCACTGCTGTTGGCACTTTCACAGTCCGCCCGGCCCGGCTCTCCAGCCGGGCCGTCGGCGTGCAGGCACTCGCGGGAGGCGCAGCCGACCCCGGCAGGGGCCGAGCCGTGAACACCCTCGGTCCCCCGGGCAACCAAGGCCGGGACCATCTGCCGGTGGGGAGGGACCTCCGGCCCCTGCCCCCGCGATCACCCCACGAGTTGGCTGGTGGCATGGCCGCCACGCTCGCCCCGAGCAGCCCGGCGCCACCCCTCGCCCCACCCCGCACAGCCACAACGGGTGTCCGGCGCGGGATCCCGAACACTGTCGGCCGCCCGTACACCCCGGGCGGCAGAACGGAGGGACGTCATGGCAGACGCTCCGCACTCATCCCACGCCTACCTCGTCGGCGGCGGCATCGCCTCCCTCGCAACCGCCGCCTTCCTCGTCCGCGACGCGGAGTTCCCCGGCGAACACATCCACGTCCTGGAGGAACTCCCCGTCGCCGGCGGCTCGATGGACGGCAGCGGCGAACCCGCCGGGTACGTCACCCGCGGCGGACGGATGCTGGAGGAAGAGGCCTACACCTGCCTGTGGAACCTCCTGGAGACGATCCCCACCCTCACCGACGAAACGGTGTCGGTTCGCGAGGAGATCACCGAGTTCAACGCCAAGTGGCCCACCGACGCCAAGGCCCGCCTGATCGGCCACGGCACCACGATCCTGAACGCCGCCGACTACGGCCTCGACACCCGCGACCGCCTGGAGCTCACCCGCCTGCTGGTACTGCCCGAAGCGGTCATCGGCGCCCGCAGGATCGAGGACTTCTTCTCACCCCACTTCTTCTCCACCAACTTCTGGACGATGTGGCGCACCACCTTCGCCTTCCAGAACTGGCACAGCGCCATCGAGCTCAAGCGCTACCTCCTGCGCTTCATGCAGGAGTTCCCGCGCATGCACACCCTCGCCGGTGTGCGTCGCACCCGTCTCAACCAGTTCGACTCGATCATCCGGCCGCTACGCACCTGGCTTGAAGCCCGCGGCGTGGTGTTCGAGTACGGGGTGCGGGTCACCGACGTCGCCTTCACCACCGACGAGGACGGCCTACGACGCGCACGCCGCCTGCATCTCGAACGCGACGGGCAACCGGACACGTACGAACTCACCACCGACGACTACGCGTTCCTCACCCTGGGCTCGATGACCGCCGACGCCGCCTACGGCAGCGACGACAGTGCGCCCGAGCTGGTCCGCGACAAGAGGGACGGCGGCTGGCGCCTCTGGGAGACCCTCGCCGCCAAGGCCGACGACTTCGGTCGGCCCACCGCCTTCAACGGCAACGTGGACGAGGCCAAGTGGGAATCCTTCACCCTCACCCTGCGCGACCCGCTGCTCCTGCACCGCATCGAGGAACTGTCCGGCAACCTTCCCGGCACGGGCGCGCTGATGACGTTCAAGGACTCCAACTGGCTGATGTCCGTCGTCGTACCGCACGCTCCGCACTTCGACGGGCAGCCCGATGACGTCTACACGGTGTGGGGCTACGGCCTGTTCACCGACCGCGACGGCGACTTCGTCGGCAAGCCGATGGCCGAGGCCACCGGCCGGGAGATCCTCACCGAACTCCTCGGCCACCTCGGGATGTCGGACATCGAGGAACAGGTCGCGGCCACCACGACCGTGATCCCGGTGATGATGCCGTACATCACCAGCCAGTTCGCCCCGCGCACCACGCACGACCGGCCCCAGGTCATCCCGCGCGGCTCCGCCAACTTCGCCTTCCTGGGGCAGTTCACGGAGATCCCCGAGGACGTGGTCTTCACCGTCGAGTACTCCGTGCGCGGCGCGATGCACGCCGTCTACGGTCTGCTCGGCCTCGACGACCGCGAGATACCCGGCATCCACCACGCCCTGGCCGACCCGGCGACCGCCTTCGACGTGCTCAAGGCCGCGCTGGCCTGAGTGAGGGCGGAAGGGTCAACCGGCCCTGTGGTAAGGCCGGTTGACCCGGTCCCGTGTCCGCCATCATGCCCACATTCTGGTGAGCCCGCCGCCGGTCCGCGCGGAGGCCTGGGGCGGGAAACCCGACGAAGGGAACCGGATCATGACCGACACCGGAACGCTCCTCGCGAAGGTGGTGGGACCGGAGCACGTCCTCACGGAGGACGGTGTTCCGGAGGAGTACGGCCACGACGAGTCACTGGCCGTCGTGCCGCGACGGCCGAGGTACGTGGTGCGTCCCGCGACGGCGGCCGAGGTGTCGGGGGTCGTGGCGGTCGCCGCCGCGCGGCGGGTCCCCGTGACGGCACGGGGTTCCGGCACCGGGCTGTGCGGGGCCTGCGTGCCCGGCGCGGACGGGATCGTCGTGTCCTTCGAGCGCATGGACCGGGTGCTGGAGATCGACACCGACAATCACGTGGCGGTGGTCCAGCCTGGTGTCACCCTGGCCGAACTCGACGACCACGCCGCCGAGTTCGGGCTGTGCTACCCGGTACGCCCGGGTGAGCAGAGCGCGTCGGTCGGCGGCACGATCGCCACCAACGCCGGTGGCATGCACGCCGTCCGGCACGGTGTCACCCGCCACCATGTGCTCGGTGTCGAGGCCGTGTTGGCCTCCGGCGCGGTCGTGCACAGCGGTGGGAAGTACGTGAAGACCAGCACCGGCTACGACCTGACGCAGTTGATCGTCGGCTCTGAGGGCACCCTCGCCCTCGTCACCGAGGCGGTCCTGCGCCTGACGCCCCGCGCCGGGCACGGCGCGACGGTGCTGGCGCCGTTCGCCACGGCCGAGGAGATCGCACGAGCCGTGCCGCGCCTGCTGGCCCGGGGCCTGGATCCGCTGGCCCTGGAGTACGTCGACATGCTCACGATGGCCGCGATGACCGCCCAGCAGGATCTCGGACTCGGCATCCCGGAGCAGGTCCGCGACACGGCACTCGCCTATCTGGTCGTGGTCCTCGAAGAGCAGTCGTCCGAGCGGCTCGACGCCGATGTGGAGTCGCTCGGCGGGCAGTTGCTCGAACTGGGCGCGGCCGACGTCTACGTGCTGCCCGGAGCAGCCGCACGCCAACTGATCGAGGCACGGGAACGAGCCTTCTGGGCAGCCAAGTCGGCCGGCGCCGACGAGATCGTGGACATAGTGGTACCCCGCGCTTCCCTGCCCCGGCTGCTCGCCGCGGCGGACGTGATCGCCCGGGACAGCGGATCGATCATCACCGGCTGCGGGCACGCGGGGGACGGCAACGTGCACCTCGCGGTCTTCCAGCCGGACGAGGAGCGGCGATACGAGGTACTCCGGCGGCTGTTCCGGGCGGGCACGGGCCTCGGCGGGGCGATCTCCGGCGAGCACGGCATCGGGACGGCGAAGAAGCGGTACTTCCTGGAACTGGAGGACCCCGCCAAGGTGGAACTGATGCGCCGGATCAAGCACGCTTTCGACCCCGACGGGATCCTCAACCCCGGTGTCCTCTTCGACTGAACCGGAATGAACCGACCGAGCGCGTGAAGGACGGAATCACCGTGAACGGTGCCCATGCCGTTGCCCGCACCCTCCTGAACTCCGGGGTCGAGGTGTGCTTCGCCAACCCCGGCACCTCCGAACTGCACTTCGTCGCCGCACTGGACGACGAGCCCGACCTGCGGGCCGTGCCCTGCCTGTTCGAGGGCGTGGCCACCGGCGCGGCCGACGGCTACGGCCGGATGACCGGCCGCCCCGCCGCCACCCTGCTGCATCTCGGCCCCGGGCTCGGCAACGGCCTGGCCAACCTCCACAACGCCCGCCGCGCCGGCACCCCGGTGGTGAACCTGGTCGGCGACCACGCGACCTTCCACAAGAAGTACGACGCGCCGCTGGAGTCGGACGTCGACGCGCTGGCCCGTACCGTCTCCGGCTGGGTCCGCCGCTGCGAGGACCCCGCCACGGTCGGCGGTGACGTGGCGGAGGCGGTGGCCGCCGCGACCGGTGCCCCGGGCCAGGTGGCCACCGTGCTGCTGCCCGCCGACGTGTCCTGGTCGGACGGCGCCCGGTCTGCCCCGCCCATCGCGGCCCGCCGTCCAACTGCCGTACCCGCGCGGACCGTTGCCACAGCGGCCGGGGCCCTGCGCACCGGTGAGCCCGCCGCCCTCCTGCTCGGCGGCGCCGCCACCCGCGAACCGGCCCTGAGCACGGCCGGCCGGATCGCCGCCGCCACCGGTGCCCGGCTGCTGTGCGAGACGTTCCCGGCCCGCCTGGAACGCGGCGCGGGCCTGCCAGCCGTCGAGCGTCTCGGCTACCTCGCCGAGGGGGCGATGGCCCAACTCGACGACGTACGGCACCTGGTGCTGGTGGGTGCCCGCGCCCCGGTGTCGTTCTTCGCCCACCCGGGTCTGCCCAGTCAGTTGGTGCCGGACGGCTGCCAGGTGCACACCCTCGCCACGGCGGCCGACGACATCTCCGCCGCCCTGGGCGACTTGGCGGACGCAGTCGCCGTGGACGTATCGGCGGTGCTTCAGCCCGCCGCACGGCCGGCGTCGCCGACCGGCACGCTGACCGCCGAGTCCGCCGCCATGGCCATCGGCGCGCTGCTCCCCGAAGGAGCGATCGTGGTCGACGAGGCCAACACCTCCGGACTCTGGCTCCCCGGGGCCACGGCGGGCGCACCGCGCCACGACTGGCTCACCCTCACCGGCGGTGCCATCGGCCAGGGCCTGCCGCTCGCCGCCGGGGCCGCAGTCGCGTGTCCGGACCGGCCGGTGCTGTGCCTGGAGGCCGACGGCAGCGCCATGTACACCCTCTCGGCGCTGTGGACCCATGCCCGCGAAGGTCTCGACATCACCACCGTGATCTTCGCCAACGGCTCCTACGCGATCCTCAACATGGAGTCCCAGCGCCTCGGTACCCGCGCGGGCGGCCCCGCCCACCGCGACCTGCTCGATCTGACCCGGCCCGGCCTCGACTTCGTCGCCCTCGCCCGGGGCATGGGCGTACCGGCGTCGCGGGCGACCACCGCCGAGGAGTTCACGGACCGGTTGCGCGAGGCCTTCGCCGAGCCGGGGCCGCATCTGATCGAGGCGGTCGTGCCGGCGCTGTTCTGAACTGTCGCCGGCCGACGGTCACCTTGCGACCTGCTGGAAGACAAAGGTGGCCTGGGCATTCGTGATGATGCGACTGGTACGGGACGAGGTACTACAGGTCGTCGAATCCTTGGACCGGGCGGCCGATCGTCCAGACATCGCCGGGCGCGCGGACGAACGCGTGATGTGCTTGCATGTCTCGCTTCAACTGCGCGGCGGAGACTACGTGGCCTCGCCGGGCGAGCGCGTCGCGAAGTTGCGCGGGTGTCAGGGACCGACCGCAGCGCGCGAGGTGCCGGGCAGCCAGTTGCTCGCTGGTGGGGTAGGCCGGGGGCTGCACTACGACGAACGAGTCACTGAGCGCCTGGTGCTCGTTCATCGCAGCCTCGGTCACCTCCAGCAGTGGCCTGGCCGCCTCCCTCACCCGCGCGAGGTGTTGACGCCAGTTGTCGCGGGTCAAGTAGCCGTTTCGGTGGCACCACCACAGCAGCCCGGCCGCAATGACCGTCGTGAGCAGCGGGTGGTTCACGGCCAGGACGATCAGGTTTCGGAGACCGGCTCCGAACAGCTCAAACACGAGGTTGATGAGGACCAGCGCGTCCGCGGCCGTGGCCTCCAGGCCGGCCATGCGCAGTACCCCCTGGGCGACGGGGACCCACTCGATGACGCCGAACCCGAAACGGAAGAAGACGCTGTCCTGGGAGACGATGACGCACGGCCCCAGGAACTCCGCGAGCGCCATCGTGGGCGCGTCGTCCGGGTCGCCCTGATGCCTTGGCGGCATCTCCGGATCGACCCGGAGGACGCGCTGGGTCCCTGGGGACAGGTGATCGCGGATCTCCAGATCGACCACACGCAGGGAGGGAAGGATCTGCCGCTCGAACAGACGGCGTACCTGATGCTCCAACACCTTGTAGTGGTCTGCCATTCGCGGCAAGTGTCTGTCGATCTCGCCGAGCACGTGCGCAGCGATGTAGGGGTTGGAGCGGCCCGTGCCCGCCAGGCCCGTGATCTTGTCCTGTTGAAGGCCGTGCTTGACCATGTAGCAGGCTTCGACCAGGAGCGCGTTGGCATCGAGGATGGGCAGCAGCATCTGCTGGCTCAACACCATCGGGTTGATGGCGGGCCCGGCGGGGACCAGCAACTGCGACGCCCAAGCGGCACGGTCTTGCGTCATGCATCAAGTGTGGCCGCAGCCACTGACATCCGGGCAGGATTTTCCGTCCCGGCACCGCCCTGGTCGACAGCCTCGGAAAACTGGCCCAGCATCAGAAACACGATTCTGGTCCGGCTCACTGAAATCGGCAGGCCTCCGCTGTTCATATCTGTCCATCCAGCCCTGGGCCGGGTGGAGGCTCGCCCTATG
>Ga0307510_10011387_pt1 | contig 10563 bp, 10 predicted proteins | sample 12_EM_MG_FD_207224 | JGI IMG/M metagenome (GOLD analysis project Ga0307510, IMG submission 207224) | Populus trichocarpa ectomycorrhiza microbial communities from riparian zone in the Pacific Northwest, United States - 12_EM | ecosystem: Host-associated > Plants > Roots > Unclassified | place...
TAGTTGATGCTACAGAGATCTTTATCACAATGTAGTGCTATAGATAGTACAATCAAAGTGGGGTGCAGGTCAGGGAGAGAGGCTTATTGGTGCTTACCAACTCCATCTTGAAGTTTTCCTTCTATAGCTGTTTATCAGCAGATATGCCACTAGCCTGTATGGCAGCCTGTTGTGTTCTTGATGTGCCAATACTAGCTAATTTTCCAAATATTATAAGGCATGCAATGGGCCAATGCAAGAGTTTGCACTAGAAAGCTTAGAGGCTGCTGTGGGCCAACTCAAGCTTACCAGAAAGGGGAAGCCTATTGACAACATCAGCCAATGCAAGGATTTTCTCAGCAGCTCTCCTTCTATATGCAAAGCATATAGTATAGATCCAAACAGTAGTCTTGTATGGCAACATATTGTACACTTGACAGGCCAATACAAGCTAATTATCCAAATATGATTGTGTATGCAATTGGCCCATGTGAGGGCTTATATATGATTTCTTTCAGACTGCCTGTAGGCTGACTCAAACCCATTGGTAAGAGGTAATTCAGTTAAAACATGGGCCAATGCAAGCATTTCCCTGCAGCCATCCCAGCTGCCCATATAGGCCTATGCTGCAGCATTGTGTATTTTTCACTCAATGAACCAATGTGAGCTCATTGCCAATTGGCCCATGCAAGGGCTTATATGGCATTTCTTACAGGCTGCCTGTGGGCTAACTCAAGCCTATTGATAAGAGGTAATTCATTTAAAATGTAGGGTCAAGGTGGGCAGTCTCTCAGCAGCTATTCTAGCTGCCTCTATTAGCCCACCCAATAATATTTTGCAGCAGCTTATTTTGCACTTGATGGGCTGATGCAAGGTAATTGCCAAAATGTTATTGTGCATGCAATTGGCCCATGTGAGGGCCTACATGCCATTTCTGTTAAGGCTTCAACGGGCCTTGATAGTACGACTTGTACTAAGAGTTAACTGGTGGCGAGTATCTGAAGAGGTAGAAGTCTCTAGTATTGCTAGAGACGACTCTGAGAGGCTTATGTAAGAGATGAGGAAAGGGGAGGCACTTTGGGGAGCTTTCAAGAATGTTGATATTGAGAATCAAGTCAAGCTTAGGGCTTGACTGTCGAAATACAGGGCGCTTATATACAGGCACGGCCGCGCACGGGCCATGGTCACTAAGGTAGGTACTTCTGGTCAAGAGGGGGCTGTCTGTATCGTATGGTACTCCGCGGACAAGTGCTGCGGTCTGTATGAGTCGAACAATAGAGAATGAGCGAGAGCAAATGATAAAGTGACAAGTTGCCTAATCCATCCTTAAGGGTCGAACAATGGCGGCGGGTCATTCCAAGAAGAGAAGCGTCGTCATGATGCGATGACGACCACGAGGTTTGAGATTGATCCGAGGAGATCTGGTCTCCGCGTGCCCATTCTGGTTTAATGGGCGCCTAGCGTAAGCAACTACCCTTTAAGGTAGTCCGTATTGATGGTGACCCAATTAAGGGCCATGTCGCTATCCGTGTTGTCTGTGGAGCTCTGCGTTGATGAGGGATGGTCTGCGGATCCTTCAGGAGAGGTCGACTGGTAACCCTGACTCTGGGGCGAGGTGCCAGCTATGGGCGACAAGGCAGTGGGCGTGATTGAGTGGTAACTGCCTTCACAACTAGTGCGTTGGCGTATGGGTGCTGATGAGGAACTTGTAGGTGACAGGGAGTGCTTGCGGGACACAGGACTATCCGGGGCAAGGTACTCTTGCCATGGTATGACGGGGGACTCTTCTGGGGACAAGGCATGCGTGTTGCCTCCAGGGACATCGGGTTCATATGGAATGAATGGTTCTGGCTCTAAGGACGGCGCATCCTCCATGGGACTGTCTGGGTCTTCCAGTGGGTTCTCTACTGGGGGTGGCTCTTGGTACATCTCCATTGAGGAGTATTCCCAGCGATGGATGTTCCAGGGGACGGGGACGAGGGGCTCGACTGGGGGCTGATCAAGGGGTGACAATGGTTTGGATGGTTCACTGGGTGGTAGCAGTGGCAGGTCTGGTAGGAATGATGGTTCCAATGGTAGTGGTCGCTTAGGCGTGGATAGGGTGATGAGGAGGGGGTCCGACAAGGATGAGAAAAATTGGGGTGGATCATAACAATTTCCTATGGGCCACTGTGGGCTAGCCTGGGCCTATCAAAAAGGGGCAGGCCACTAACAGCCTGATGTTGATGGGCCAATGAGACCAAATATTGTTTCACATGAAATTGGCCTATTTGAGGACTTGAATGCAATTTTTTACAGGCTGCAATAGGTTGATTTGAGCCCATTGGTAAGAAGTAATTCATTAAAAAGGTAGGCCAATGTGGGCATTTCTCAGCAGCCATTCTAGCTACTTATGTTGGCCCATACAGCAGCCTTGTGCTGCAGCTCATTGTATACTCAATGGCCAATGCAAGCCCATTGCCAATTGGCCCATGCAAAGGCTTGTATGCAATTTCTTACAGGCTGATATGGGCCAACTTGAGCCCATTGCCAATTGGCCCATGCAAGGGCTTGCATTAAATTTCTTACAGGCTGCTGTTGGCCAACTCAAGTCCATTGGTAAGAGGCAATTCATTACAAACATGGGCCAGTACAAGCATCTTCAGGGCAGCCATCCTAGCTGCCCATGTAGGCCTACACAGCAGTCTCATGCAGCTGCTCATTGTGTGCTCAATGGGCCAATGTGAGCCTATTGCTAATTAGCCCAGGTGAGGGCTTAAGCAACATTTCTTACAGGCTGCTGGTGGCTGACTCAATCCCATCAGTAAGAGGCAATTCATTAAAAACATGGGCCATTGTGAGCATTTCCTGGCAGCCATCCCAGCTGCCCATATAGGCCCACATGGCAGCCTCACGTGAAAGCTGGTTGTGTGCTCAATGGGCCAATGCGAGCCCACTGCCAATTGGCCCATGCAAGGGCTTACATGAAATTTATTATAGGCTGCTGTTGGCCAACTCAAGCCCATTGGTAGAGGTAATTCATTAAAAGCATGGGCCATTGCAAGCATTTCCTGGCAGCCATCCCAGCATTTTGCAACAGCCATCCTAGCTGCCCATATATGCACATACAGCAGCCTTGTGTGGCAGCTGGTTGTGTGCTTCATGGGCCAATGCAAGTCCATTGCTGATTGGCCCATGCAAGGGCTTACATGACATTTCTTATGGGCTGCGGTTGGTCGACTCAAGCCCATCGGGAGCCCATCAGTAGAGGCAATTCATTAAAAATGTGGGCCATTGCAAGCATTTTGTGGCACCCATCCTAGCTGCCCATATAGGCTCATGTGGCAGCCTTGTGTGCCAACTCATTTTGCACTCAATGGGCCAATACAAGGGCTTGCATGAGATTTCTTACAGACTGCTATTGGCCAACTCAAGCCCATCGGTGAAGGCAATTCATTAAAAACGTGGGCCATTGTGAGCATTTCCCGGCAGTCATCCTAGCTGCCTATATAGGCCCACAGAGCAGTTTCGTGTGGCAACTCATTGCAGGCTCAATGGGCCAATGCGAGCTGCTGTTGGCCAACTCGAGCCCATCGGTGAAGACAATTCATTAAAAACGTGGGCCATTGCAAGCATTTCCTGGCAGGGATCCTAGCTGCCCATATAGGCCCATGCGGCAGCCTTGTGCAGCAACTCATTTTGCACTCAATGGGCCAATGCAAGGGCTTGCATGAGATTTCTTACAGGCTGCTGTTGGCCAACTCAAGCCCATCGGTGAAGGCAATTCATTGAAAATGTGGGCCATTGCGAGCATTTCCCGGCAGTCATCCTAGCTGCCTATATAGGCCCACGCAGCAGTTTCGTGGCAGCTCATTGCAGGCTCAATGGGCCAATGTGAGGGCTTTCATGACATTTCTTACAGGCTGCTGTTGGCCAACTCGAGCCCATCGGTAGAGGCAATTCATTGAAAGCATGGGCCATTGCGAGCATTTCCCGGCAGCCATCCCAGCTGCCAATATAGGCCCATGCGGCAGCATTGCATGGCAGCTCATTTTCGCTCAATGGGCCAATGCGAGCCTACTGCCAATTGGCCCATGTGAGGGCCTGCATGAAGTTTCTTACAGGCTGCTGTTGGCCAACTCGAGCCCGTCGGTAGAGACAATTTGTTAAAAGCATGGGCCATTGCGAGCATTTCCTGGCAGCCATCCCAGCTGCCCATATAGGCCCACACGGCAGCCTCACGTGAAAGCTGGTTGTGTGCTCAATGGGCCAATGCGAGCCCGCTGCCAATTGGCCCATGCGAGGGCTTACATGACATTTATTATAGGCTGCTGTTGGCCAACTCAAGCCCATCAGTAGAGGCAATTCATTAAAAGCATGGGCCATTGCGAGCATTTCCTGGCAGCCATCCCAGCTGCCCATATAGGCCCACACGGCAGCCTCACGTGAAAGCTGGTTGTGTGCTCAATGGGCCAATGTGAGCCTGCTGCCAATTGGCCCATGCAAGGGCTTACATGACATTTATTATAGGCTGCTGTTGGCCAACTCAAGCCCATCGGTAAGAGTTATTTCAAGAAAAACGCGGGCCAATGCAAGCATTTCCCGGCAGCCATCCCAGCTGCCTATGTAGGCCCACACAGCAGCCTTGTGCGGCAGCTGGTTGTGTGCTTCATGGGCCAATACAAGCCAATTGCCCAAATATCATTGGGCATGCAATTGGCCTATGCAAGGGCTTTGCATTTGATTTCCCATAGACTGATGTGGGCCAATCTGAGCTCATCAACAAAGCAGTTTATTTACAATGTGGGCCAACTCAAAGCTATTGGTAGCCCTCTTCATGCTGGGCCCACTTGTAACCCATGCCAGCTTTTTATTCAGTTGGCCAATGTGGGCTTTTACAAATGTATAGGCAAAATTGCACATGGGCTTTCACGTATACATGGTCCATATATTGCTGAATTATGTGAAAGCTCACCTAGAGCCATTCGGACACTCTCTGCCAACATCTTGTTGTCCAGGTCTAGAAGTAAGATCGTTCATCAACGTCAGACAAACAAGCCTAGTACTGTCTGTGTCGGGAACCTACTATGTCCCCATAGTAGGACACGACGACGACAAGGGTTTGAAGGTGACTGATCCACAAAGGTCAACAATGTCGAGCTTGAAGGAGACGGAGCTTAGATCTTGAAGAGGGAAAGGGGAAAAGAGTGAATGGTGATTTAGAGTCTTGTAATCACTTATTGGCAGTTATTATGTAAGGGTTGACAAGAGAACAGTCTGAGGACTGTTCATGTAATTTCGCAGGTCTTATATACTAATACAGGGGGGTCTGTGTGTAGTTAAGGGTAGGCATAATAGAGAGAGACGGGTGGACATGTGCCCCTTTAGGGCAGGTAGTAATACAAGAGACGGGTGAGACTTGAGCTAAGAATAGACACGAACTAATAATAGATGAACTGCGGACTGTGCCGCAGTTCTGCAGTAAGTCTTGTGACTTCGTTGATTCTTGATCAACTGTTGATCATTCCCACGGTTTTCCACGTGTGGATCAACGGACAAGATGCGTGTAGAAAGCGCGCACGATCAGGTGATCGTGTAGATGACCAATCCCTTGGTAGGTCATGTGTTAGGTTCCCACAGTCACGTGCTGTTAAGTCACGTGCTTGTTCGAGGGTTTGTATGTCATGTGATGAGTCACGTGCTAGGTCATGTGGTGGGGATTTCCCAGGGTCACGTGGTCGAAGATTTACTTTGGCTGCTAGTCGTTGACCAGGCTTTATCGCAGGCTCGGGAGGGCGTTGGATAGTCACTTGGCTATAGCTTGGTTTAGGGGTGGTTCTCGTGGGACTCATAGGGGTTTGGACTTGGTTCCTAGATGGCGTGGACTTCGTCCACAACAGTCTGCTCACCATTCATACCAAGCCTCCTATGTTGGACAAGACCGTGCAGAACTTCAAGGGTCTGCGCTCCAGCCGCCCGGGCCTTGTCCTAGGTGAGCCGTTCTAGTCATTGGAGGACAGCCTCAATCTCATTCTCCCCGAGCAATTTTTTCATGAATTTTCCTATGCTGTGTTAAGTGAGAGTACAACAACAGCAAGGACATGACTTACTTAGAGGTCCCTGTTTCGCCTGCTTCGTCGCCAGAGCAAGAGTAGAGATAACCTCTACTATAATCTTTACAACAATGTCCTTCATCGCTTCTGAGAGAGTGATCTTTGTGTAAATTTCGAGTCTGCTGAGAAATCTCTCGACAGACTCGAACAACTCCACAAGAGCGTCATAGCTTGCATTGACGTCCTTCACCGCCTGATATACTCCAGTGTCACAAGGGTATATGGGCTTGAATGATGAAAGACCTACACCAAGCAAGATTCCGAAGGCAGCGAATACTGCTTTTGCTGGTGGGAGTGGCTACGGAATACGCGTCAGTGGCGAAGATATGGAAATGAAGGACTTCAGACATACCAGAGCAACGACCTTGCCAAGAAACATGTTTGAAGAAAGTGTAAACAGAACGTAGACAGCACATTTCATCGGTCTCATGATCTTTCCATGGTCACCTTGGAATTTTTGGAACGCCTTTGCGTGCTCTTGATAGTCTTGAAGAACAGATGTGACCAAGTCGACCAAGTTGCACTTTTTGAGCTTCTTGGTGAGGGGATGATGTTCTAATCTCTTCCCTGTCTGCTTTGCATAGTCATGCAAGGCGGCGTTGAGGAGTAACTCAAACGGCAATGGTGGGGAGGTATGAGTCGCATGACTCCTTTTGAAAGTCGAACTGACGATGCCCATGAAGGAGGAATTAGAGTGTGGTAAGGTGAAGACGAGGAGGTGGTGGGATGTGCTGGTAGAGAGCTGAGGGAAAATAGACACAATGCCTTGCGCCTAACGCATTGCGATCTATAACTGCCAAGGAGTGTTTCCCACAAACCTGGACACCCGGAGAGTTTTCATTTGTGGCAATGCTGGGAAGTTGGCTGAAATGTAGACCGCACGCTCCTACGCTACTTGTGGGCATAAAGTCAAATTAAGAAACGTGTCAGAAGACGGAGGCAAAAGTCCAGAATTGAGATAGGCCAATCATGACTTGAGAACCACAACGAGGTCGGCAATCCCCTTAGTTAATCCTCTTTTCGGACTAGATCGAACATGTTAGAGTCCCAAATTGCTGACCATGACATGAGCGTGTTCAAGAACACCCCTCAATTCTATTTTGCTTGCAGATGTGATAAGAAGCTTGTAGGTTCAAACCTGAACGGCCCTGCGTTAGATTACTACCATCCAGTCTGTGACCAGCGACCATAATCCCAATTAAGACACCTGGCAAACAAGTGTTGTGAACAGAGTTGTACAGTAGCCACAGCAACGATTGAAACTAAAGCGCAGTGGCTCTGGCGGCATTCGGAGAACACTAGGGTTTAAACTTGTCCAGAGGTTGATCGGAGCTCCACATTGGGCGTTCTCTGTCAACCATTTTAAGCGGACTGTATCATAGGCGGAGTGTGAAGGGGAACAGCTGGAGACACAGGACAACCGAGACCAGGGTAGTAAGATAAATTAGAGCGCCGGTGCAACGATGCATCCAAGAGTAATTTACTTACAAGGGGTACAGCGTGATTCTCGGGGGCCAATCAGTTTATGGCGTGTGTGATTTGTGTTGGGACACCACCCACTGTAAGTTGGACAGTTTCAGCGGAATGCGTCACACCCCAAAAAAGGAATTACACCAGTAGTTTGGTACTGCTGTCAGAAAACCATCAGAATTTTGTACTCAGCAGAATAAAAAGATCTTGGAACATTTGATGTAAGCAAAACAAACAAAACGCACATGTCGCTAAGGCACGTGTTTTGATAAGCTGAGTGGGAGGCCTGGGGGATAAATGGGTGCACGCAAGGGCATTCCTGGGCATTATTTAAGCCCCAGAAAGTGTTTAGTGCAGAGGCCCTCGTATGTGCAAGCCTAGGAAATGTCTTTTATCATCGATATTTGGTGCTCATATATATTAAGAGGAATAGTGATAACAAGCTTGAGTGGTAGAGTGGTAGCTACATTTGTGTCTATGTTAGTAAATGGGCTGGGTCCGTGGGTTTGATTCTGTGTTGGGGCAATCTTTTTTTTCATGCTGCATATATATTATTTATTTTTAGCAAAAATGTTACCTGTTGCACTAGTTGTTAGCCGCAAGAATTAATAATAAACACAGTGTGAAATAGTCCAATGTTGGGGCACATGAAGCAGACACAAAATATCATACAAGTCAATTTCTCATTGACAAGGCAGAAGGGCCAGGCACCTGGCAGCATGCAGATCCGCTCCGCTGTGCTTTCCCCCACCCACGCACCCCCTTCTGCTACACTGGCTGGCTCCATTAGACATCTTTACAATTGCAAAAACCCATCTGCAGAGGTCCCGGCTGCATATCCCCCATCAAGTGCTGCCCCTGGGCCTGCACTTTTGTGACTTTCAGCTGCTTTCCCCGGGCCCGCATTTGCGCCCCCTTTCTCTGCTGGTTCAGGGCTTGCACATATGAGGGCCTCTGCACTAAACACTTTCCGGGTGTTAAGGCCTATTGAACCTTAAGGTGCGACGTGCGCAAAGGTGAGATATGCAGCAGTGACGAAGTTACAAGGGTCGTAATTCCCTTAGTAACCTAAGTGCTTTGGAAGGTGATAAAAGCGAGGAGGTTGCTAAGACCAATGTCTGGGTGATGATAAAGAGGAAAAGGAAGTATCTTCAAGGATTTGAAGATAACTTCAAAGAAGAATAAAAGGGAAATGTTTGTTCAAGCAACAAGGACTGAGAACACAATAGATTGCAAACTAAGTCAGGCTTAAGGCCCAACTCTAGGATATAAGCCCAGCTTATATACAAAAAGGGCAGCTACCTGACTAAGCATACAAAGACAGAGAACAATAGAGTCACGAACAATAGGCATCACAGAACAATGGGGTCACAAACAATGGTGGTCACAGACTACCATAATGAGAGAACAATAGGGAACATACAAAAGGAGGGAACAATGAAGTTCCTGACAAGATGGCTCTGTTGTACAGGTAAGCGGTCATGTGAGTCGAAGTCATGTGATTGTATAAGTACATATCGGTCAAGAAAAGAAAGAAAAATGTGGGCCAAGTGCCCAGGAGCGTAACACTGGGCTTAAATAATGCCTGGGAACACCTTTGTGCACGCCCATCTATCCCCTGGCCTCCCACTTGGCTTATCAAAACATGTGCTTTAGCAACATGTGGATTTTGTTTGTTTTGCTTATATCAAATGTTCCAAGATCTTTTTATTCTGCTGAGTACAAAATTCTGATGGTTTTCTGACAGTGGTACCAAACTACTGGTGTAATTCCTTTTTTGGGGTGTGATGCGTTCCGCTAAAACTGTCCAACTCCCACTGTAGTGTAGTGTTGCCGCAGAGCTGAGTTGAGCTGAGTCGAGTCGAACTCTGGGCCAACTCCATGCACCCAGAGTTGCACCTGAGGCAACTCCATAGTCAGGAACGAGTTGGCAGGCACGGCCCAGGAGCATCCACCAATCAAATTTCAGGGTTTGGTAACATTGTAGTCATCACTCAGGCTGTTCTGGCTGTTCTATCATATGTTGCAATGCAGCATTTTATCCAATTGAGCAAGCAATCTCTCTACATTATTTACTAGTCCAACTCTATGGCCCAATTAGCATAAAGATCATGTAACTCTGCTTCTTTCCCAGCCTTCAGCAGCTCAAGCATTGCCGCTTCCATCACTGGGCCTTCAATAGTGTAGTCCTCCTCCCTTGCAAGGAGGCCTGCTGTGAAATCAAGGCACTCCTGATGATATAAGGGCTTTAATACTTGGAGCATCCCAATCGTAGTGGGGTCAAGCTGGCTGCGACGCACTGGTGAAGTGTGGTTACCAACGGCGTTTAGGAAACCTGTCGAAGGCCATGGAAGGGTGAATATTGTGGGTCAGAGATGTAGATAGCTGCCACCAAAAGGGCGCCACCTGGTGAGCCACTCCTCAAAAACAGGAGATGTGCATGTTAGATGGACAGGGGAGTAGAAAATCCAGTGTTTATTCGGTCATGTCATGAAAGCGCACGGTTCTATCAAGGACTGTTGTTTGGTTTAGTGTGGCTCCAACCCAAATACGGTAATTGTAAACCAAATGCGGTAACAACCATAGCTGACTCCGTTGCAGCTCTTTCAACCAGAGCTGAGTCGAGTTCGCGAACTCTGGCAACTCGACTCCGGTAACTCCGAGTTGACTCAACTCTGCGGCAACACTACTGTAGTGGAGTCACTCGAGAATTTGAAATTCGTGACATGGTGTTTGTTTTCAGGGAGCATGTGTATGATCGTATTTCTGCTCTCTGCCAAACACGGGGAGTTACCGTATCCGGTCAAATGAACGTCCGGCCGCCAGATTGCCACATCCACATGTCTTGTTTCTGACCGTTTCTGCAATCGTGTTAATATCCACTCAAACCTCATCGCCAAGCCATCGACCTCAAACCCTCAGAGCCCTGGCCGTAAGCTTCAGAGCACTCAAATAAGACGAACGCGTTTCACACGACTCGTGGCATTCACTTATCGTAGTACGCATCACTAACCGATGTGAT
>Ga0307510_10011388_pt1 | contig 10563 bp, 7 predicted proteins | sample 12_EM_MG_FD_207224 | JGI IMG/M metagenome (GOLD analysis project Ga0307510, IMG submission 207224) | Populus trichocarpa ectomycorrhiza microbial communities from riparian zone in the Pacific Northwest, United States - 12_EM | ecosystem: Host-associated > Plants > Roots > Unclassified | place...
TAAAAGAAAGAAAGAAAGAAAGGAGAGTGGATCTCAGATGCTTGGCTGGGGAATTCGACAGCGAACCCGAGTCTGAACCCTCGAATTGCCCTTTAAAAGACTCCTCTCTCAGTCTCACCAACCATTACCGACACCTACCCCACCGAAGGAGTCATAATTCAAATCTCCAGCGCCGAGCTATAGACAAAACAGCATAGGAAACATCAAAGGAAGAAACAAAGTCAAGTTTTTAGTACTCCTCGACGCATCTTCACTCCCTAGAAAGGCAAGCATCGGTCAGCACCAAGCTGATCAATCTCCGTTCATTTCACTACTTAAAATTTAGAAATGGCAATCGCCGCCTGCTTCTTCACCGCCTCTATACCTAACAATACAAACGCCAAGCTCATCAATCTCCGTTCATTTAACCCCTCCTCCTCTCTCCATCTCCATCTCCGCCTCCCCCTTCCTCCCCTCTCCTCCCCCCTCCGCCACCAGCACAACAACCACCGCCTCCCTCTCTTCATCCCATGCTCTTCTGGTGGAGATGGCGGCATCAACCACCACCCCCCTCCCTCAGGGGGTGGCGGGGGAGATAACAGTGACGACAACAGCCACAATGGCGATGGTGATAGTGCGGAGGATAAGAATAGGGGGGAGGCGATGGTGGTGTTGGCGGAGGCGAAGCGCTCTTTGGAGAGTTTTCCGAAGGATTTAGCGGCGGCGATCCAGGCCGGGAAGATACCAGGGTCAGTGGTTTCGAGGTTTCTGGAGCTTGAAGAGTCACGGTTTTTCGGGTGGTTGATGCAGTTTGATGGGTTTAGGGAGAGGTTGTTGGCTGATGATCTGTTTATGGCTAAAGTTGGGATGGAATGTTTTGTTGGTATGTTCACTAAGGTAGGTATAGTATTACCATTTTCAGTAATTTGTTTTTTACATCATTGGAAACGACAATGCATTTAATCATCTGAATATGATGTCAACGGGTGTTTGATTGGGACGGTCAATTGGATAGATTTTGCTTGAAAAAGTTTAAAATTCCATACTTTGGTTCCTATTTCATGTGCGTCTGCTTTCGACAAATCATTTGGACAATTTGAATATAATGCAAAATGGTACATTTTTGAACTTCTTCATGATGGTTTCATTTTAATGGTAAAGCATGCTTGTCTGTCTATATATGTATGAAGAGAATAGTATTGAAAGATACTTTTTTTATCCTGTTGGTTTATTTCTATGATGAGAGATCGACTTATAGAGGGAATACAAATGGGGTTTAGAGTTATCTCAACACCAGTGTTTCACTTGGGTGGTTGAGTTGTTTGATAATGTGAGGTTGGAGCATACCAAAATTCATAAGAAGTATACGATGGTGCTTATAGGGATATAGCACTGTAAATTGGTTGGCACGAAGAAAAAAGGTGTCATGCAGTTATTGATTTTCTTGAGGGTAAGTCAATTTTCTAGTGGTACGAAGATAATCTTTGCACAAGGGATTGTTATGCAATGGTAATGAAGCTTGTTTATGCCATTACCAACTATTTGACTGATCCAAGCCCAATCCTTCAAGTTTAGAAGCACCTCCATACCCTGAAAGAAGTGAGCTCTTCCCTCATGATGACTAGCAAAAATTGAACTGGAAATTTTTTGATCTGCTCCACTTGTAATGATAATGAGCTTTTATGTGCCTTTTCTGCTTTTATGTTTTCCTTCTTCCTCGTCCATCCCTTCCAGTTCGCTGCATTTGTTTATAGTTTGTACTGACATTAGATTTCTTTACCTTGTAGTGACTTTTACTTTTTTTTTTTAAATTTTTTAGACTGCTGCAGAGTATGAGCGTCGGAGAGAGAATTTTTTCAACGAGCTGGAAGTTGTTTTTGCTGATGTGGTAGGACTATTGTCATTTTTTCAAAGAAGTCAATACTTTGGAGGATTTCCTGTGCATTTCATTTTGAAAACGTGGTATTTCCATTCCTCAGTTGGAATTCATTTTTTTCTTAGGTGATGGCCATAATTGCAGATTTCATGCTTGTTTATCTTCCTGCTCCCACGGTGTCTCTCCGACCACCACTAGCAGGAAATGCTGGATCTATTGCAAAGTTCTTACACAACTGCCCTGATAATGCATTCCAGGTTTCTGATTTATCAATAAACTTATGCATTATCCAGTAAGTTTTATGAAGATGTTTTGAGAATAGAAAATTTAAGATAGTCACCTGTTCCTTGAATCCTCATTACAGGTTGCTCTTGCTGGAACTTCCTATTCACTGTTACAGAGATTAGGGGCTATAGCGGTAATCTTTTTTTGCGTATTGCTCATTGTTAATTAAAAATCTTAATTCCCTTGCCAAGAGCAACAGTCATTTTGTCAATTTGTTATTGCAGCGCAATGGAGCAAAGCTTTTTGCTGTTGGCACCGCCTCATCACTAGTAAGTTCTTACTGACAGGAAGTTATATATCACTTTTTAGATTTATTTTGTGCTGTGAAATGAATTTGAATTTGACAGGATGCTATCCTTCAAGATTTGTCTCACCCATCTTACATACCCTATTACGTCATGCCATACTGTATCAACTACTGTATGTAGTTTTCTACTGGAGTCTCTTATCCTCCTTGCGGTCTTCTCTATTGAAAAATTATTATTTTACGTTCCAGTGCCTTCTCCGGTGTCTTTCTAATTTTCCATGGAGCACCATGACTAAACCACAAAATAAATTTTCTTTTCTGACATTTTATAATGGAAACTGGAACTGCATTATGGAGAAAATAGTGAAAAATTAGCCTCTCTCCATACAGTGTTCCTTTCATGGTTTATTTTTTTTTGGCATGGAGAATCTATTTGCTGCTTTAACCTTTTTTTTTTTTTTATTATTATTATTATAAGCTCGTTGTTGGAATTGTTAATCTTTAATGGTCTCAAAGCTTTGCATGGCTAGCAGTTCGTTTCAATACTGTGTGCACTTTTGGCTATCACTATTAACCAGGAGTAGCCTTCCGTGCATGTGTTCTTGCATTATAATAAGTTTTTCTAGTTAGATGATAAAAAAGAATAAAATGTAGTCACCTTTTATTTTTATTGAAAAAATCTCTATCATTCTCGGTTCGCCTCTTTCTTTTTTCTTGCAAAGTGCCTATCCTTGGTCATTAAAATGCCAATGGAAGAAAGATTCATGATTTTGAGGATGCATAACTTTGATGCAATTGTTCGTTTTAGGTTGGTACTGCTGTGACAAATGCCTTGATCAATGCACGGAAAGCTGTGGATAAGTCTGCTACCGGTGAAGTTGAAAATGTGCCTATAGTATCTACCAGTGTTGCTTATGGTGTCTACATGGCAGTTTCTAGCAACCTCAGGTACATTGATCTTCTAGACATGGTTTTGCTCTATTTTCTAAGCTCTATTGTCTTATTTATGTACTTTCTAGGATGCTGTAATTGTTACTGTTTAATTCGTGCACTATTCATTTAAAACATTAGGCCTTGACTGCATTGGGCGAGAGATTTATTTCATTATTGGAACTAAATTAGTTTCCTGTTGAACTCAACATGAGAAAAATGATCTCTAGCATAATATTCCATGTTAGAGCTTGTTTTGTACAGCCTTTGGTTCCATATCTATTATTGGATTAATTGGCAAATTAACAATGAAGCAATGCTGATATACTTGTCCATGATGAGTATTGTAGAAAATTTTGAACTGGGGAAAATTTTGAACTGGGGTCATTTTGTCCATTTAAAAAGCTTTTGAGGGATAAAAACTGGATCTGTCATCATAATTTTGATGTGGTGTTTGAAATGTTTCTAATGAGGTGCTATATATATATATATATATGGATATATAAAAGTGCTATTGATATTGAGGGTTTGTGGGAGCTAGAATGGTTTTACTGACAGAGTAGTTCTGTTGAACAGGTATCAAATACTGGCTGGTGTTATCGAACAGCGCATTTTGGAACCTATGCTACATCAGCACAAGATCATGCTCAGTGCACTTAGTTTCGCTGTTCGAACAGGCAACACATTCCTGGGTTCATTATTGTAAGATTGCACTCATTCCCTCCTGGAAATCTTATTGCTTGATAATTTCTGTACCTGTGGCATCTCATGTTCATCACTTTGCTTCAACAGGTGGGTGGACTATGCTCGCATGATAGGAATCCAAAAGGCTCAGGAGGAGCATAAGGAATTGACTGATTAGTTCTAGAAATGTGGGTTTGGTGCGTTGAACTTGCTTGAAGTAGGTGATCAATTGGAAAATTGAGGTATTTGGGTGCTGAACTGCCAAGATGTCCTGAAAATATATACATCAGAATTAGTCGATAGTGCTCTGACGTTTTGTAGTTGGTCTCAGTTTCCCTCTATGATACTGAAATCTATTTTTTTCCTCTCGCGTTGTTGTTGTCCGGATTTGGACACAATCACTGGTAAAATTTGAACTGTTGGAAGTGCCAAATGAGTGCAAGAAGAATAGACATTTTTTATGTGAATATTTTTTTGGCTGTTTCCAGGGAAATCGAAATTGAAAGAGCCCGCAATTCTTGACACGAGTTAAACAGAACTGAACAAATATCGAACCTGCTCGATTCACAAATCGCATGAGAGTAATCATAATAATCATGCTTTTATGTGATCAGATAATTGCAAATTGAGAGGTAATTCTGTTAGATTTTCTATTGGTTGATGAAATTCCACTGAAAGACGGCCTAGAATAGTAATTACTGACCTCCACCACAAGGTTGAAGCTAAGCTACTGCATTGCACCGAGCAGCATCATGTGTGGTGTAAGCCTTGTACCAATCAACAAAATATAAATATAAAAAAAGAAAAAGAAAAAAAAATGAATATACAATCGAGAATCCGTTCCATTTATGTTTTGATAACTTATCTAGGCAATAATTGCGTTTTTCATACAAGCCCTTGACTTGATATGGGCAATGTTCATGTCTGCTGTCTCCTCAACATCGCAGCATTCCATCAGTCCAGCCTGCAATATACATGTAATGATCAACGAACAGTTATAGTTAAATTCTTTGAGGAATTTTTTTCTCTCGAACTTCTCAGCCCAAAACTAAACTAACAGAGGATTGTTAGATGCTAGATCTTTCTCAACTTTCATTGGTTAATCAACGAACTGTAGCAAAACTCTGTAGATCTCGAATCTAGATTGTAGCTGGCTAATATCAAGAGCCAAGTCCAACAACAGTGATGGACTTTTGACATGATGGCAGAGATTGAAAGACTCACCTGTTTGATTGTTGTTGAAGAAGAAAAGACTTCAATTTTGGACATATGATCTGCAGAATGATTGTCATTTGACGAACAGGGCGGCACATTACGTGGCGATGATCGGACATAGGTTGTAACAACTTGATTCCCCCTGGTTTTCTCAACAGACTCCAAGAAAAATTCATGAGGAGTTTCGCATGGATCATTAGTGAGACTTCGAGTGTTGAGCATAAAGAATGGGGGCTTAGAAAATCTTCGACCATGGTCTAAATGTCTCTCTGGGTCTCAGCAAAACGCTTTGAGGGTATATATTTCCGTATATATGAGTGGCATAGCCCTACGAAGTAGAAAAAGACCAGTTGCTTTTCCTTCGGTAGCACATGGTTTATGGACGCAGAGCGGTTCATGGAGGTGAAGAAAGAGGATCGGAGACTGAGGGTGAGCAGATAGAAGGCCTGAGATGTCACCATGTAGATCAATCTGCTAAAGATGCACCATAATCAAATAGTAATTGATTAGTTTGTGAATTGATTTTGCTTAATTTATGAATGAACATTGACAGAATGATTAAATACCTGGAGAAACCCTCTCCGATGTGTTAGAGAAACTCCAAAATCAGCTAAACATGCCTGCAAAATAAAATCACTGGAATAATTTGGATATTGCTGAACACATCCACCGACCTTCGTTGACAAAGCTTCTACCAGAGGGTAACTCAAAGCATACCCAGCTCCACCAAATGCCATTTCGAACGAGAAAATAATGTTCGAGCTAACACATTCCGAATTCGTTCCAATATAGAAATACTCAGTATGATCATACTTAGCTAGAACTTCTACTAAATTATCAATAAATAGGACATTGTCATCATCTGCCATTACATACCATCTAACATCTTTATCTCCCTGCCTAAAAATCTCCATGATTGTTCGTACTATTCTCACATGTCACATGTGCTACATACTTGTGCTTTATTCTAGATTTGATAGGTGCATTGATTCGAAAAGGCGGAGAAGATGAAGGCCAAGGATGGTATCTTAGTGTGGGAGCTCTACCAAGGAAAATATATCCTCGAGTAACATTCGGTCGCCACCACGACTCGGCATATGATTTTCTGTTTTTCCATGTGTTCACAGAACTCACCACGCCGAACACAATGCGGCTAAAACTTGCTGGAGTAGTCGTAATATTCACAGAAGTGCTTGCGTTTTTAGGTGGCCGTCGTCTCATACAAACACCATCATTATTTTTTACCGTTGTGATCCCTACACATAATTTAACTCCAATTCTTGATCGAGGCTTTATTATTTTTCTTTTTACATTGTGATCCCTACACGTTGCTTGGAGATATACACATGTTGGATAAATAAAGGTCTGGATCAAAGAATTGAAGGAGTTCAGGGACGAATACTAAATCTCTAAACGTTAAAGGGCATGTCCTCAACCATCACAGTCGTTCCACAGCAAGGCTTTGCGCATGTTAGATAATTCCATTCCTTGTTTTTTCTTTCTTTTATACATGTTAAAATAATATTTTAAAATCAATTTATTTCTCAATCAAGATTTTTTTAAAATAATCTTGAAAGCACACGTTATATCTAAATCTAATGTATTCAAAAAACAGATTCTTTATAACATTTAAACTTAACTTTTTTAAAAAAATACAGCAAATTACTTTAAACAACAAAGTAATTTTCAATGTTTGGTGTTTGTCTGCCAGTGCAGTCGGCTATATTTTTTTAAAAAATTAAAGTTATTTTTTAACTTTAAATTATTTTTTATATTTTTTAATTGTTTTAATGTACTAATACTAAAAATAAAATTAAAAAAATATATTATTTTAATATATTTTTAAATAATAAATATTTTAAAAAATAATATATACCGGAGTCTTAAACAAGCAATTAATTCTATCAGGTCATGTAAACACGGATTAACGGGGAACTGAACAGTATAATAACATTAACAGATCCAATAATACTAAAAAGTCATTTGTATTCGATAGTTTAATCTTATTGTTTCAGATCTTAGAAATGAAAAGACCAAAAGACCATATCCCCATGCATAGACAGATATGCGGGATAACATGACACTAATAACCTATACTCAAGTGTTTTTTAGTACAAGTGACATTGTTTAAACACTAACCCATGCTTTTCTTTATGCTCTGTTGTTCTTTGTAGTGTAATATTCAGGCAATGACTTCATCTTTCAAACACGACCTTATTTTGATGTCTGTAATATTCGTCTCCGCCTTGTAATCAACATCACAGCACTCTATTACCCCGGCCTGGAAATTATGCAGATGAAAACCAATTATTATTATTATTATTATTATTTTGGAGAAAGGGCCAAAAAGCCTCCAGTGGGTGAATTGGAACTTGAACTTAATCGTAAATTTGATGTATAGATAAAAATTAAAGATTTAACTAGCACCTACCGTTTTGCGTGTTGTTGCTTGAGAAAGTACCCGAATTTTGGAGATGGAATCAGCGGAATGGTTTCCAGAAGCTGAGCAAGGTGGCAAGTTCCGTTGTGCTGCTCGAACATAGGTTGTAAGAACTTGGTCGTTCTCTGGATTATGCTCTATGGACTCGAAGAAAAATACATGAGGAGCTTCGCATGGATTGTTAATCTGCCACCGTGTGTTGAACATGTATAATGGAGGGCGAGTGTTCTTAGAGAAAGGCCTAAACGTTTCGATGGGTTTGCGTAGAATGCTTCGAGGTATTATGTTCTCATATATGTGAGTAGAATAGCCCCACGACACAGAGAAAGACCAGTTGCTTTCTCTTTGGTAGCAGATGGTTTGCTGTGCAACGCGAGATTGATCAACCTTTGCAGCTTTCATGAGGTGCCTTAAAGCTTCGTACCTGTCCATGGAGGGAAATATTGGATCTACGATATCCAAATGGTGGAGAGTGAGGAGTGGAGATTGCGGGAGATATGATAGAAAGCCTGATATATCACCACGTAGATCAATCTGCAGGCACCAAAAAAAAGGTGTTTATGAGAAAAATCTCTTGAATGAATTGTTCCTAAGCGTTTTCCTAGCTAGGTAAACGTGCATGGTGCAGATTCATAAGCGGAAGTACTTGTAACAAATTTCAACAATGAGTTCAGGTATAGGATATAGGAGCAAAAGTTCGATCGATTACCTGGTGAATCCCCTTCTCAATTGTTAAAGCAATTCCAAGATCAGCAAAACAAGATTGCGCCATATGATCACTAACCCACAAATGAGGGTATCTTTCAATACAATCTTCTAATTTGGTTGATATTGCTTGTGCAAATGGATAACTCACAGCATAGCCAGCTCCACCAAATCCCATATCAAAAGAGAAATCAGCATTTGACTTGACACATTCTGAAATACCTCCAATGTACTGATACTTATTATGATCGTATTTCCGTAGAACTTCTACCAAATTATCGACGAAAAATATAGAGTCATCATCACACATTATTAACCATCTCAAACCCTTATCTCCCACTCTATACATATCTAAAAGCGAATGAAACATTCGAACTTGAAGAGGGTTTGCGATTTTAGGGTACACTCTTAATTTGGTGATGTCCTCGTTGACTTGAAAAGGAGGAGAAGTTGAAGGCCAGGGTAGAAATTCTTCGGTGGGTTCTTTGTCTAAGAAGACATATCCTCTAGTAACATTCGGCCGCCACCATGACTCAATGTATGATTTTCTATTCTTCCATGAATTCAAAGAACCAATCACTATAAATCCAATGTGGCTAATATTAGTTGGAGAGTCCATGGTGTTGTTAACGTTACTTGAAGATGAAGCTGTAGGCCATTTGAGTTGAAAGGGCAGGTTGAATGAATCAGAAGATTGGTTCTCAGGGTTGTTTGACAAGAATGCATAGAACAAAAGAAGCACTAGGCCTGAAATAGCTATGGATTTGCATAGAATTCCAAGAGGCAAGACTCGAAACTCTTGGAGAATTGATGGGTGCAAGTTGGTGGCGTTTGATGGTGTCATTTTGGAAGATGAGAGAAGTGATGATTGCAGATGATCAAAACATCGATGATCTAAGATGGAGAAATTACAGTCAGGGGAATTCTTGTAGAGGGAGTTTTAAAAGGAATTATAAAGCCATGATTCTTGTTTAAGTTTCCTGCTCCATGTGATGCACTCCTTTCTTTCATTGTTGATGGTCTAATGCACGCAGCAGCTACATGGAGGTGATTAATTAAGCGTTGATTTTCATCAACTAGGCGTTGATTTTAATTAAGCTCCAGTTGAGCTTATTTCAATATATTTACCATAACTTTAAGCTATGATATACATAATTTATACTCTGTCTGAAAACATATACATATATATTTAATCAAATTTACAAGCTGTGATTCATGGAAGAACACCCACCGTCGATCGAGGACTGGACGTCTTAGAGGTATATATCATCCCATGGCTAAGAAATGATGATCAAAAGGTATTGCTTCCAGTATAATTCCCAAGAGAATACATATAATATGAAACGATTCTTAATTTCTTGAAATGCAACGTCGATGGTTTCTTTTTTCCATTTAATTCTGTAATTAAACGCAACATTCCATATATATATATATATAAATGATTTTGATTTTATGAACGCATTGTTTGGATTGTTGTAACATAAACAATTATACAATTTCCATTACAAAATAGCCAAGGAATTACATAAATGCCGTTTTTTAGTCCCATCAGTACACCCCTAAAGTTGTTCGATCTGTTTTCTTTGGTCCCTTGATGAAAACTTAAACCAATTGAGTCCCCCTATCACATGCTTCGTCATTAGTTAAGGTTTTTGATTAAAATTTCAATTGGAGGACTGAATTAGAAAGATTGAATAAATGTTTTCCATAGGTTTTTGCTCGTGCAAATCTCTTATAGGTTCAGATAAGGTTTGTCCTTTTGTGTAATCTTATTGTTTTGGGCGCCATGAATCACACATATGTGTATAGAATAATTAATAAGAAAATTAATTACACCTGAAAATTAAAAAAAATATAAAAATTCAAACTTGAATGTGTAAAGAATAAAAATGAAAGAGAAGAAATGGCGTAAATTTTACTCAATAATTTTAATATTAACCGATTTAGTTGACTTAAACTCTCATTTTAATTTCATATCTTTAGTATTAAGATTTTGACTTTTCTCCAGGAAGTAATGCACATTAATTAATTAATTGGACCATTCTGGACACCAGAAATCTTGACCTTTCAGAGAAGCTCGCATATCGATTTTTAGCTAGGCCTAGGCTGTAGAGAGCTAGCTAGGCGTTTACCATCCTGCCTGGGCCTGCTAATTAGGGTTCTGGCGGGACCATTTGAAAATATGATATAACCTGTGTTTTT
>Ga0307510_10011389_pt1 | contig 10563 bp, 16 predicted proteins | sample 12_EM_MG_FD_207224 | JGI IMG/M metagenome (GOLD analysis project Ga0307510, IMG submission 207224) | Populus trichocarpa ectomycorrhiza microbial communities from riparian zone in the Pacific Northwest, United States - 12_EM | ecosystem: Host-associated > Plants > Roots > Unclassified | place...
TTGCTTGGAAAGCACCTTCATTACCTTCACCTCGGTCACGCATCTTCTATCACTGATCGGTCCGTCAAGACGTTATCCCGGTCATGTACGCGTTTACGTTACATCGATCTCGCGAGTGAGTGTTTTTACTGATTATCGTGCGGCTCTGTCTTACTCTCGTTTGTGAAGATTGCAATCAGCTTACGGACATGTCCGTATTTGAACTCGCTAGCCTCCCGAAACTCAGACGTATAGGTCTCGTTCGCGTGAACAACCTAACCGACGAAGCGATATATTCGCTGGGAGATCGGCACCAAACACTAGAACGTGTCCACTTGTCATACTGTGATCAGATCACAGTTATGGCGATTCATTACCTTTTGCAAAAGTTGCAAAAGCTCAATCATCTCAGCCTGACGGGCATTCCCGCCTTTCGGCGACCGGAATTACAGCAATTTTGCCGCACACCCCCTGCTGTCTGTCCTGTGTCTACTTCATTGTGCCGCTACTGATGCATCCCTTCAAGGAATTCAACACAACCCAGCGTTCCCAGTTCTGTGTGTTCGCTGGGGAGGGTGTGAACAAGTTACGCCGGTTCCTGACGGACTTGCTCAACAGCATCACAGACGAAATGAATCCTCAAGTCGACGACGATGTGGGCGATTCAATTTCTTACGTACATGATGACGACAGTATGGATCTTGACGATGTCCCGCCCCAAGTGACATTTTCACCGCCAGTCTTGCAAGAACAGAGCCCTATTTCTGCACCATCGTCATCGGCCACTATACGACCAATACCTCGTCCTAATGGGCATGCTGATTATTCCGCGACATCACACCAGCCGACGGTTCGCTTGCACGGTCCAACCACCCGTGACGCCGAGATGTCTACCTTACGCGCCGAACGTCCCAGTTCTTCGCGGAATAGTCGTTCCACGACTCGTTCCCCAACTCACTCCCCTCCACCTACCTTCAATCCCGCCCCGGGCCCATCCCGCTTAAATCCCACGGAACGGCTCCCCACGTCTCCGGCTGGGAGCGAAGGTAGCTCAGTAGGCGCCTTTTACCGCACATATCAGAGTAGTGCCGCGGACGGTCGCCCAGACGGGACGTTAACTCCTGACCTTAACTTCGCGGAAATTGGACACGGCCATGGACCAGCACCGTGGCATGGTCAGGAGCAAAACCAAAATTATGGATATCAGTTCGTAGACTCCACGACGCTGACAGTGGACGACCGGTCCCCATATATTTCAGGCGTATCGCATGTGCGCACTTGGAGGGCTACAGCACAAGTTGTGGGCGTCGGACAGCCAAATGGGACCAATGGCACATTCCACCCCGTCAACGGAACTATGAATGGAACCTACCACGCCACTGCCGCTCATCCGTCAACGACAAACGGGACGACTACGCTTAGTATCAATGGCGCAGGTTTACCTCCAGTAATAACACCAGGTCCTCCGGTCACTCGTGAAGAGCGTAGTCGCGGGCGCCAACGCCCATCACGCGAACCTCAGGAATCTGCACCACCACCCCCTACGCGTGGACAAAGTCAAGGGCGTGGTCCGAAGCGCATATTTCGAAACACCCTAAACTCTGTTGAGCAACACGCGCAACAAGCATCATCATTTTTCTTTGGACGTCCGTTGCAAGATGGCGAAGGTTCTAGCGCTAGTGCCAATTCCCGGAAAGAAGATGGCACACGAGGGTATTAAATGAACGAACTTAACCACCCGTGTATAGGGACGACGATAGACAGTGTTTTTGTTGTATGCATCATTAACCGGCGCGCATATGTGTATTGTACTGTAATCGATATCCCTCGCTGCCACTGCATGGATGATTGACCAGTTCATGTGATGGTAAATCTCGTTATGAGCTGATTTTCAACAAGGCGTCTGAAACCTGAAACCCACGACTGATATGATGACCCGGCTATAATGTGTATGTTGTGCTTCAAACCCCCGTGGGCTGGAAAGCATGCAGAACTCGATGGCATCAGGAACGATGGCCCAGTGAAGGAATGTTACGCCCGTGAAGGAGGCGATACCTAAGAAAAGGAGGACTGAGTCGGGCAAAACCGACGGATAAGGACGTCCGCACCAGAATGACGCCATCACCTCTGACGAAAAGCATTTCCATCTTTCTCTTTGCCACCTGTGGGGACATGTGAGGAGGGGTTTACTACGATGGGAGGTGGGGTGGCTCACATTCACAACGCCCTGCCCAGGGGGCACACTCTCCGTTCCATCCACAAGCATTATCGTCTCCTCAACATCGCTAAGGATGAGATTCATGTGACCATCGTAAGCCTGATAATCAAGATGGGACGCAATTCAGTATCTGTGCGGATGAGCACATGGGCGTAAGAATGTATATTTGAAAGACGTACGTGAAGAATGCCGGTGAGCTCACGGTCACCGCGTAGCTTCACAAAGACGCGCTCGCTCAGAGAGAGGCGAATGAGGTCGAAAGGTTCCTGAATACCACTTGAGGGGTCCATATGAGTGTCGAGAGTGTCCTGGATGATCAATGGGCAGTACAGCAGCAACCAGCATCACGCGATGCGCACGTGTTCAGAAAATGGTGCACATTCAAGCACGCGCTCTCTTCTTGAGCTCACTTCACTCCCTCCACTCCAAGGATGCCAGTACGTCTCTGCTTGTCTGAACCTTCTGACGTCCATTCAATCTCATTTGTAGAAACATTACTGCGACTACTGTGATGTATACCTCACCCACGACTCGGCTTCAGGTAGGTATCGTCTTTCCCCACTCACTATCCAAGGTCCTCATCCTCCTTTACAGTTCGCAAAGCCCATAACAGCGGACGGAATCACCTCGCAAACGTGAGGGATTATTATGCTTGTGAGTCCCATTTCCGCTCCATCGCGGGTCTATGCGCCTGATTCGTGTCTTTGTTCCTTGCCAGCCCTCGGTCACGACAAAGCGCAGAGTATCATTGACCAAATTACGTCTGCGTATGAATCGGGAGGAGGACCTCCTCCGGGCGGGTTCGGCTTTGGTCCGCAGCACCTTACACCCACCGGACCTGGGTTTGCTCCACCTGGTTTTGGCGGGCCTCCAGGATTTCGTAGGTCGGCGTCCTCTGCGCCTAAGCGTTGATCTAATGTAAACCCTTCATAAGCTCGTCCGCCTTTCCCTCCAGGACCTGGTGGCCTCCCGCAACAGCCGCCAGGGGCAATGGGTCCCCCGGGTGGTCCTCCCTTCCCACCTCCGCCTGGAATGGGGCCCCCTCCACCCGGATTCCAAGGCAGTGCGTCACACTTTTTCCTTTTCGTTCCTACTTCGTAAAAGATACCCAATATTCACGCGAAATCCCCGTATCTAGTGCCACCATTTCCCCCAGGTGCTCCACCTTTCCCTCCTAATGCTATACCTCCCGGTGGTCCTCCAGGCGGTCCCCCCGGCGGTCCTCCCTTCCCCCCGCCCAGCTTCGGTGGTCCTGGTGGACCTCCTCCGCCTCATCTCGGAAGCCTCCCTCAACCTCCTGGTAACCCGGGACCCCTTACAAACGGCCCTCCACCAGCGGGTGGTCCCCCCATTCCGCCTGGGCCAGGTCCCGCCGGAATGCATCCCGACAGGCTGCGAATGATGGGCAGTAGATAATTAACACCTTCAAAACACGAGTTGGCTGTTGTTACCTGTTATCTCAATAGTCTCTATCTCCCTTACCGCGAATCTTTTTATTCGAGTACGTACACACGCTCTATCCGGAGATCGTGTGGGAATGAGTGAGCGAGAAAGTGTGATCGCGACGTCTTGGATTGCCAAATCGTAGTTACGTAACAACTCTCTTGAGCTTGGTTTCCAGTCAACCGAGTGCGCTCAAGTGGAATTCTTTATACCACGAGTCCGAGAACTTACCACACAGGCGAGATTCCGCATCCTGGGGCAGTTAATTCATTATGGAAAGCGCGATTCAACAGCTCGTGGATATGGTACTTCATCGATCATCCCTTGTCATCCCTCCACTGACAGTGTATCAGGGTGCTACTCCTGCACAGGCACGAGCTGCACTCAAGAGATATAGCGATGTAATGGAGGCTGCCGAACGCATATTCGATGGTGCTTTCGATCATATAACTGACGACCCTACTACATCGGTGTCATCAGCGGGCCCTATCAGAGAGCCTGAGCGCTGCCGTGCCCCCATGAGGCTTGTGGTATGTCCACTTTCACGTGCGTTGGCGGAAAGTTCTTACACAGCCATAGACTCCAGAGGAGGAGGACAGCGCTTCTGATAATGCGGTCGGAAGTGAAGACGAGAGCGACGGTCTGTAGATCTCCTGATGCCGCTTTCGCGTGCTCACCCTTTCCCCTCGATCAGACGATGGGTTCATGAATTACGACTCAGACTACGAGATCCAAGACGATACCCCTGCCACCCGGGTCGACATCGATCCTTACGCAGGTTTGTCAATTTGTCATTGCCGAGCGCTCGTAGCTGAGGTGCATTCGTACCAGGCATTTTCTTCTCCAAGGACAGACGCGAGGAAGTCATCGAGGTCGAAGAGGAGCCCGAGGCGGTGTACATACCCACGGTATCCGAACGCGTTAAGCTCATGACTCAGAATCAATGGATGAAGGGCTGCCCTGAAGGTGGCGAGCAAGGCTTCTTGTTCAGTCTATACTCTCAACTTATCGAGGGTCAATGTTCGTGCCCCGACGCATGCGGCTATTCCATTCCCCGGACCAAGAGCCATTTCTTCGCTATATTCGTGAGTTACTCTGCCCATCCTCGTTGCTGGACTTCCTCAACCCCCCACCAGTCCACTTTCGATGTATACATCAATTACTTGCGAGGGATCGTCCGCAAGAAGTGCAAGAAATGTCTCAAAGTGTTCTGCTTTGCGTGTGGCGAACCTATCAATTACTCGAAGGCCCCGGAATCTACGAAAGCCTCCAGCGACCGCGATCTTTTTCATTGCTCCAATCTGCAAGGCATCATCCTCGGCGTTGGTCTTGCCATGCTCGAACAGTTATATCATGACCAACTCCAGAACCCGCATGGCACAGAGAACAAGGTCCGGACGAGCAAACGTAGAAAGACTGACCCGGTGATCAATGCTCTCATACTTGACCCGGATGATGACGACGATAATTACCTCTCTCCTCCTTGCCAAGGGAAGAAATCGAAGCTGGGCGTCGGTTATGCTGGCGATCAGAAGGAAGATGTGAGTCGTCACCCGCGCGCTCTCTAAGCTCCTTCTGACTCCGGTGCAATTAGACTACTGGACAAGCAGAAGCTCAGGCCATTCAGATTGCCAAGGACGAAAAACTGGGTCAATTGATGGCTCAACTCCGTGTGTTCCTGCCTTCTTTGAGGCGTCCCGGAGGTGCTCTCACAAGCGATTATCTCGTTCACCCTACCGCCCTCGCACATCTTCGTCGGCGATTCAACAACATTTGTTCGTCTCTTCTCCGCAATGATTCCCTCACGGACATGTCCGAGCGGTCCTCTGTCTACTTTGAACTGTTTGAGTGGCTCGAGGTAGGCCGCCTTATAGTTGCTGCGGCTTTCGACTAACGAGTGCTAGACCATCTCAAATCACGAGGCGCTTTCTAGCATGATGGCCATGCCGATCATGGTCGTGTCGTCGGTACGAACGCATACTCCGAGGAGAGGCACCGATGGGTCACTTCCATTGCGTGAGCGCACGGTCATTTACGAAGGAAGTTCGGGCCCCCGCGAGCTCTTGGAGTCGATAGTCATCCAAGCCAATGCGGCCATCAAGGGCCTCGAGGGTATAAGGCCTGTTGAACCCGTAACTGATGAGATGACCGAGGAACAGAAGCGCATCAACAACGATACTAAGGGAAAGACAAAGGAAGTTCTCGTCCCATCACCGTTTTCAGAGGAAAATCAGAAGTTGCTTGGGTTCTGCCAGCGTATCCTCGCCACTGCGGAGGCCATCGATCGCTCGCTTCGAGAGACAAAGGGGGACAAGTTTGTGGAACGTATCCACGAGTCCCTTCCAAAGATCCACACGTCCGAATCGACTTCTGATGAGGTTTTCATTACCAACGAGGCGTCTGAGGAGGCTATCCGCCAGACTTATCTTGCTTGGGCCACCCGTGTCCGCTTTGAATATTGCGATTTGACGATTCTGCACACGGCGGATAAATCTCCTGGCCAAGACGAACCACCGAACTATAAGTTTTACTACAATACCGAGGCTCGAATGCTTGCATCTTCCGACATTCCAAAACGATCTTTGGCAATTGCAAAAGAGGTATCTTGAACTCTTGTACTGTCTTTCGAATCAAACTCACCTGGTATTCAGCTTGCCGTGCTTACGACAAATCTTCCTGTTGCTTGGGATTCGTCCATATTTTTGCGCGTTGATGAGACTCGAGTGGATATCATCAAAGCCCTTATAATTGGGCCAGAGGGAACACCGTGAGTCCTCAAATTCTTCGTATCAACATCGTATGTTTCTAATCACTCTCCATAGCTACCAGAACGGATGGTCCGTCTTTCCTGGCATCACCGAGCTCGCGTTCTTACAATGCAATTTAGCTTCCTGTTTGACATATTTCTTGGTCACAGCTACAATCAATTGCCACCTAGCGTAAAATATATGACGGTAGCTATTTCGCTGTGTTATTGTCCCGACCTGTCTCATATGACGTTTTAGACAAATGGCGGCAAGTTTCGATTCAACCCCAACTTATATGCGGTAAGTCTTTCCTGTCCACGTTTACAGACAAAGACAGACATGTTCTATTCAAGGACGGCAAAGTATGTCTCTCGCTCTTAGGGACTTGGGCAGGGCCTGGATGGGTGGCTGGGAAATCCACGTTACTTCAGGCAAGTTAATGTGACGAAATCCGCGGTATTTCTAGACCGCAGTACGACGACGCTGTCATTCTAGGTCCTCATCTCTATTCAAAGTATGATCCTTTGCGAGGAGCCGTACTTGAACGAACCTGGATGGGCTACCAGCTCCGGCACACCACAATCGAATGCCTGTAAGTCGCCCCTATGACGCCCCTGCCGACTGAACTGAACAAACCATATCAGATTCCGCAAATATCCGTCGGATGGTAGTCAAAACTGCGGTACGTCCCATTGAGCGGTTACTGGAACGTCCAGTAATGGGTGAAACCGTAAAAAGATGCTCGGAAACTTGAAGAATCCTCCAGAACCCTTCGGAGATATTATCCGAACCCACTTCCGCTTAAAGGCCCGGTCCATCTCGGCACAGCTCGATCAGTGGTTATCGCAAGACGATGGGCAACCTACAGTCAACGATGGCGCATCTACAGGGTGTATGCGTGGCGGTATTGGGAGCAGCGCAAACGGGCTGCAGGCGGATATCGAGGAACTGAAGCGATTGCTGAAACAATTGCAAGACGGCAGCAATCCTTCTGGTTCTGTGCCTTCGTACCATCCTTAGCGCGACCTGGGGACTTTGGATGTCTTTACGAAGTCACGACTTTCGTAGATAGCGGCAGTTTTTGTAATGTTGTTGTGTCACTGTGCTTGTACCGCTCGTTTTGGGGTTTTTTTAACAATGTGAGAATAACTTACCGGATCGGATCATCTGAGCTGTGTCGGGCGGCTGCGGGCACATGGAATCCCAGTGAAACCCAATACGTCCGACTAGCACCTTTGACTCATCCTCGTTCTCTTTCCTGGCGATACAGCCCCAATTATGATGGCTTCATTCATGAGCTACTTTACCGGCAAGCGAGACCCCAAGCAGACTGCGCGCGACGCGATTGTCTCGTTGCGAGAACAACTCATGATGATCGAGAAGAAGGAGGAGCACCTGCAGCGTCAAATAGCGCAGGACCTCGCGACGGCGAAGGCCAATGCCATCTCCAACAAGAACGGTACGCCGCGTCCTTTTCCCTCCGTATGAATGCATTTCCTTCAACGTGCCCTTTTTTCTTTTTATTTCGGTCTCGTTTTTGAATTGGATTGATTTGATTGGGGCACATCATCTTCGTTACAACAACAACAGCGGCCACTGCTGCGCTCAGGCGGAAAAAGATGCACGAGGGGGACCTCGAGAAACTGTCGGGTATGCGGTTACAGCTCGAGGTGCAGGTCAACACGTTAGAGTCGGCGAACATCAACGCCAACACGCTCGACGTGATGCGCAGAGGTGCCAACGCCCTCAAAGACATTCACAACGGGCTGTACGCACCCTTTTCCCCTCCCCTTCCCCTCTCCCCAGAAATCTCTCATATATATACTGACCCGTGTCGGAAATATCATCCTATCACCTTTGTCTCCACCCCTTGTTTGGCGGGGTTCCAGTAACATTGATAAGGTCGATACGACGATGAACTCCATCAACGAGCAACGCGACATTGCGAATGAGATCGCAGAAGCCATATCCAATCCGGCCAATTCTGGCCTCCAATTTGACGAGGTGCGTATACACAGTAAAGGCGGATGGAATGGGGGGGCGGGGCGACTTTTCGTCTCGTTGGCTTACTGGAATTCGATGGCTTGCAGGAAGAGCTCAAGGCAGAACTCGGGGAACTGGAGCAGGACGATCTCAACGAGCGGCTTCTGGGCGCAGATCATGTACCAGTACACACCCCAGCGGGCCCGAGCCGCGTCGAAGCACGACCAGCAACGGTACAAGAGAACGAAGACGCAGAACTGGAGGCATTGCAAGCTTCACTTGCGATGTCTTGATGACCTGTTCTCTCTGGCGGACCCAACCCCCTTGTCTTGTTTCCTGCCCCTCCATAACCTTGTAATCTGATTATCATTGTCATATTATCTCTCTATTTCCTCATGCTCTCTGGTCCCATAGTCCCATATTTGTCAAATGTCACACATAACCCCGCGAATGTCAGTTGATTGCAATGCAGTACCTTCTTCTCTCTTCTCCAACACATGACACCCTTTTTTGAGATAGCGTGGATGAGATAATATATTGGTTTCTGAAACCGCAAGAACTTGTGGTATACAAGTACATATGTGGGCGATAAAGCAGGAGGTTGCGTATATAGGCGTCTAAGCGCAGACGCAGATGAGCTATAAAGTTATGAAAGCTTTGACAATGAATTGCGGGACCGGGGACGGGGTGGATGTGTGGATGTGACAATGCAAACAGCAAACTAAAACTGCAAAAGGCCGAGGTAGAGACATGTCCTAAAGTGTTGGTAGGGAGGACCGGCGATGGTCATGAATATCCGCGGATACCGAGTACGCGTCGGACGTCGCTGGTAAAGCGTAACGAGTCCAAGACAGGGAGGAGGTCGAGCAACGCCTCATCCGACGGATCATGCGTCCAGCCTTCGATCGGGATGCCATTCACTGCGACGCGCCATTATTGGTTCTCCAATGAAAAACGGACAAGACACAAGTGGGACTGTACGCACTCTCGTTTACGCTATAGCAAATCGGCGAATTGTCAACGAGGCAAATTCGCGAAAGATCTTGTTCGACCAGGGTGAGGTTCTTGGTGTACGACCCATTTGGCAGCTGGGTGCAGGACTGCGGTCCGAGGTGAGAGCGCTCTCTCACGGGGGATAATCATGCCACGCGAATGTGACACATACCTCTCTAAAGAGTCGGCGTCTAAGAATGCCTTGTCCTGCATCGAGCCAATCGATGACCGGATCTGCGTACTCTTGCATCGAGGCGGTAAAAATCACGAGCGTGTACCACGCTGATACCTAAGCCAATTCCACGATGGTCAGCGCCCCTCCACGCAGGCGGGAGTGGCCGAGATTTGCCACACGCACCTTGCGCAGAAAATAATCTACAAAAGGGCGCTTGTATACGTGGTAGAGCGTGCTGCGACCGCCCATGACGACTTCTACGGTGTGCGATGCTGCCCTGCGGGTGCCAAACAGGCCACGGATACCGGCTGCAGGGAGAGGTCGGGAAGTTGAGTGGATGAGGGTCTCATCGAGGTCGAGGACAAGAGTCTTGGGTAAGTGGAATGGTGTCTTCCGAGGTGCAATCGGCAAGCCGGCACTGGGAGAATACGTCGGAGTAGGCGTACGTGATGGTGGTGGCGTGGGCATCACGGCGGCGAAGAATTGTAGTTGGGCATAAGCCAAAGAGGGACGGTCGGAGAGAGTCACTCCTGGCGCAGGTGGGTCGGTGGCGATACGTGCGACAGGAAGGGGATTGAGAGCCGGTGGTGGGGTATGGGCAGAGACAGGTGAATTGACGGCCGACTCTGTATGGGAAAGCGCCTGCTCGTCGCCAACCTGTTGTGCAGGCAAATCCATACCCTCTCGTCCTTCGGCGGAAGGCTCTTGACCCACGACGGCGCTCCTGCGTCGAGGCCGGAATCCGCGTGGGTTCAGTCTGCGTTGGTGCCACAAGTCGTCCACGCGGAGGGAGGCGGCGGCGTTACAGAGAGCGTGCCAAACGAGCTCTAGTATACGAGCGAAGAAGATACGGCGAAACACGCTCTGGCTTGTCGACTGGGATTTGGCCCGGATGGCGGTGCGAATGGAAGGGCGACGACGGAGCGTTGATGCGCGAGGGGGAGATGAGTGGGAACGGCGTGGAGGTGGAGGCGGGGCAACGAGAGACCTGAGAGACCATGCTGTGTTTTCCGCCGCGCGGTGGA
>Ga0307510_10011390_pt1 | contig 10563 bp, 11 predicted proteins | sample 12_EM_MG_FD_207224 | JGI IMG/M metagenome (GOLD analysis project Ga0307510, IMG submission 207224) | Populus trichocarpa ectomycorrhiza microbial communities from riparian zone in the Pacific Northwest, United States - 12_EM | ecosystem: Host-associated > Plants > Roots > Unclassified | place...
CAGGATGTCCCGTATTAACAAGAAATGAGGCTCCGGTTGAGTTAGGTAAAGTTCGTCTTAAGTTAACTACCGTAGCCGAGTTTTATCGGAGCCATCCGACTAAGCCCTAAGCCCTATGTAGAACGTGAGTTGCGATCTTCTCAAACTTTCGGCAAGCTCTGCCAACTGAGCTATCATACTAGTGGACCTTGGGGATTACCCTACCAGCGCTTTCTCGACACGGAACGTAGCCTAGACTACTCAAGTACCGCTTAGACTTTATAGCCTCACCGGGGGAAGCGCAAGATGCGCGGCTAAGTTGAATCACTGCGGATCACTCACTTTCCTACCAAAAGTGATACCATTCCCTCCTGCTAAATGTTTTACGAACCTCCTTATGTAGGGTACGATACTGCTTACGGTAGAACATTGGTTACACTACGGTCATGTGTTACTTAGTCGGCTCCGAAGCACCACATCGGTCACCTGACCATTCAACCTTCTATTCAATAGCTGCTCCAGCAACAATCAAACTACAGCATCTTCCCAGGAAACATCGCTAGAGGGGATAAATCCATCGAGTCCAAAAACTGACTTCCGCAGTCCATCCATTTGTCTCTCCGCAAGCGAGATCCCTTCCATCATATTCCTAGGCACCGGCCCCGCCGTTGCCGCCCCCCCCCAGATACATGCGGAACCCCCTGCCGAAGGATTTTGGAAACATGCGGCTACCCGAGGATCTTATTGTGCGTACGCGGGAGCTTCGTTATGAGGGTCAAGCCACGATCATGTGCCCTCACGTAGGGTTTTCACAGTCTTTCCCTGACGCAGGAGGGCATCCGCTATCTAGGCACTCAACACCCATGGAAGGATGCGCCGCACAGTGGCTAGCGCGCTGTAGAGATATCGGTTGTCCTTGGTGCCCTCTTGTAGGGGCCAGGGCTTTTCAAGCCAGTTTTCGGGAAGGCTAGGAATAGAACTGGGAGGGAGAGGAAACTGGTGTCTCCTCTCCCGGGGCCGGAGGCACAACATCGGCTAGAGTAAATAATTGGGGTTCTAGGGACAGGCAGAAGGGCTGGAACGGTGGACCTCTTTGTGGAATTCGGCGTTGTGCTACGAAGGTGAACTGCATTCACCAAAGAATGTGTTTGCAGTGTCCAGCGCTAGAAGTAGAATAGGTTGACGGGGGGGTAGCGGGGTAGTAGGGCAAGGGAACGTGTGCTAGCGGGTCTCGGCGTGGGTTGAATGAATGATGCGGAGTTTAATATTGCGCTGCTGAAACCCTTTCAGGTCCTCTGGTGGAAGTAAGAGAGCGGTTTCAATTGTGGTGTTTCAAGAACTCCCGGCCGGACAGGAAGAATGGAAATAGTGATATTTTTGCTATTGGTGTTTCTAGCAGGAAAGGTTATTACTGTTGTGGGGGTTGTTGGTGCTGAGGCCATTTCCCCTATCATAGGAGCACCTGTGAGTGCGGTAGGCCTTGGCACATGCATGTTCATTCCGCCCCTACCACCGCCCCTGCTAAGATACGATATGTTCCTCGTGGCATCAGTGTTCCTAGGTTTGTGCGCTCAAAGGAATACTTTGAAAGAATTTCTAGCTCCTCAACAACTCTCTGACCAGCGCATCACTAATTTCCTTACCAAAAACTATGCCCGCGTCTAAATTTTGAAACTATACTCGGCGTATCTCCTAGATTCTCTTTATGTAGTGACACGACCTTCCAGTTATCTGTGGAACCGTGTGCAGGTATTAAAATGGGTTTTGCAAGGCGCTACGAGTATTATCTACTGCTTGGCAATGTATCAAGCAAAAGGAATACGGTAGAGTGGTGGGCTGTTCATAAGCTGGTGGGAGTCCTCATAGTTTGCGAGATAAATAACCATCGGGCGTTGGTGTAACGATGTCTGTGGTTGGAACGTTGTCCGCAAGGCGCAAGGCTTTACCATCGCCATCAACCCCGCTTGCCTCAATTTCAAGTAATTGCGTTAACAGACCCCAAGCTAACCAACACTTTGCTTTCAACAACTTTCACAGCGGTGAAAATCTAAAGATGTCGCAAGCCTTCAGCAATAACCAAAACTCTTTCAACATCGGAAATACCGTTATCAACATCACCCCCGATGATGAGTCTAAAATATTAGCCTGGCTATCTCCGCTAGAGCCAGGAGCACGGCATCGAGATATCGGAGCCCAGCGACTAGACAGTATAGGATCCTGGCTACTGGAGACCAAAGAATTCAGACGCTGGCATGGTGGTAGTGGGGAGGATGGATCTGATCATCACACGTTATTCTGCCACGGGAATCCAGGGGCGGGAAAGAGCTACATCATGTAAGCGAGAGCCTATCACTGCCGGAAATCGAATAATGGTAGTTCTAACAGACAGGGTGACAGCTCACTAGTGATAGATAAGCTGTGCGACGAGGCGGCGGAGGAAGATACTGCCGTTGCCTGTTTTTACTTCGACTTTGCCTCCAGAAATGAGCAGTCGCCAGTGAATATGCTCGGGTCCTTACTACGACAGCTGGTCAGTGGATTGGATAGGATTCCAGAAGCGGTAGTCCGATCTTTTCGAAACCAGAAAAAGGTGATTGGGGGTAGGGGATTACAAGTGTCAGGGATTCTGAAGATGTTCCAGACCGTCACAACCGCGAAGAGAACATTCATATGCGTTGACGCACTTGACGAATGTGTGCCGGAACATCGAATGGTAATCCTCAAATCGCTAGGACAGATCACGAGGGAGTCGCTCGATACTAGGATATTCGTCACCGGAAGATCGCATATCCGAAGTGAGGTGGAAAGGAAATTGGGCGGAGCGGCTGCTTTTATACTGATAGAGCCTACGGGAGATGGTATCATCGAGTATCTACGTGAGAAGCTCATTAGCGACACCACCCCGGAGATGATGAACAGCGCATTGGAGGAAAATATTTTGGAAAGCATTTCCCAACTAAGCTCGGAAACGTATGTAGAAACAATTCTATGGCAAAGCGACCCAAAGAGATGCGAAGCTACCTCAGACTAATAGCTAACATCCGAACCTAGATTCCTGCTAGCTTGTCTCCACATCGAGGCAATTCTGCGAGAGACAAGTATCGCTCGGCGTGGAAAGAGGCTCAAGGCAGTGAAAGATGGGGCAGGGTTAGGGGATGCATATAGTGCGACCCTGGAGCGGATAAAAGCACAAGGAGGAGAAAAGACAAAACTTGCAATGGCCACTCTCATGTGGGTCTGTCATGCGGAACGGCCATTACAGGTTGATGAACTGCGTCACGCCCTAGCAGTGGAGATAGGAGCGACAGATTTCGATAGCGAAAATGCTCCTTCGATGGGTGTATTACTGAGTTGCTGTCAAGGACTGATTACGGTCGACAAGGAAGCTTCGACTGTCCGAGTAATCCATTTTACAGTCCAAGAATATCTCTGCGCTCACTCAGATCTCTTCAGTCATCCCCACTCGGTAATCGCAGAAGCTTGCTTGACCTATTTGAATTCACCACAGGTCAAGAACCTCTCCTCCCATCCTCCTCCAGACCACCAAATCATGCCATTCCTAAAATATTCCTCGAGGCATTGGGGAACACATGCGAATATAGAGCTCTCGGGCCACGTGAAGGCCCTTGGGATGCAGCTCTTAAGTCAGTACGAAGGCCACCCATCCGCAATATCACTTTTCGAGCAAGCGCGGTCTACCGTTTGTGCGGCAGGCACTGGTTCTTCCCGCCGCTTCTCGGGTTTACATTGCGCGTCTTTCTTCGGTCTTGTGGAACTTGTGGAACTTGTGGCTTCGCTAGCGAGTGCTCAAGGTTGTGAGATTAACGCACGCGATGGCGTCGGCTGCACACCACTCTTATGGGCGGCGAAGAATGGGCATGATGGAGTTGTCAGGCTACTGCTAGAACGGAAAGATGTCGACCCCAACAGGCCAAATAACCAAGGCAGCACACCACTCTCGTGGGCCGCTAATAACGGACACGAAGAGGTTGTCAAGCTACTACTAGACCGGAATGATGTCGACCCCAATTTCTCAGACATGCATGATCAAACTCCACTCGGGTATGCTGCTGTCCAGGGACACGTGGGAGTTGTCAAGCTACTACTCGGTCGTGAAGATGTTGAACCCAATAGGCCAGGTGACGGAGGCGGTACACCACTCTTTTGGGCAGCCAGATACGGACATGAAGGGGTTGTCATGCTACTACTTGATCAAAAGGATGTTGACCCTAATCGCCCAGAAAAGAATAATTATACACCACTCCGGGCTGCTGCATTTGAGGGACATGAAGGAGTGGTCAAGCAACTACTAGGGCGGGAAGATGTCGATCCTAACCGGTCGGGTTTGGATGGTCGAACGCCATTTGTGTGTGCTGCTGAAAAGGGGCATGAAGGGGTTGTCAAGCTACTACTCGGTCGAGAAGATGTCGAACCCAATAAGCCAGAAAGCCAAGGTGGTACGCCACTCTTGTGGGCTGCTCATAACGGACATGGAGGGGTTGTCAAGCTCCTGCTAGGTCGGGAAGACGTCGAACCCAATAGGCCAGATAATGGAGGCAGTACACCACTCTATTGGGCAGCTAATAACGGACATGAAAGGGTTGTCATACTACTACTTGATCAAAAAGATATTGATCCCAATCACTCAAACAAGAATAACCGAACACCACTCCGGGCTGCTGCAATTGAGGGACATGAGGGAGTGGTCAAGCTACTGCTAGGACGGGAAGATGTTGACCCTAACCAACCGGATTTGGATGGCAAAACGCCACTCTCCTGCGCTGCTGAGAAGGGGCATGAAGGGGTTGTCAAGCTACTATTAGACCGAAATGATGTCGATCCTAATCGCCCCGATGAGGGTGCTTTAACACCACTCGGATGTACTGCTTACTGGGGACAAAAGGGCACAGCTGGCACGAGACGATGTCGACCCCAATTACCCTGATAAGTATGATAAAACACCACTGGGGTGGGCTGCGAGTAAAGGATATGAAGGAGTGGTCGATCTATTACTAGGTCGAGAAGATGTCAACCCCAATCGTCCCGATGGGGATGGTCGAACACCACTCGTGTGTGCCGCTATGAATGGCCATAAAGAAGTGGCCAAGCTTTTGCAAGCCCGGATATTTATGGAAGGCGCAGTTGCTCAACCACCCAACCAGCAGTGAAATAATCGACAGCAAGTTAAATCCGGACCCAATTGATTACGCCCAAACTGGATGGGATTCCTGCTTTCCTAGACCGCTCCCTTCTCAACCTCCGGGCAGCTTCGCTGCGCTGGTGTCGCCATTTCCATCCTCCGATTTGCACCTTGTGGCCTCTACCTTAATCCGAAAGTGCGACCTTGGAGTTCTCTCCTGCTCTCATTAGTGGAAATCAACCTTTTATCTGAATTTATACCCCCCCAAAGCCTTCTACTATATGTTAATGTTTATAAGTGAAAGCACATAAGTCTCTATTCATTGTGTTTAGCATGCAACAATCTGAGTAGTGTTTCATTTGTCATCTTGCGCTATTTATCATAATCATCATTCCCCCCTGGCACATCTTCTATTTTAAAAAATATCTCTTCTTTCTACTTTCCCTTTCTCAATGTTTATTTGCACCATATTTTCCCCTATCATACTAGCGATGGATAGATAGATCAACAGATAGATAAACTGCGCATGGATTTTCCTTTCCGATACCAGAGGTTTTAGAATAGGCATTACAGACGGCTAGTATACAAAAGAGAATCAACTTTTCACCTTTTCTTAACTAGGCCACACTCAGTCAGGATTATTATATTAACCTTGAACAGAGACCTAGAATTCTAATTATACAACTGCCTCCAAAATACGCCAGAAATTCTCGTTGCAATGAAAGTCGCTGCCACTCATACTTCTTTGGTGTGGAGGTGATCTATGAGGCGCTGTTTGACAGGTTATTTTCCCGGGAAAGTTGGGGAGCGCAAGTAGGAGTAATCCACTAGTTCTGGATACAAACCTTGGCAGTTGGCGGAGGTTGGAAAATATTGGGGGGGGGGGGGGTGTTTTGAAACCCCCGCACACCGCTGCCTCTGGCAACCTTTCTTCCATGGTATGATAGCTATCTGACGGGACTTCGATGGTGCGGCTGCTGTGCCCTGTTAAGATAGTAGAGATCCTGTACCCCGGTGTAAACTATCGGTTTACCGTTCCCGGATTTCCGATACTGGTCCATATTACATGATTTTGGTGTTCGGTTTTCATGGCAGTAATGTTTCGTTGCAATGGGAACCACGGGTATAATAGCTGTGAATGAGTACAGCATATTTTATGTATTTACAAGAAAGCATACAAGTGTAACTTAACAAAGGAAAGGGAGAAAGCGAAAAGACAAAGAGAATTTGTAAAATAGACCCCTGATCGCCCTTAGCTCAAGCGAAAAGCCCAATGGAGAAGAAAATGTGCTATTGGTACAACACTCGTAGCGGGAAATCACTGCATACACACGGAAACTCAAAGTATCTCCCTTTCCCAATCCATTCACCGGGAACCCCCCACTCCCCAATGTCAATGTTGGAAATTATGGATCATGGGCCCGCAGACGATAGAGTGATAGAATTCACATTGAGCTTAGGCAGATTGTAAAGAGTGATATGAAATGCAACTTCCACAACTCGCAGTTTGTGCCGCTCGTTTGTTCATTTGCACTCTATCCAAGACTAATAATAGTGGAGACAGGTGTTTAAGTAAAACAGGAATGACACGCCCTGATTCTTCCACGGATCACCACAACTATTTCCATATTCCCTCACATGCCATTATTCCTCCATACACTCCCGTGATAATAATGGAAAGTGAATCCGGTATAATCAATTGATAAACTATTTCCGGTACCCCAACCACGAGAACTTGGGCCACGGACACACCCGCATTCCTGAGACTTTTGAAAACGTCAGGTAAAGTGAGAATTACAAAGCGCGAGGAACAGGAGGTTGGGGGTTGGAAGGATATGCCTTGCTTGGATAGTTGCGGGGGTGTGACAGATCGTCTTGGGGCATTGGAGATGGTACTCACAAAAGCCAGCGCTGCGGAGCCATCAACATACAATGAGTGGATGGTTTGACTATTTCCCATCCTGCAGGCTTTGAGAAATGCCGAGCGCAGACATTAGCATTGCCGCCAATAACACCCCACCCTCATGAAGCGATCCAATCCTCCTTGAGATAACTACTCCGGCAACACTCGAACCACGACACCCTTCCAGGAAACATTGCTAGCGCGAGTAAATCCACCAAGCCCAAAAATCCTAACCTCCGCAGTTCATGTATCCCGACCCCTATGAGTGAGATCCCTTGTGCAGGTTCCGGGGCATCCTGGCATTCATTGTTTCCCCTTCACTGCGATTGGCTAAGCCAACTCTATGTGTAATCTCTTCCCAAAGGCGCTTGGTAATCTGTGGCTGATTAAGGGTCTTATCGTACGTGCGAGCTTGGTCATGCGAATGAAGCGCTCCATCATGTTCTTTCACCCGAAGTTTCGCTCGCCCATCCCTTGGCGCAGGAGCACATCAGCTAGCCAGGGGCCTGCGGTTCCCTTGTGCTCGCCGCAGGCGACTTAACTTCACCCAGAATGATGTCCCGTGAGGATGGGTCGGAACCGTGCCGAGCTGGGCAGTTCTTGTCACTATTAGCTTGGGCGGGCCGGGTCGTTTCTAACCAGTTTTCCAGAATGGCAAGAAATAGGACTGGGAGGGGAGAGGAAGGGACGGTCTTTGGTGTGCTGGGGAGCATGGGATTGAAGATCCAGGAAACGAGCGGGGATGTTGCAATGGTGGGCGCTGGTACTGGAGTCTCGTTCTGCGCGACGGAGAGGATTGGATTTAGTTAGGAAAGGGCCAGCGGTATCCGGTAGGGGTAATAGACTAGGTTGGCAGCGGGGTAGTGGGGTAACAGGGCAGGGAGATGGATGCTAGAGGGTCTCGATGTGGATAGTGTGGAGGCGCGGAGGTGGATAGTATGAGGGCGCGGAGGTGGATGTTGGGCTGCCGAATCCATCGCAGGCGCTGCGGGTAGATGTTCAGTAGCATCTTAAATCACGGTGCCTTGTAAACTTATCGCAGAACAGGGAGGGTGGAGGTGGTGCCATTTTTGCTGCCGGAGTCGTAGTCGGGAATGTTATCACGGTTACCGGGGTTGTTGATGTTCCGGAAAGCTCTGCCCATTTCTCCCCGACTAACTTAGTTTCTCTTTTATTATGAAATCTGAGAGGCGCGGTTCCGTGTGATGCAGGGTAAAAACTCTTGACGTCCACCATCCCCAGAATCAGACACAAAGGTCTTAAAAAAGAGGTTGAAAGTGTCTCTACCGAAGTGTCGCAAAAAGGGAGAGGCTACCTGTGCGATGGGCGAGGCATGGATGTGCCAATCACGTGTTCGCCTAACAGATCAACATTCAGCCGCCATGAAAAAACAGCGCACTCCACCACGCCCCACAGCTGCCAAGGCTGTACCAGTGCTGTTGTTCCCGCTCCCAGCTTATTGGGTGAGGATTTGCACTGTCCAGATCTAGGGGTAGAAGGCATGAAGGGGCGGAGAGTAAGACTTTAAATTGGAATACTGCATCCCATAAGAACTATGAAAATTGAAATCGCTCTAGGCCGGGCGCTCTGTTTTTTTCCCGAAGCTTGGGGATTAAGAAATCGGTTTTGGCTGTAGTTTTTCACCGAATCCAAGGGAGAGGGAATTTTGGAAGCCTTAACTCTAGCGCGAGGTTCAATTGTCACATCATAGCTCTTATCGTATAATAAGAGCCGGCTTGTGCGACTGTTTTTCGCAAATCAGGTGCTAAAACGGCTGTAAGGCTGTGGCTTACTCGCGCGGCCGAATTGAAGCCGGACCCCCCGAGATTGCCTCCCAAGCCACCGGGACCCCCACCCTGATAGATTCTGAGATGCTGATTGGTGGGTATACTTGGAGGAATCGGCGGCGGGTCAGCACAGTTGCCAAAGCTCATCCAATCAACCCAAGTAAATCGCTTAAAACTTTCTTATCTGGGTTTAGATGTCTGGGTGAGGGGGAAGCAGTCGCCCATAGCGAGCCCCCAAGAAGGGGAACACAATTAATAATCACGTACGCTCCAGCTACAGGAAGAGAAAACCAGCGTTACACAACTGGTTTTGGTACGTGATCTGGCAAACAGCACATACCCATATAACCTGGTATCTTGTCTTGAAATTATCAATTCCATTATGAGGTATTGCCCTTCGAAGCTTCTCATGAAATATTTGACACCTTTGGTGAAAATCGCAGCCTTGGGGAGAGTTTCCCAAGCCCTCACAAGTGCCAGTTTGGCTACAAGCTATTTTCTATGGTATGATATATGGAATCACATCAATTGGTTCGGGGATTTGGAAGGCGCAAATTTATTGGCCCAGCGATCACTGCTTCATCAGGGTGTCCGGCTTCAATTCGGCCACGCGAGTCTTACATGTACTGTACGTCAATCTCTCGATGTTGGATCTGATGATCTGATTGAGTGAGGCTCAAATAGCCGATGAGCGGGTATGCAAAAATTTTCCCACTAAGTATGAGATAGCTCAGCAGCCCACTCCCCTCCATATTCTCCCTTTATCCCACCCTTTTCACCTCTATTCCTCTCAACAACTCCCCTCCCCTCTTCTTTTTCCACCACCCAATATCTTTCCTCCCCATCCATATTCCCTCCTCTTGCGCGCCGCTACCACACTCCTCACACACCGTACCCCTCTCCCAAATATTCTCTCTTGGCATATTCTACTTAGCCAATATTCCCCTACATTTTTTACCCCATTTCACCCCTGTCCCCTACACACAATCCTCCCCTTTTAACCTTTGGAGTAATTTCTAATATAGTTTTGTTTTTCTAGATCCAATTAACAACTCGCCACTATCACTACATCAGGCAACCAATACTCTACCCTATTTCTTCCCGGTATATTGCACTCCTGATACAAATCTCTTTTATTGAACCAATACTAATTAAATATACCGGTGAAAAAGGAAATAATGGTAAGACACAAGTGTAGTGGATGCCGGCGAGAGCGAGAACAACACGAATTCGACAATGACCCCCGAGGTACCCGACGCGGCACCTGCAGAGAATGCCTGGTAAGATCCTCCCACAAGGTGATTAGTATGACTTAGTATTAGATGAAGGCTAACTAATGTATATTTACACAGGCCAGGCAGAATGATGCAAGGCAGCGGGTAAGAGCTGCCTCTAGGGCAGTAAATATGATTGCTGTACCAGAGGTAGCACAACCCGCGAGGCAGAATATTAATTCTGTCCCCATGGCCTTCATGGAGCACCGCTCTGAATGGAATGGACAGAGTCTGGGGCGTATGAATCTATGTTGTAGTGGATGTCAGGCACTCCACTGGGAGGCTGAAAGACCGCAACATAGAACCCGTGCTAGAGCTGGGACCTTTGAGGCCTGCTGCAAGCATGGGGATGTGATAGTGGAGAGGATGAGGCCCTTGCCTGAACCACTAAACAGCTTGATGACCGGTCAAGATAGTCAGTCAAAGTTGTTTCGGGAGCATCTCCGTCGCTGGAAGGCTCTCTTTGCATTCACATAGATA
>Ga0307510_10011391_pt1 | contig 10562 bp, 10 predicted proteins | sample 12_EM_MG_FD_207224 | JGI IMG/M metagenome (GOLD analysis project Ga0307510, IMG submission 207224) | Populus trichocarpa ectomycorrhiza microbial communities from riparian zone in the Pacific Northwest, United States - 12_EM | ecosystem: Host-associated > Plants > Roots > Unclassified | place...
CTAATACAGGGTGGTCTGTGCGCAGTTTAGGGTAGGTAAGTTTACAAGTAACGGGGGACTGCGCAGTCAATGCGCAGCAACTGCGGATTACATAATACATCTCGATTAGGGTCTAGCCCTAATGAGTCGCGTCCTCGTTGATCGAGTCGTGTCGCGTGTTCGTTGATTGTTTAGTGGACGTGTCTTGTTGATCGTTCCCACGATCTGCCATGTGTTGATCAACGGGTTAGATGCACGTCCAAAGCGTGTCTTGTCAGGTGACGTTGTTGATGACCAGTTCCTTGATAGGTCATGTGATATCTTCCCAGGGTCACGGGGTCGTAGGTTCCCAGGGTCACGTGCTGATAAGTCATGTGATGTACAAGTGGCGAAGGGGTCACGTGATGAGTCATGTGTAGGGTCATGTGATATGTTCCCACAGTCACGTGGTCTTGGAGTTACGGGTTTGTAGCTGAGACTGGGGGGCGTGAGTACCGCTCGCGACAGCTGAAGAGGGACTTGTAGGTGACAGGGAGTGCTTGCGGGACACAGGACTATCTGGGGCAAGGTACTCTTGCCATGGTATGACGGGGGACTCTTCTGGGGACAAGGCATGCGTGTTGCCTCCAGGGACATCGGGTTCATATGGAATGAATGGTTCTGGCTCTAAGGGCGGCACATCCTCCATGGGACTGTCTGGGTCTTCCAGTGGGTTCTCTACTGGGGGTGGCTCTTGGTACATCTCCATTGAGGAGTACTCCCGACAATGGATGTTCCATGGGACGGGGATGAGGGGCTTGACTGGTGGCTGATCAAGGGGTGACAATGGTTTGGATGGTTCACTGGGTGGTAGCGGTGGCAGGTCTGGTAGGGATGATGGGTTCAATGGTAATGGTCGCTTGGCCATAGGTGGAGGGTTGGATAGGGTGACAAGGAGGGGGTCTGACGAGGATGAGAAAAATTGGGGTGGATCATAACAACATGGGTGTCAATATTGAACTCATAGAGATCGGGGGTGGGCTCATTATCACGGCAAGTTGGAACAGACGACATGCTTGAAAAAATTTTGGTAAGAACAATGATTTGTAAGCAAGACTCATGGTCAATTGTTGACCAGGTCACATGCTAGCCTTGCCTTTGCCAATAGAATGTTGCCAATGGAATGTTACTGGCATTCGGCCGCTGAATCCCCCAAGGCCAGAAGCAAAGTCGCCCATCCCAAATGTCTACTGTCTCTGGAAGCACTTGCATACTACCCAGCCTGACGATAAAATCTCATCAGAACCATAGCCTACAAATATAGCAACAAACGTGTGCTTCCCATGGACCATTGCCCTCTTAGGCTTGCCAGCATGGCTGTGAACTTGAACATCAATACAGAGTCAGTTGATGCATGCGGGAGTCAACACACGCAAACAAGAGTGGGACCTGCCAGCCACAGACACTGCACTCATCCTGGCTAAAGGTACAGTCAGCATTGAGCTCACCAATAAGATGGAGATGCCACCCTACAATGTACAATGTACCAGAACCCAGGGCACATGCAGGATGCACAACATAGGTGCTGCCACAACATGACAAGTGCAGGCATGAGGCACCACTGCAAGGGAAGCCAAGAGAAAGGGAACATGAGCTCAAGGCACTTGCAAACCTGGAAAAAGCTGCCAAGAAAGATATTGCCAAGCTGAAGGCGACAGGATTACCCACCACAAAACCTACTTGGCCATACAAAAATCTGTCAGCCCAGCTGCACTATCAACAAGAAAACTATTACACACCCTGGCCCACACCTCTGTTGACCTGACCCACTGCCAGATGTGGTCCACCTCTGTTTTGGAGCCTATCAAAGGAGTGCCATAGAGCAAGGTGCTGTACATGTGGCAGCTCACATTGTCACACACGTTCTTGAGCCCTGAGCTGAGTAAATTAGTGTACCCCCCACCAAGATTCCTGGCCCTATGACAACATCCCATGGCCTGAGATAACTCTGGGTACTGTCCTTAGATGCGGATGCCTGTCAGAACCCCAACGATGAACCAAGAGCAGAACCAGAATGATAGAAGCTCACCACCGTGGAGCCTCCTACCTCCTTCACCTCATCCGTCTCCTTGTTAAGGGCCAAGGACCCTAAGGTGCGATGTGCACGGGTTTGTATGATGGTGGCGGGACTTGTACTTCAAGGGATCGCAGGTAGCAAACACTGGCCCTTGGATGCGCTGGTATGACGGGTCTGCACGTGTGCAAGACACTAGTGGGATAATGGAAGATGTAGAGAAGAGTCTCAACGACGTTCAAGACAACTTAGAAGGGATGCAGGCGAAAACTGAAGGTGCTGTGGAAGCTACAACACTTGGGATTAAACCAAGTCAGGCTTAAGGCCCAACTCTAGGAAAACATGAGGGTTTATATACATGTGGGGAGGCTGTATGACTCAGGCATAATACGACGAGTACTTGTACTAGTAACGAGTCATGGCCCAAAAGATGGAGTCATATACTGCGGAACTGACTCACGCGTGAAGGTAACAAGGAGGGAGTCAGTATGAGTCGTGAAATGAGGCTATGAAGAAGATATAATAAGCGGGCCGAGAATCCAGAAGCGAGGCTTAAGTAAACAGATAGAGACGAGTCAGGGGTAGGGATAGGGTCATGTGAGGTCAGGTGGGGAGTATTAGGTGATGCACAGGTGACTTGGGAGCAGGTGATGTAGGACAGGTGACTTTGAGGAGCAGGTGACTGGAATGGCATGTGACTGGTCATGTGGGTGGTCAGGTGACTAGTCAGGTGATTGGTCATGTGATCGAGATGGATGGGTGGTTGGTCACGTGATGGGAATGGCTTAGTAAGCAGGTGGAAAATGAAAAATGCACCCTGTGTAAGCCCAAGAACGTAACACTCCTCCTCTCCAAGTCTGCCTTCTTGATATGTTTTCATGCCAAAAAGAAAGGAGTCCAGGAGAAAACCATGACCAACAAGAAATCTGCCATAGCTGGCTCCATGTGGTAAACACAAGACTCACTGAGGACAAGATAACTGCATCAATAACAAAACATAATAAAGGGTTTACTAACCATGTGGCGAATACCTGGGAGCATGTACTATCCATAGAACCTGTCCCCCCGAACAGTTGAACCAACTTGCATGAGGTTTTAGTGGGTAGGAGGTCGCGATGAACCCAGGTCATGTGCCCTGAGTCCCACACTATCTCCTGGATGTGCATAAACTACATGGATACATACACATGATTTGAGGAGGCGGGCTCAGGTTGTTACATGTATGTGGTACAGCTTGTTGGACTCATTTTTGAGGCTGCTATTTGCAATACAGACATGGTGGCGCATGGTGGTGTCCATGGGTGGGCATTTAGAGCAAATTATCATCGTTTTTTAGCTCTTAACTCAGATTATCTTCACTTAACATCGCTAAACCTCACTTAACAACTGAGGTTTTCCCTGATGATATTGGTATTCTGAGAGATATTAACCGGATCAATGATGCGTCTGTGTTGGGATGGTAACAGGGAAATGACCCACGCTTTCACAGAATTGATTACCTGTCCCATCGAAACAGAGAACGATCGTACGAGGCTTTCGAGACTTGATCGAGTTTGATCTCAGATGGTGACACTGAATTGAAAAAATGAGGGTTACTGACCATGGTCGACGTCAAGGGAGGGAATGCAAAGGAGGTATGGGAAAGGCATGTTCTGTGACTGATATACCACCTAGATTGGGCGCTTCGCTATCTGCCCAGGATATGACAATGTGACAAATGAGGATAGATAGAGGTGTGGAATACGGCGAAAGGGTGTTAGAGGTTTGCTTTCATTAGAATAATTGACTAGCTCATGAGACACTGGCACGAAAAATGAGGTGCGCAACACCGTGAATATAACTCAACTACGAGGCGTCAACGCCGTCAAGCGTCAAAATTCTCTCGCACTCTCTTGATGAGCCCTGTCTCACACTATGAGTCTCGAGATATCCCGTAAGACAGCCGCCTCGCAGTTGTCTGTGTCTGGACACGTCGAATGTAATCACTGCCATATCCCCTGTATGGCACTTGCTGGCCTGAGCATCGGTATATAAAAATGCGGCTAGAATTTTGGTGATTGTTTAAAATCAAATTTGTCATGACAGGTCGACAGGTCTACGAACCTCGTCCAAAATTAATGTTGTTCTCATTCCACCCCAAGTAGATTGGGTCACCTCTATCGTCTTGTGGTAGCCGCACTTCCATGCATATGTATAGTGGCATCTCCGATGTCGGCTTAATTCCGAATCCGATGAGCCCTGCTATGTCAACGTAAAGTTCTCTGCATGTTTTCGGCTGATACTGTAACGCCTGCCGGTTCAATAAACGCGTCAGCACCATCCTAGGCAACATTACCGTCTTTAGGCTGATGTGTTGACATTGAAGTGGCAGAGGAGTTGGGCTAGGAGTCGGGGAAAACGTGGAAAAGTATATCGACATCAACAGGTCACATTTGCCAGTTCTATTCCCTAGATGAAAGCCTGATAACTGTCGGCAATGCGTTGCAGAGGCGTCAAACAAAGTGCTTACCACCATATGAAATACGGTACAGTCTCAGAGGACCAACATATATTATCAGACATTACGCATCGCTATCATGTACATCTCTGAAGTGCCACGTGGGGTTCTGTACCCCGAGACATGAATGGATTTCAAAAAAAAAAAAAAAAAAAAAAAAACGGCACAGTAGGGTATTTCGAAACTCCGCTCAGCTGGGACTGTATCTGTGGCCAATCATCAACATCCTCCCACGGTCCACCCCGGTCACCCAACACTCTTCGCACCCATGGGAATTGGCGTCTGAAGCTACCAGAAGCACTACAGTCCATGGCGCTTCCCCATCATCGGGCGGTGTTTTCCAACCTTGGTAATACGTATGACGACCCACGCCACATGAAAGAGCCGGAGGCGTATTCACCCAGCCCGTCGTCGGTTTTCAGAAGGCCTCGTATTCCCATTTCTCCACGATGCTCCCTACTCTATCTCACGGCCCTCACGTTTACCCGCATCTCCCCTCGTGTGAGCTCATCGCTTCTGTCTCTTCCATGTATCGAAGAATACTGTAGCGTTCAAGCAACACGCCAATTTGTAAGTTCGACCGACGTCTTCCGGTTATGGTATTTGGCCCTGGGGTCTAGGTGGCCGCAGATCACTCTGAAGCTAATATCGCCGTCATGTTCATCGAGGTGTAATGCTTGACAGGTAGCGCATGCAGCATCAAGCCTTAGCGTCACCGTGAAGAAGGTTCCTCCTTCCCGGCCTCTCCATTCGTCTCTTTGACCCGCATTCGAGTCTTAGCGACCTAAAGTGGCGTCGACGGCAAGGGTTGGGCGCTTCAAGTCCTTGATCTCTTCTTGCCGCTGATGTTATCCATCAATGGTAACCAATTGGCGTCGTTCCCGATGTTGCGTCGAATCAGTCACAGGAATAGCGCGACCCGATGATGTGCGGCGATAAGTATGATTAAAAAGGGTGTAGGCGCGAACGTGCATACTCGTGCAGTTAAAGGGTTTCCTCTGCCAGAGCATCTAGCAGCGTAATCGTCGTGTACTATTTCTGGGTCACGTGCTAATTGTTTAAGCGGTGCGGAGAACAAGAAAGAAAGGGACGGGACCCGAGTCCTGGTAGTGTCTGTGCGGAAATATCGGGGATCATAGAAGTCGTGTCCCTCTGTAACAGACGAAGTCGGAGCATAAAGGGAGCAGACGAGAATATGTAGTAGAAAGCATTTAACACTAGCAAAGCCAGACTCGGAGGCTGATCGATGAGTATTCCCTTCTGATTTATCATACCTAGTGTTCAGACCACGACACCGAGTCTTTCATTCGACGATGTTAGCGTCGTCCCTGATACGACTCAGGTCTAAGTTCTTATTCGTGGTAAATCGCGGGTTGTCCAAGCGCTGCAGGTTGTCCAAGCGCCAGCGGACGCTCCTGTGAAACTTAGCTCCGCGAGGCGGCTCTCGCCCTTCAGCCAAATGCCAACTGAACCCGGTCGTTGGTAGACCATCATTTTTCAATCAGCACGATTGTAAAAGATGCGAAAGACTGGGTGAATAACTTGCCAGGTTTGCTTCAACCACTGGCCCCGCTCCGAGTCATCCTCCCATTCATAGTACGTGGGTAATATCTCCACGGCATACCAAGATCTGGATCTCTCTAGTTCATCATTTATATCCGCCTTCGCATCATCGTAGCGGAAGTAATGCTCGACGGAGAGTCCCTCCGTAATGAGGGGCTGAACTTGAATATCCTCGCGCGGGATGTTCCACTGCTCGAGCGCGGCTTCGGCAAAATCGATGGGGCATTCCTTTCGGATTGCCGCGACCTGGCGCACCATCCAGCGCAGAGAGATGTTGGACAGCATGGGGTTCGTCTTCTTAGTGCTATCGTTAATGTCCTCCGTGGTTCCCCCGCCAATATCTGTGGTATAAAGGAGGTGATTCGTGAGCGATTTGCATTCGGCCATAGGTCTAATTCTAGACCCCCCCCCCCTCCCCGAAATGGAGGACACGCCCGAATGGGGTGCATACCTGAATGGCAACCTGAGAACCACACCTCAAGGCGGTCTGTCTTGAATTGCGCCGCTTGGGAGCCTACGGTTTGAGAAGTCCGCGGGGTGTCCAGTCGCCGCTTGAAGGCTTTTACCCTGAAGGGATTCAAAGCATTGAATACCCTTTTGAGGCCTCTCCATACCCTTTTTAAAACTGATGGAGTCTGTTGTGCTTCCACGTTGGCAGAGCCAGAGTCAGGGTCGGGATGGTCGGGTGGGGTATGATACAAGTTTGGACGGAACATGGCGCGATGCTGTTTGTCAAATGTCAGCCGGCGCAGTGGTGTGGAAAGGTCATGGGTTGCACAGCTGCCCATTCCACGCGCTTATCGCCTAAATTGCACGTACCTCATCAAGGGATACTGCATGTCTGAACACCCTGATCATGTCATTCGATCCTACAAATGGAAGCGTTGGGCTATGGATATAACCCACACTCGCAACGGTATCCCTGTGAGACGCAAAAGAACAGTCAGACTAGGCCGAAATATACCCGAAACCGGGATGGGACGAACCACACGCCAAGGAAATCTATCACTACATCGCGAGCGAAAGTGTTTTTGAAACGCTCTGCCAGCTTTTCGGATTTGGTATCATTGGCCTTGTACAAGTTGTACGCGAACGAAATTTGCTCATCATTGTCCTTGGATAGCAACCCCACCTATCCCACAGTAAGCGGCGCCCCTTAGGCGTATATAACCTGTTTAGCGACGAAAGGCATCACCTTGTGCAACATTCCTGCAAGCGCGCGTGCTGTGTACGCGCCGCGGGAGAATCCTTTCGGTAAAAGGCGTCAGGTCGTGCGGAGAACTAGTATCCCGAAATAAACAAGGACGCAACCGAAGATGCAAATTTTGTCATCCTTATGGTAATTTTGCATGAGGAACTTGTAGCCCTCGATGATATGCTCGGAGAGGTACCATGCAAACCCTTTGTCAAGAAGCTTGGCGATAGGGAGGAAGATGGGCGAGACTACGCCAGGCTTAATGTAGGTCCCGATACCAGCCTAGGGTTGAACGCTCAGTTGCGTTGAGCAAGTGGCAGAAGGTGGATGGGTGAGTACTTGCCTGGTAATAGCACACCTGCGACTTTGGCTCATCCTTCCTGAGAATGGAGAAGAGTTTGACTACATTGGAATTCTGTAAGATGTCAACCAGATCAATGACGGATGTGTGTTGAGGTGGGTGGCAGCGCTGCGACGCACTTTCTCACAGAATTGGTTGGCTGTCCCATCGAAACAGAGAACGATGGTGCGGGAATTCTGAGAATTGATCTTAGATGATGCCGGTGTATTGTTATCCGATGCTCCTGGAATGGGGGGGTTACCGGTATTCACCATCGTCGAGGGGGAAATGTCAATGATGGAGGAATGAGATAGTCGTGCTCTACAACTTATATGCCAGCTACACAAGGCATTCGGCCTTCCCCGAATAAGACGGTACGGCCAATGAGGAGGGACGCGAGTATCGAGCAGAAGGCGCAAGGCGTGTTTAAAGCCAGCTGCCATTGACGGAACTTACTTAGACGCGTACCGATAGGCCTGATGTGCGCAATATGGTGGTAACTCAGCCGCGGCGCCCCATGTTCTCATGGCACCCTATGTATGGGTTGGATTGCAAATCACGGGACATCCGGAGGAGCTGATGTCCGGTTCTGGACAGCTGGAATGCGCCTACGCGTCGCCGCAATGTCACCCCAGACAGTCCTGTACCTTCTAGCCGCCGCTAAGAGTCGCCGGTTCGGCGCTTGTGCCTTGGTAAGCCATGCATAAAATGTAACTCACAGAAGCTAGAATTTTGGCGACCGCCTCTGCTAATTTGAATACCTTCCACGGTAACCCCTCCTAGTAGTAGTCGTATAGTGGAGCTGCCTTGTCTCCTTGGCCCATCTTCGCACCGATTCGTGCATGCTGTATAACTGGAAGCTCCAGTGTTGGCGAATTGAGAACATGATGCATGACGAGAGACTCGGTGTATTTTCGGCTAGTACAGAACACCCAGCCATGACCAATGGGGCTTCATGAAGGCCCGAGTATTCATGCCATCGTTATAGACCGTTTTGGTTAGACTTGGGGCGTCAGGCGCGTCAGGGCGAAAGGAGCGGAGCAGGGTAAAGTAGATCGATATTAATATAACAGATCAGCCACTTCCATTTCGTGATAAATCCGCCGAAAGGCGTCAAACAACCGCAAAGAAAGCTTAGTCATGTACCTGGCCAGCGACTTCGCTTTGCCCACCTAAAGCTAAGACTCGGAGAGACAATGTCGACCTCGGGACAAGAAAGAGGCTATATGAAGCCAATCGTGCCGCCCTTTCACCCATGATCCACTCTCCTAGCTCATGTGAGATTGGAGAGGGAATCTGTCAAAAGCACAATGATTTATGACCTCTTCGTACCGGACGTTTTTCCGACCACGATTTGATACATGCGACACCCTAACTGGACCATTGACGATCACGAGACGACCCGATGCCCCAAGAGTGACGAAAGGAAGAAGGTGAAACCAAGGTGAGCCTATTTACCTGTTAGCCCCGTCGTCGCTCGGGAATGACTCGCATTCTCAAGGGCCACGTGTTCCCATACCCGCGTGGCACCTTCATTCTATCTCACAGCTCTCGCGCTTACTTGCATCACTTCCGCATCTGATCCACCGCTCTCTTCCTTGGATCGCAAAAGATCTTTCAAGTAACATGGTCAATTGGTGAGCTCGGCTGAGGTTTTCGCGTTGTGGTATTAGGCCTCAACGGCCTATGTATTCTTTCGGAACCAATATGCTTGCCAACCCTTGTCATCAACCATTCGGAAGCTTGGACCAGAATATGAGCTCGAGATACAGGGGTACAGGTGGAGGAGGCGCGACCTTCATGGCCGACGCTAAAGCGGATGCCGTACCTGCCAACCCCTCTGGCTGATAAGCAAGACACTTCTTGACCGCTCATCGCCACTGGTGTTTTCCATCGTGGTTATCACTGGCTCCATACTTACATCGAACTAATCACAGTATGGTGCAGCACGCCACATTTTCGGCCACTTCTCTTCCCTGCGCGATTCCTTGTTGATGCAGGGAAACAACACTCATGATCATTTCCCCCTTTCCCCCAACCTCTTGACCTTGAGCTCTATAGAATTCATATCACGTCAACAATTACTGTACCGCCCATTGTTCGGACGTTAAGGGCACGCATAGCATTATCGCACGTCGGATCCGTGACATGTGACAACATGTGGTAGAAAGATTATAGCGGTAGAATGGCTAGAGGCTGGTCAATACGTATTCCCTTCTGGTTTATCGTACCTAGTGCCTGGACCACGACAGCGGATTTTTCAAATGTCAATATCCTCGTCGTCCTCAGCATGCCCCTCACGTCCCTGGTAGGACTCTCGTCATCCCTGTTACACCTCTTGTCGCACGGTACGCCTCTCGTCATCCCCAGCATGGCCCTCGTCGTCTCTGGCACCTCTCGCCACCCCCAGCATGCCCCACATTGCGTCCCACGTCGTTACCAGTGTGTCACATATCCTCCTCAGTACACCTCTAGTGTCCCGGGTTTTCGCCCTCGGTACATAACCCTTGCTCTTGCAATGCTGGACGCTTCTGTGATACCTGACCCCTTCAGGCAGCTCTCGTTTGCGGCCCCAATTCCAACTGCGTCCGGTAGTTGATAGACCAATGGTCATGATATTCAGTCAGCACGATCGCAAGGATGCGAAACAAGGGGTGGGTGACTTGCCTGATTTTCCAGAACCAGACCCACTGCTCGCCAGTTTGGCCATCTACAGACCGCTTCTCCTGCCATTGTTAGTATGTGGGAACTAGTATCTCCAAGAACCACCAGCCGATCCAATGGAAAAAACTCTTGCACTTCGTGAGTTTAAGTTCATCATCTATCTCCACCTCCGCATCACGTGTATCGAAGAGCTGCTCATCTTTCGGCAGAGGGGCCTGAATCCCCTTTATAGGGGGGGGGGGGGGGGGCGACCACTTAATAACCACTAAAT
>Ga0307510_10011392_pt1 | contig 10562 bp, 14 predicted proteins | sample 12_EM_MG_FD_207224 | JGI IMG/M metagenome (GOLD analysis project Ga0307510, IMG submission 207224) | Populus trichocarpa ectomycorrhiza microbial communities from riparian zone in the Pacific Northwest, United States - 12_EM | ecosystem: Host-associated > Plants > Roots > Unclassified | place...
AGCGTCTTATAGACCTTGGATTCGTACTCAAGCTGCGGATGCTTGGCCTTGACTGACTCGAGCTTGATGGCAACCTCTTCACCGGAGATTATGTTGATTCCGAGGTAGATGTCACCTGTTTTTCGTTGGGGATAAGGGGGTAAGCGGGTGGGAGGCGGTGCGTGTCAGCCTCATCCATCAGGGCGCGAGAGCGTGGCACGTACCAAAAGAACCGGAGCCAATTTTTTTGCCCAGTCTGTACTTTCCGCCGACGCGGAGGTCGAGTCTATGAGAAGAGGTGTCGGCCATTGGATGCTAGTAAAGTCTGGAGGTACATGCATCAGCTACAGAAGCAATAAGAAATCGAGGAAGGAAAAGAAGGTAAGAGGGAGAGTGAATAATGGGGAGCGATGAGAGGATAAGGGGAAGGGAAAGTGAATCGTGGCCATCAGAAGGGCGACCGAATTTTTCTATGAGCGGGTTCTCCGGCGGTCGCCACGATTGTGCGGATGGAGGCGATTGCGCGTCGTAGGTAGCCAGGAGAGCTGAGCAAATCACAGGGAGGCAGCTGGCTCGAGACTCGGGGAGGAGGGGCTCGATTAGGACGGGAGCGAGGGGTCGCCTCGAGAGACTGAGGCCATGAGGCACAACTGGACAAACAAATAAAATAAAATAGAGAAAAAAATTACCGTTATGAAAAGATTTGGAGGTGGATGTGTTTTGAGGGAGGAAGAGGAGAAACAGAGACGTATTAGGTAGGGAGAGAGGAGAGGGGAAGTGGTGGTGAGTGTAAGAGGGAAGCGAGGCTGTCTCGCTCTTTACAGTCGACGTCCGCCTTTTCAAGGTCCGACGGCGGCAATCGGCAACGGGCAAGCAATCTAACGGTCGGCTACATTTAATTTGTAGTCCTATTACATTTTTAAACGTAGTCTATCACACTTCGTTTGTAGTCGAAACGTGATCCCAATACAGACGAAAACTTACTCGCAATCACACCACCCTCCCATCAACCACCATCTTCCTCTCTGTTGAACAGAGCCAGTCCCCTCCCTTGAACCCATGGCTTACAACAAGCACCACGATCCTTTCCACCACCAACCTCCATCCGGTTTCGCCGTTCCAGATTACCCTCCGCCTCCTGCCTCCAATCATTCTCACCATGACAACTCCGAATACAACTGGGAGACAAAGTCCAACCGGTCCTTCCATTCCACTCACTCTCAAGCCCGCCTCAACCCTCACAACCAGTACGAGATGGTCCCCCCTCCCCTTCCGTACCAGCAGGATTATCCCCCATCTCCAAATTTCGGATATCCGATGGCCTCGCCTACCATGGGCACCGGCTATTCAGTGGCCCGGGAAAAACTCATGAAGCGCAGGTCTGTCAGACATGTAGAACTGCAGAATGGCAACCTTGTGCTCGACGTCAAAGTTCCTTCTCATATTGTTCCCAAGGGCATGGACAGCACAGAGGAAATGACCAAGATGCGCTACACTGCCGCGACTTGCGACCCTGACGATTTCATGCGTTCCAAGTACAGCCTCCGGCCTTATCTCTATGGCAGGCATACAGAACTCTTCATTGTGATGACTATGTACAATGAAGACGAAGTCCTGTTCTGCCGAACCATGAACTCGTATGTGACCGGGCCTCATCTGCGTAGCCGAACAAGTACTGACACCGAATCGCAGAGTTCTCAAGAACGTCGCTCACCTCTGCGGTCGCGACCGATCAAAAACGTGGGGCGCGGATGGCTGGAAGAAGGTCGTCGTTTGCGTCGTTTCTGATGGTCGGAGCAAAGTCAATAAACGGACCCTCCAAGTCCTCAACCTAGTATGTCCAAAAAAATCCGCACTCCCACATCAGCATTTGATGTACTACTCAGATGGGTTGCTACCAAGAAGGGATCGCTAAAGATACCGTCAATAACAAGCCAGTCACTGCGCATATCTTCGAATACACATCGAGTGTTATTTGTACCGACACTGGGGAGACCGCCATGCACTCCTGCCCCGTTCAGATCGTATTTTGCCTCAAAGAACAGAACAAGAAGAAGCTGAATAGCCATCGGTGGTTTTTCAACGCGTTCGGCCCGTTGATTAAACCTGAAGGTCGGTTGACCCTTTATCCTCGTTTCTGATGTGACCGATCACGGCGTATAACCAGTCTGTATCCTGCTTGATGTTGGGACTAAACCGACAAGCACATCCATTTACGAGTTATGGAAATGTACGTTGCCGAGTTTCACCAACGCCTATCCAACTAAGGATCTTGTCCCCAGGTTTTGACAAGCACTCTCACGTCGGAGGTGCATGCGGAGAGTGCGTGTCTCTCCATGCGATCAAGAGAAGCGTTTCAGGCTTCTGATATTATCCCATACAGGATATGCGTGGACACCGGCCGTGCGTGCAGCCTCCTACTCACAAGTCCCCTTGCTGCGTCGCAGAACTTTGAGTATAAGATGTCCAACATTTTGGATAAACCCCTCGAGGTGAGAGATCCACCGATTATTCACATGGGACTGTGCTGCTACTTGATTTCTGACCACTGACATCACCTCCCTCTCACGCAAACCAGAGCGTTTTCGGTTATATTTCCGTCCTTCCCGGAGCATTCAGTGCCTACCGATACAAGGCCTTGTTGAATGGTCCAAATGGTGAGGGACCCCTCGCCAGCTACTTCAAGGGCGAGGCTATGCATGGAGGTACCACCGAGGCGGGTTTGTTCGAGAGAAATATGTACCTCGCTGAAGACCGAATCCTTTGTTTCGAAATCGTGACAAAGAAGAAAGAGGCGTGGACTCTCAAATACGTCAAGTCTGCCAAGGCCTCCACTGATGTTCCCACCACTGTCCCCGAGTTCATTTCTCAAAGGAGGAGGTGGCTTAACGGTTCGCTATTTGCCAGCATCCACGCTACGGTATTCTGGTATAGGATTTGGACCAGTGGACAAGGATTCTTCAGGAAGCTCACACTGCAGTTCGAGTTCATATACAACGCGATACAATTGGTCTTTACTTGGACAAGCTTGGCGAACTTTTACCTGGCTTTCTTCTTCGTGCGTGCAACTTCTGTCCATTGGGTCGATTATTTTCTTGAATAACTGCTCTCCCACAGCTTGTAGAATCCGCCACATCGGACAGCTCCAACGATGCTTTCAACTTTCTATCTAAGGGAGCTGGCAAGATTGTCTTCGAAGTTTTCCTCAAGCTCTACATTGGTGTCATTTTCGTTGTCCTCGTTTGCTCCCTCGGAAACCGACCACAAGGATCCAAATGGACGTACTCGATCTCGATGATTCTGTTTGGATTGTGTAACATCATCACTCTTTGGTGCGCGGGCTACACTGTCTATCTCGCAGTGCCGCACACATTGGATGGATGGAAGGAATTCCCCGAGTATGACCTGTTTCAAACTACTAAACGGAGCGATCTGTCCCGCTGACACATTCTTGCCAGGTTAATTCGAGACAACGAAACCTTCAGGAACATCGCCATCTCCCTGCTCGCCACTTACGGGCTGTACTTCTTCGGCTCTTTCCTTCACTTTGAACCCTACCACATGTTCACGTCCTTTATCCAGTACATGTTCTTGTTGCCCTCTTGTGAGTCTCTTCCGTCCCCCTCCCAGCCACCTGTCGTTGAACCCTGTTCCGCAGACGTGAACATCTTGATGATGTACGCTATGTGCAACTTGCACGACGTTACGTGGGGTACCAAGGGTGACAATGGATCCGCCAAGGACCTCGGTGGCGCCACGAAAGTCCAGGGCAAGGATGGCAAGGAAATGATGGCCGTCAACCTGCCGACCATGCAAGAAGACGTCGACGCACTCTGGACCGCTTCCAAGAACTCCCTTAAATACCCTCCTCCGTCCCAGAAGGAGTCGAGAGACGCTGCCACGAAGCAGGCTGACCGCGACCGGAACTCCAGGACGAATGTCGTCTTGGCTTGGGTCGGAACGAACATGATCATGATCACAGCGTTTACAAGTTCAGGGTTCCTATCATGGGTCAACGACAACGTCGAAAGCACAAAAGGAAGCAAGTTCAACCCTTACTTGACTTTCCTCTTCTACGCACTGTGAGTTCCTGTGCACCGCTGGTTCCCCGCAGGCACTGACGCGGTCATTCTTCAGGGCTGGTCTTTCTGCGGTCAGATTTTTTGGATCTGTGACGTACCTCATCTTCAGGCTGTTCGGTCACTGATAAGCTTCGGCCGGGCCCCTGTGCTGTGTCAGTGGTCCAGAATTGTAACTTTCGCCGTGTCGGGTGTTCTGACACCCCCTTCAATCTACACCTTTTTGACAGTTGGTTGGTTGATGTATTTTCTAATCCCCCTTCGAATCCCTCATCTACTCCATGATCTGATCCCCCGAAGATTTAGTTTGAACCTCCCTCCTTCACACCCTCCTTCCACCCGGAAATCCCCCCCCCTCCCCCGATCGTTCCATTTGTCCGCTCTCTCGTAAGACCTACCCATGCTGGATTTGTATCTCTTACCCCGTTACAAAACCCCTACCTTCTTTTCGCGTTTCTTTGTGGATCCGGAGTCTGCACATCCTCATTCTTTTTCACACCATATGGTCGAGTTCAGTCGTTACCCCTCTTGCGATCATTCGGTTATATTATACCCCTCACAACAACCCCGTTGTTTGCTTTTCGCCTGTTTCGACTACCTCCCTTGATAGTGTAGACTATATAGGTTTGGCCCCCGATCTTCCTTCTCCGCGGTGGCGGTGGCATTTGCGTTGTGTTGTTCTTTGCGAAGTGGGGAGAAGGTAGGGATTTTCATAACCTGCCTAGATGTAAGTGCCTTGAGAACATCTGGTCATTCGAAAGCGGTATTTTTCCCTATAAATACATTGCGTCGCCAATAGGACTGTTTCCCGACAAGTGTGCTGCAGTCGTGGTGAACAAGTAGGGGGCGAGCCAGAATCACAAGCACCGTCATACATCCACAGAGCTGTGCTTGATATAAAGAACGATTTGGATACAGCATCAATCTCCTTCTCCCGACGTCGTGAGTCCGGGAACTCGGGGTAATATCCTGTGGTCTCCCATTGGCCGATCGGGGTAGCTGTGATCATGAAGCCGTCGAGGAGAATGTTGTGAGGAAGGAGGCTGTCGTGAGAGTGGACCTGTAGATCCGCTGGGAAGTGGCTGAACAGCCCGACGTACCCAGGTCCACGAATGTCAAGGAACGTGCCACCTCCGTGGCGCTCTGAAATGTGTGGGGAGGGTTCCATGAATCGGTTGTTGTGAGGACCGCCGGCCTTACTCGAATAAGAGCGTATCCCTTTGAGAACGCCGAGAAGTTTATCAGCGGTGTTGTGGAGGACACGCAGTCGATAACGGTGTCACCGAGAAGCACGCCTGAGCATTTCTTCATGAGGGAGTACCGGACACTGTTCATCCATCTCCAGCGTTGGTGAAGGGGGCATGATGTGAAACGCGCGGTGTGCGAACAGGGAGCCGTCCATGGACGAACTGGAGCGCGCAAACTTCCGGGTCGTAGCCCCAGCGAACCTGACTGGGGGCCCTGGCACAAATATAGACTTTACCGCCCTCAAACGTCTCGATCCTGGTGAATACGGGGCCGTCTAACTCTTACACGGTGACTGGCGAAGGTAGAGTCACCTGGGAGGTTTCAGGAGCGGGCTGAGGGCAAACGATGTCGATGATCAGTGAGCAGATCATATCGAGGAACTGGGGGAAGTTACGAATCGCACGAGCGAGGAGTGGGGAGAGGACCGGTTGACGATTGCCACTGACGGTTGCGAAATCGCTCAGGTCTCGTCAGGATCGTCTTCGCCGCACAACTCAGCCCCGCAGACAATGTCTTCTGTTTGGGTCTTGATCATTGTGGCGGATATTATCAAAGTCCTGTGGAGGGGTCCGATTCGAAAACGAGCTTCCGATTTGGGTTCCCCGCGCGGGCGTAATTAAGTAAAGTTAATCTCAATGTCGCAGCCTCTCTCATCGCCACCCTCCGCCACATTTCATCATTCCACACTCTGCATTCAGCCACAGCGCCTCTGTCTCGCCGCTGATGGACGTGATACGAATGAACAAACCTGACGGAGAAGAACCATCCGCAGCTCGCCGGACCTCGTGACTTTCTTTTCCAAACTGAACAGTGAACGCCGGAAACAAACTTTCCTTCCTCCAAGAAATCCGTGCGCGTGTCATATGTGTCAAGGCGAGGAACGAGCCAGACTGCTGGGACCACTAGACTTTTCTTAGGGCGACTTGAACAATGGAGCTGCCTCCTTTACTTTCGTTCATTCCGCCGCACAGGTGTCGCGTACAAACATCAGACCCTGGGTGTTCGGCTCGTACAGCCCAATCTACGTGAAGCCGAGCTGGGAGACTCTGCAGTGCTTGTCCGTTCCAAGGAAGCTTTCTGCTCGCTGATTCCTCAAACTTCTTTTACGTGTCGAGAGGTTTGTTACGAATAAAGCCCCTCCTACCGCTCCCGGGCGAAGCGACCCGATATTGGTCGTAGTGGCCACGTGCATTGCTCAGTGCGGTACTCCGCTCGAGTTCAGTGTACTCGCCTTTTCACCGCCATTGTTCCCCTATTCTTGGACGGTGGTCGTGCAGAGGCTGTTTCCTATCGTCGACAGGGTTTATCCGGGTAACTCTGATCATCTCCTCAATCACGTTAATAATTGTCATCTCCAGATACTAGGATCACGCAACTGCTGGTTTTCGCGCTAGAACCAGATTCTCATCAACAATGATCCTCGGTTCGCACGGTTTCCTTATGCTCCTGCTTTTATTGGGCAGGTGAACATGGACAGGTTTCGTGACGAGTTCAACACGGACTCCCCTAATTTCTAGATCTTGGCACAGATTGAGAACGCAGCAATACCATCTACGATACCAGGCGATCTGCAATAATGGGGAGGAGGGGGGGTTCCCGGAGGTGATCAGGCGGATCTCGACCACCTCACCCTTTCAACACAATCCCCTCGAGACGACAGCAAAACTAATTCGACACCCTTGTGTCATGCGCGTGGGTCCCCCGAAAACCAAATGGTCAAACGTTTCTATCACACTGATTTCAGGACCCCGCCTCGCCATCAGCGTGGACTAGCCCTGATCCCTGCCCCTGGCTCCATCCACGCGCCTCCCAGGAATTTTGACCTACCACTCGACCCCGGAAGCAACCTCCCCACCCAGATTCAAATGTCGGCACGTTACCCGTCTTTTCTTTTATCCTCCGCGCGCTCGGCGTCCGGAAACGAGATCACCGAGACAGATTTGGGCGGGCCCACCTATCAACCTTCCTTACGACGCTCTCCTTGGCTCTCGGCAGACGACAGGTGGGAGTCATTACAAGGCGACGACGAGTACAGAGAGACCCCTTCATCTGTTCAAATTCGCCGAGTTCACAGGAGCCCGCAGAAACCATCCATGTGTATATATGCCGGTGATCACCTGCGGAACTTGATCACAATCAAGTTTCGATATCTGGATAATTGACAAATCTGAGTCGAATGCACATGAGAGACAAGCGGTACGCCGTCTTCCCTGCTCCAGAATTAAGTTGTTCCCCCGCAAGTTTTAATTCCCGCGAACACCCGCGAATGCTGTCCACTTGAGGCTCAACGAGGTCTTGATCCTGTGTAGCGTTGGGGAAGAAGGTTAGGGTTTGCGGCGTCTGGGGAAAGGACAAGCCCACGCAGATACAAGGGCGTCGATTCAGCGCCGATTCAGGGCGATGGGGAGGGCGCGTGCTTGTACACATTGCTGCTAGGCGCCTGTGGCGGAAACGTATTTAAGGAGCCTTGCCAGTCCTTTCCCACCAGGCTCTTCCACCCCAGCACAATTGCCTAGCATCACAACACCACCCGCCTCCCCCCGAACTTAACTATGCCGATTGAAATGCCCAGCTTCTACGAACGTGGGCCAAGTATAACCTTTGATCCCCCGACCCCTCAGAGGGGGTATTTACCCCAGGTGAACGAAAAGCTGGGACAATGGATCTCCTGGGACGTTGTCAGGACGGGAGGAGACCCCCACCTCCCCGTCTTCGTTTGCACGCCAGGTAGGCATACTTTATCGTACCCTCGTCGGGCTCTCGTCGTGCTGACCACGATCTCTAATAGTTTGTAAGAAAATGACCTTCCGACAACTTGTTGCATCACATTAACCTCTCTTGCACAGGGTGCGGCGTGGAACGTCTTGACAACTATGCCCAACAGGGTTCAAGCAAGAGAGCTGCGAGGGAGAAGGCGGCGGAAGCGATCGCTCTCAGCGGCCACTGTGTATGTCGACACGCTACCCCCCCTCGCTTTTACTGACTCGTCTCACTCTAGTAATCGTCTTCACGGCCCACCCCTGCCTACTACATCTCCCTGACTGTACGATAGCTTCTGTTTTGGTCCCCATATATACATTTTGTTGTATCGTCCGACAATCGAGGAGACCGAGCGTACAAAGAACGGATAAGGCCAAGTGGCCTCTGACACGTAGAGAGAAGGATCCTTCGAGATTGGGAAGGACACGATTCCAGTTGCCGAGTTTACATATTCGTCGAGGTCTTTTCAACTTCAACACGTATCCCACCTACCCCGCCCATATCAATTTTGAAGTCGTCGTCGCCAAATCCGTCCACATCCTCCTTACTCATTTCTGCAAGCTCGACGCCGTCGATGACTCCTTTTCCCATGGTGATCGTGGTCGTAACACCTGAAACGTTTTTTGTGCTTACCAGCAATTGACCTTTGTTCCGAGTCGACCCTCGATTCGACGTGAGGATGCCGACCCCTCCCGTCGACTGGGGAGACCGTGGGGATGAGTGAGTCGACGTGATGCTAGTGCTGCCTTGATAGCCCCTCGGGACAGACTGGAGGCCGTTGTTGGTGCTGGATCGTCCGGTGTCCGGGCGCGAGGCCTCTGCGCCACGTTCTCGAAGGTCAAGAATCTAACGAGGAAAACGGCTCAGTAGGCGGCCATCACCGAAGATTATCTCCCTACCAGCCGGCACGCCAGCACTGGCGATAAAAAAACACTCAGGGGAATACATATAGCGGACATTGCCTGGCGAGGTCTGAGGGTGGAATGTTATAGTAGAATCCAGTCCAGAGCAGCTCCACGTACTGAAGGTAGAAGATTCCGTTCACCTACTTTTAACTCAGTCAGGATGAACAATCGATAAATCAAACGACTTTCCAAATTTGCGACGGAGATCAAAATATAATAGAAGACTCCTGAAACCTGGTCAGCACAGCTACCAGACGGGATTTCATTGGGAAGGTTACCCTCTCGAATGAAGGTCTGGATGAGCATACTGCTGGGCCCACCACGCCTTCGCCTAATCATGATCGCTTTTCCAACCGTAATAACGGTCACAATGGTATCATAAGCGAGCGGCGCCATCTAGATTCTATCAGCGTCTTTCGAGAGGTCACAAGGTGTAGCGGACAGACAAAGAATCCTTCCCAAATAAGATTAGTAAGGATCAAGGTGATGGGAGGAATCATGATTACCAAGGAGATGAGCGGCGTGAGGCTTGGATACGGGGAGGCACGGACCCTGCGTCTAAAGAAGTACAAGAGATTAGAGGTACGCCGGATATCAAGACTACTTTACAAACGTGCGGTGGCTTGATAAAAGGGAGCACTACTGGTGGTCAGTGGGCGCCGAAATACGACTATCTGTAACTTACATTCCATCTGACTGGTCGCAACGTACAGCTGGTACGTAACGAGTCCGCATAGACAGGCAATCAAGAAGCTCAGGAGGTATATATTCCGGTTAAAAAATGCGTATGTGCGAATAAGCAAGACCACTATAAAACCGAGGGTTCAGCGTCAGGGTTCAGAGGCAGGAATGGAGAACAATACCTTCGGAGCCTAACTGGTTCCACATAGCAAGTGCGACGGGTATCTGCGTGACGTGAGATATAGGGAATGTTCGCGACGAGGGTAACAATGGACACACACCTTGTAAATCTTGAGGCATAGTTCTAAGGAGTGGTCGTTGACGAAACAGTACAAGAGGAAGCAGCCAACTGCCAGGACCCAGTAGCTAAAAACAAGTCGAGGAGCATTAGGACGTATACAAGAAAGCCGAGGAAACTCTCGTACCGGCAAAACAGATAGGAGACCTTGACTGGAGTCCATGCAGCTTTCCATATGTAACGCCACTCGCGGTTGAAACTCGTGATCCAGTCCCAGCCGACAATGGCGTCTAAACCAGCCGGTAAGCGCCAGCCGAAAATGGATCGATATGACGTACAAAAGGCTGGAAAAGTGATGAGATGGGGGTGCAAGGTTCCGAGGACGAGAGGACGCACCGACAAAAACAAGCTGGGTGCTGTTTGGGGTACAGGGTATGGTTAGACGAAAATTCGGTGACAGTTGGCGCCGTCGGGTCGCACATGAAAATGAAGTGTTGAGCCGTCTCGGGAGAATCGACCATCTCCGTAGCGTTAGTGGTCGTAAGACGAAAGCGATGGGAAACAATCTGACAAGGAGAGAGAGCGGTCGAGTGGGGTGAAAGGGAGAAGATAGAGGGAGAAGACAAGAGAGGATGAACGAGGGAGAAGATCATATATACCATTTTCTGGGAG
>Ga0307510_10011393_pt1 | contig 10562 bp, 6 predicted proteins | sample 12_EM_MG_FD_207224 | JGI IMG/M metagenome (GOLD analysis project Ga0307510, IMG submission 207224) | Populus trichocarpa ectomycorrhiza microbial communities from riparian zone in the Pacific Northwest, United States - 12_EM | ecosystem: Host-associated > Plants > Roots > Unclassified | place...
AAGGACAGTGCGAGCCGGTCCATCTTGCCGTTGTCTCAGACCTTCCCGTTTGTTAGTGTCGCGGAAATGGCGGTCGGCACAGGACATTTTAGCTAGCATAGTTAGATATGATAGATACCAGTCAGATACCCTACCATACGGACTTATCGGACAGAGCGCGCGGCGCTAGCACATACAGTAGACACACTTTCGCTTAGTAATCAAGTTGAACTTGCTCAGTCCCCCCTCGCGCGCGTTCGCTGGCAAAACATTTGCTTTGCTGTTAGTGCTGGAAAACGCTATGTTGCTACAGTTAGTTCACTCCTTGCATATTGGTTAGGGGGAATGCACCTATACCCTTGGATTGTCGCACATACATCACAATTCCAACTAGTCCCCGCTAACGATTGTCTTGGCTATTTCGATCTGACCGCTCTGGCAAGGCACTTGCTGAGGCACCAAGCAGGGAGAGTTCAAGTTAACAGGCACTCAGGGCAGAAACGAGGATCCTAAGGAGCTGTGCGCTGAAGGCGGCCCCAGTATCACCGTCGACAACCAAACCATTGTTGCGGCTGCTGCACGCTAATCATGAACTCCATGAGAGACGGAGGATAAGCGCCCGCATAATCTCGATCACGCATCGACTTTGGTCTCGTCAACCTACACCTCGCTGCTGACGAGTTTAATGAGGGGAGCGAAGAAACCACAGGCCTCTGTCGCAAGCTCGGCGGAGAACGACTTGGGCAAGAACAAGGTAACGAGGAAAAGCGGAAGCCCCGGAGAGCGTTTCTGAGAAGCAGCGGTCGATAGGTGGTGTTGTGATAAGGGCAGTGAGTCGACTGGCTGCACCGCTATTTGGGGAACAGAACTAATTGTTGATAACTTGGAATTCACGAGAATTATTTGTGAGACTTAATACTACTGTAGTAGGTCTGTGAGATTCCTTTTAGAGTGCGTAAGACGCTGTACGGCACTGTATGCAACGAGGTGTTGAGGGAGGGACACGATGGTAATGCTTCTTCCCTAAGAAGAGAGACCACTGGCAGCCGAAAGACGTATGGGGCGACAAGGTCATGGTCACCCCATCACGCAGGTTTTGAGCAAAGCATAGGAGATACATGGGAGTTTAGTCTCCATCGGACCATCGGGCTATATTTGATTCATAAACAGAGTTCCGTTGCTTTTTCCTATTACCCATGACACTAACTACACTGTTACAGCCCGCAAGTATGACAATAGGCACACATAGGAAGATATCCTTCCACCAATGCTACTTCAATTAGCGCGGACTCTAACACATGCTGTTGTGGTTGTGATCTGTGGAGTTGCCTGACGTGCCATGTCAGGGCTACGCTCTACGAGCATCCGCGCGAGGCCCGCATGGCCATTCTCCAATGCCAAATTCAGTGCAGTCGACCCATCCTCGGTCTGGGCTAACACGTCAGCACCGCACTCTACGAGCATCCGTGCAAGATCGACATGGCCATTGAGGGATGCCAAATGCAGCGCAGTCGACCCGTCCTCGGTCTGGGCTAACACGTCAGCGCCACACTCTACGAGGATCCGTGCGAAATCCACATGGCCGTTGAGGGATGCCAAATGCAGCGCAGTCGACCCGTCTTCGGTCTGGACCGACACGTCGGCGCCGCTCTCTACGAGCAACCGTGCGAGATCCACTTGGCCGTTGAAGGATGCCAAATGCAGCGCAGTGCACCCGCCCTCGTCCTGGGTTGACACGTCGGCGCTGCGCTCTACGAGCATCCGTGCGAGATCGACCTGGCCATTGAGGGATGCCAAATGGAGTGCAGTGTGCCCGTCCTTGTTTTGGGCTGATACGTTGGCGCCGCACTCTACGAGCATCCGTGCGACAGCCACATTGCCACTCTCCAATGCAAAATGCAGCTCAGCCAACCCGTGCATGTCCAGGGCTGACACGTCGGCGCCGTGCTCTATGAGCATCCGTGCGAGATCCACATGGCCATTTGAGCATGCCAACCTCAGCGCAAACGAAGCCTGCCCGTCCTTATGGGCCGACATGTCAGCGCTGCGCTCTACAAGCATCTGTGCGAGATCCACATAACCACTGCGGGATGCCATATACAGCGCAGTCCACCCGTTCCTGTCCTGGGTTGACACGTCGGCGCTGTGCTCTATGAGCATCCGCGCAAGGTCCACATGGTCATTCTCCAACGCCGTATGCAGAGCGGTCCACCCTTCCTCATCCTGGGCCAATACATCGGCGCCGCGCTCTACGAGCATCCGTGCGAGATCCACATGGCCAGTCTCCGATGCCAAATGCAGTGCTGTAAACCCGCGATAGTCCCAGGCTGGCGGGTCAGCGCCGCACTCTACGAGCATCCATGCGAGGTCCACATGGCCATCGAGGGATGCCAAATGCAATGCGGTCTCCCCGTCCTTGTTCTGGGCTGACATGTCGGCGCCGCACTCTACGAGCATCCGTGCTAGGTCCCCATGTTCCCAACATGAAGCTAGGTGCAGAGGAGATGATGCGTCATAGAATCTTTCAGAATTCACATGGTGTGGGTGTTCAATGGCCAAGATCTTCGCCATGTCATGTAGACCACAGGCAGAGGCAAAATGTAAGGGGGTACCACGCGGTGGAGATGGTACTTCGGCTCGATCGCGTCGTTCCCAGAAGGGCACCGTTGGGTCATGTATCCAGATCCAGATGGAATGATGTGGTTTCGTCCAGTCAAAGAGCTGCTTCATCCCTTCCACTGCACGATGCGACACACCCTCAAAACGGGCATGCTGGAACCAGTGCTCGGCTGCGTATTCAGCGAGAGGAAATTCCGTCAGGCTCCGCCTGATGATGCTTTCATCCAGGTGCAATAGCACACCAAGACATGCTTGTGCAATGAAGGTATGAGCAGGTGACACGGAAATATGATAACGGCGGGAAATATTGTCGTGTTTTTCGGCAAAGCGGCTAGACGTCAAGAATTCCTTTACCGTGAAGTGAGCGAATTGTATGACTCTGGAAGTTCCGAAATATGTTTCGACGTTGACAACGGAAAGTAATGTGGAGCAAGCGGATAGTATTGCTTCGACCGGATTTTTCAGGCGCCAATCCTTGTGAAATTTCGGAATTGCCCCCGACTTGAAATCAAATGCCAGAATTTCCGCTAGTTCCTCAACTCGGAGCAGGCGGAAAGCCATGGTGACGCAGGTGAGGAGTCGTTGGGCGGATTCCCACTTTCTCTATTTAATCTCCCGCAAAGTCCGCTCATATGTCTCATCGAGCGCGCGTCTCCGGCGCCGACTCTCCGGCAATCCGTTCAGAATATCCTGGATGTCCCCTGGGAAGCAGTCGGCGAGGTATGCAAGCTGACAATCAACCCATCTGAACCTATCGGCTATACGGGTCAGGTGGACGGAAGAGATGAAGTATAAATGCCTTACATCCCATACGCTTTTTCCGTGGGCACATCAATCACAAGCTGCTTGTGCTCCGGATCCAATTTTGCATATTGTTATTCGTGTTAACGATCGACTCGATCTTCATGATATCCTTTTTTTGTCTGCTTTCGTCATGTAAGGAAATGGAACAGAAAGCTAGAGGCTCGAGGATGGCCTTGATGTCGACCTCAGGCCCGGCCCGGGGTCGGCTCGTGACGTATATGCGCAGGTTGCATCACGAAAAACCTACAATTTAAGTAACTTAGCGATATTTTTACTGCGTCACCGGAAATTAGCGAGAATTTATCATTATCACTCCTTGACTTACCCCCTGTAATTTACCTCTCATTTATGCCGATAATTCAAGCTAATGCGTAATAATATCTGAACCAAAATTCTGACATCCTGCGACGATTGCTCGATAAATGGGTATTTTCGAGCTATTTTCGAACTAACTATTGGCTATAGTACTACGGTGACCTTGAAATAGATGTGTTCTATCTTACGGTTATAGCTGACGAAAAATAGCGTAGAAAAATACAGAACTTGATAAGGCCATAAACTCGAGAATTTATTATCCAGCTGTGTTCTCTCCAAACCCCCATGCTACTAGTAAGCTTCCAGTGATCGGAAGTGCTCTAAGACGCCCTCTGTAACACCCGTAGGGTGTTGATGAGATTGGGGTTTTGGTTGAGAGACCGAAACCTTCTTAAGAACTTCATGCAGTAGAACCAGCCCAAATGTGGTGTTGTAGTATTGCAAAGTTATTTAACGTAAAGAAAGGGTCTGCTCCAGAATGGAGGAGCAGGGCTTTATATACATGCAGTAATTACTGTGTCTATGTCAATTTTGGGGTTTGGGGCTCGTCCGACAAGTCCCCACTCATATTAATTCATAAATGGTCCATACCATGTAACAGCACGCGCAGTCTATGTTGCGCTGTAACCGCTCGATCAATAAGCACCGAGCGAGGTGAGGTGGCCAAATGGCCTCCTCATACGGCCCAATGTCACCGCGCATGCTGCATTAGCCTGCATAGCGACCGCTCGTTTGAGTCGTTTGACAAGTACCAAGGTGAGATGGCCGCCTTACACCCTAGGTAGAGTTTATTTATTCCAACTAGGGAAGGATGTTCCGCAGATCGCTCGATCCGATGTCGCGATGATATTCAAACTGAATGCATCCCTGACATCGTCATAACCAGACTAGACGGGTTGTGGCTGGGTGCTAGCAAGCGTAACAAAGGAAAACTCTGACAGCGCACGCTGGTAAAGTCCTGTCTGGGGCCTTATTATAAAACAAGAGGAGAATCCACATCATATCTACGAATTTAGATGACGCCAGACAGGGAACTACGTCCAATTTCGTGGATGGACGCCTCCACGCTGAAAGCGCTCAGACGTGGTAGCAGCGTGAATACCTTGGCTATAAACAAGGGTACTTTGTTGTCGCTGAAAGTCGAGCGAGTGGCTCTTGACTCTCACGTCTCGCCACAGAGTGAGGGCAGAAGCCGCAGAACGCGTGGGTCAGGGTGGTTGCTAACGTTTCGGTACACGATCTGCGGCCAGAGCCATGATGATGAGGAAGGGACGGAGGTGTTTTGTTCGGAAAAGAAGACAACAAGCGCTAGATTAGTACCAATGAGAGGGTCGTCGGCGCCAGGATGTTTCATTATTGTCAAAGTCGTCATTGATTAAGCCCTCTTCTGGTTCACGATATGTCTGAGAAGGTGATGAAGCAGACGGGCTGGTGTAATATGGGGATGGAAGAATCCACGGGCAACGACAGATGGACCAGAGTATGAGACGTAGGTCTGTGTGGGGGCGAATAGGTCATCGATGGACAACATCGTCTGGCTATGGGGCGTACGATTTAATTGTGCAGTATCTTGACGCGCAGAGCACTCGGATCAAGTGCGTCAGAAAGAGCATACGGCATTGGCCGAGCGGTGATATCCGGCGACCGGCGTACTGTAGCCGTAGCATCTACCAGGGTGAAAAAGTGACTGCAGAAACGAAACCTGAACGCCTGAACAGTTGACGATGTGCGTTCTGGAATGGGGGGGGGGGGTCTGAAAGATCAGTTCTAACATCCGCAAGGTTAGATCAACAACGATTTTTTAAACGACGCACAAATTAGGAAGAGGGGTCGGTCGCCCTGTTAGTAACTTAAGTCGCTAACCAATGACCAGCCACTGACGCCATGCCACATCATGTTCCTCCGAAACTTGGTCATCGGTGCAGTGGCGCGAAGTATCCATGCCGATAGCCTGAAGGAGGAGAGAGACAGTTAACCCACCTACGTATCTGGATGAGGTATGTGCTGGTCCTTCGGCGCGTACACTTACTCTTTGGACTATGTGCGGATTCATGGGAGAACACCGCACTCACGAACTCCTCGGCGAAGATCGAAGGGCGTCCCAGTTGTAAGCCGCTGGATGCGATCAGCACTTTTATGGGCGGCAAACGCCAGTCACGCCCAGGCCGGCCATTGTTAAGCCCGTGGATAGTACGTATTGTGCTAGAGGGGTCATGATCGTCATCGCACGTACTGCAGGTAAGATGGCGGCCATAAATATGATGTCGTCACAAGGGGAAGGTAGACAGAGAAAGGGGAGGGCAAGAAAAAGGGACGGACGTAGACGGCTTCGAGATAGAAACGGGAGACTACTTTCACAGTGAGGATGTGAGTCAATATACCTACGGGCGTCTTGATTGAGGTCGTAAGTCCTTGTTAGAGGCAGTGAGAGGAACATAGGAAGGGAGGAAGAAGGGGAAATGAACGCGTTGATCTTGCACCGAATGCACAGGAAAGGAACAAAGGAAACGAGATGAGTCAGGGAGCTGACGACAGGAAGATTTGTGGCGTTGACAGGCGCTCATTTACGCGCCGCGGACTACAGTATTTGACACTAAATTTAGCAACTCGATTGCGACGATACCGCCGCCGCCTTACCGGTCGGTCTTCAAGTGTCCGGCGACGGGCACAGCGCAGCAGGAAGTGCTGGTCTGCTCTACCGTCCAACGGGGACACCTCACTTGCACAAGTACCGGCTTGCAAACTGGAGTACCCAAGCATAGGCAGAGGCACGGCCTCGACCGCGCTTTTTTATTTTTTTTTATTTTTTTTCGATTCCATTTTGCGCGCTTGTTCGCTTGGATACGTGGATACGTGGACTTCCAACTCGGCTCTGACGCCCAAATGGTTCGTTACAGCGGACGGCCCACATGGTGGTGTTGGGCCAATGGTGGTGGCACACTGTTTTTTCGTCTCCCGGCTACTCACAACTTTGTCCTGTGCAGGGGTTCAACATTCGCTGGCTATTACGGCCACGGTATCGCCGAGGCCCATTTATTGCTCCACTTTACATGAAACGCTGGTCCGCGGCGCTTCTCTTCTTGATGGCCTATCTTGATTTATTTATGGCGACCACAGCAGATTGTCCGCGTCCGCGCTCCTCGTCAAGTCCCCCCAAAGTTCGTGGCAACGAAACTTTGCCACCCGTTCAAATCACGACGACTGTATCACTTATTCGAAACTGATCTCTGCCTCTTTCTTTCCTGCCGTCCCATCGCGGGTATACTTTCTGCCTCACCGTACGTATGTTTATCTGAGCCGCGGAGTAGCACCATATGTTGACATGATGATCCAGGGCGCTACACCTCTGCCAGTCCACGGCGCCTTTCTTACTTTTCCTCGTCTCCGCACGCCCACCGCAATGCTATCAACAACAAAGGTGTCTCGTCCGCTTCTCATCATCGTTTTCGTAGTGGTGCGTGGTCGTATCACCATTTGCGACTCGACACCACGAGACCGCTAAAAGTGACGTGACGCGCAGCTCGCCCTCTTTTCTCTCTTCCTCCTAACACCACACCCCTACAACCCCGCCAGCTCCATCTCGTCCCTAATATCCCCATTCAAAAGCTCCCCGAAGGGAGACCCACCATCGTACTACGAACCCTCGACCTTGGGAGGGTCACCACACCCCCGCGAAAATGCGACTTTCGTCATGCTCGCGCGCAACTCGGACGTCGAGGGCGCCATGAATGCCGTGCGCGAGATGGAGGATAGGTTCAATCGCAATTACAACTACCCTTGGGTCTTCCTAAACGACCAGCCGTTCTCAGACGACTTTAAGCGGTGTGTTGTCGGCCTTCCTTCAAAGTGTTGATCTACCTCTGACACCCACCAAAAGTCGCGTGTCGAATCTGGTCTCGGGGTCCGCACGTTTTGGTCAGGTTCCAGAAGAGCATTGGCACCAGCCACCGTGGATTGACGAAACCAAGGCGACGGCGGAGAGAAATAAGATGATTGCGGCGGGTATCCCGTATAGCGACAGTATATCGTGCGGATTTCCTCTTTTCTTGTCCCGTATGTGGGTATTTCTGATGATGGGTCGTACGCGTCCAGATATCGCAACATGTGTCGATTCAACTCCGGGGTGCGATCTATCTCATTCGCCCCATACATGTATCCTTACCGACGAAACCTACCCAGTTCTTCTTTCGCCATCCATTGCTACAAGACTTCCGGTACTATTGGCGTGTCGAGTGGGTCTTCTCTTTCATAGTAACCAATCACCCGTGCCCATTTGATCTTGTGTAGGCCACATGTGCACTTCCATTGCGACGTCGAATTTGACCCATTTACCTACCTTCGCGAGAACAACAAGACATACGGTTCGTTTCTCACTCGTTCCGTGCCTACCCGACACCTACCTCAACTCCACTCAATTCAGGGTTTACCCTATCAATGTACGACTACCGGCCTACACTCCCATCGCTGTGGCCTACTGTGAAAGGTCCGTCCGGCGCACGTTCCTCAAGATGCTGAGCGGCTCACCCGCTGACCCCCTTCCCTTCAGATTTCATAAGCATACATCCCGAATATCTTGTGCCGGGCAACGCGATGAACTTCATATCCGACGACGGCGGTAACGACTACAACCTCTGCATCTGTACGTCCTTCTCCCTCGGGACCACCCAGGTTCCTTGAACAGTCACTGATCGCGGCCGCGGCGTAACAACCAGTTTACAACAACTTTGAGATAGGCGATATGAACATCTGGCGGAGCGAGGCCTATCTGGCGTACTTTGACCACCTCGATCACCAGGGAGGCTTTTACTACGAGGTATGATGCGTCCTCACTTGACTGCGAACCGAACATCAGTGCTGATTTTTTGGTGATTCCAAACAGCGATGGGGCGACGCTCCCGTGCATACGATCGGTGCAGCGCTCTTCGCAGGCGCGGACCAGATCCACTTTTTCCGCGATATCGGGTACCAGCATTACGAATACTCGCATTGTCCGACGGGCGACCTCTGGAAGCGCGCGCGTTGTGCATGCGACCCCGCGGCTAGCATCGGTATGAGCGAGCGATTGATCGAATCAGTCGACCGATGATCGCTCCCCTGGCGTTTACTGATTTCAAATTTTTTTCATCGTCATTTTTAGACTACCATCCGGGGTCGTGCTTGCCAAAGTGGGAACAGATAGAGGGAGGGCTGATGATGACTGCGGCGCACCGCGGCGCGGTGTCAGGACGACGACACAAGCCGTGGGCTAATCGGAGATAGTAAGCGAGTGCCCGATCACTCGGTGTCTTCCCTTTGTCACCGGCTTGCTTGCTTTTCACATCGCCCCTCCCCCCACTCCCCCCTGCTCTATATACCCGCCTTCCATCCAACGGGTGTAGTTCTGCCATGGGTTAATTAATGTCTGGTGTAGATGGGATGATTCAATGTTTGTGGGGTAACAATGCATATTTATAGAGATTATGTATGATACACTTGAACCTGACTAGAACATAATGGTGCAAAAGAATTAAAAACGCGAAGCGATATTCGACGACGAAGTAACTGGTGTCATCGAATGAAAGATCAGGAATATGTGTATATGTAGCTGAGCATTGACATTGGGATGATCATCTACTTCATCGTAAAGATCTTAGCTGTAGGATAACCTCAAGGATGAGAAAGGAGACTTACAAAACTTGGCCAGCATCGATGTCGAACGTGGGTATAGATGGCATCACACGACTCGTACCTTTAGTACCTGTCGCCGATGGCATCTGTGACCTGGCGTACTGGAGGGCGTGCATGCGGGTTTGGCCGGTGCGGGCGTGGGCGAAGTCCCGGAGATACGCACACATACATTTCTGAGTCTGGATCTCAAGAGCAGATCACCTGCGACATGCCAATGTCCATGTCGCGTCGCAGTTCCCCGCATCCAACGGCATAAATATAAGCAAAGGTCTCCGAGAGAGGAGAGACGCACGCGAATTCAGAAAGCAAGTACAATGAGGAACTTGAAGTGTGACGGTAACGCTGTACCACTATCACTCAGTGCGTGGTGCTGCAGCCACAATCGATCGTTGAGATCTTGAGACGTTGAGGCATGGAGGAGTATCATGAGTCCACGCAGTTCCTCGAGCCTCCAGTTGCGTATACTATCTTGCCTAAAGAAGTTGGGTTACTCGTGACCAACGATCGGAATGGGTGCGTGCGACTTCCCTATACGTTTATTGATCACAGACGTCGATCCTTGTGCCTGCAAACGTCGCACTAATTCCCCACGCTGATGAACTAGGTGTGCCCTATGTAAGTGAGGAGGTTGTACCACCTTATAGATCATGGGTCATTGGGTTTGCTACGCACTCTACGTAGTATGTACAATACAGTGTGCAGTGAGCCCGTTGACCTCCAGTCGATAAGTAGTATCATACTTGACGTCCAAACTATCCATGGTGCGGAACATACGCCAACCGTAGACTGAGGTTGGAGCGCGCCTGTGGCAAAATATCCAGTTCCGAGTCGTTTTAAGTAGCAGGTCAAAGCGATCCGCACTGACATGCACCAAAGTCGACATGGCCATATTTACTGAGGAGCTCCCCTGAAGGGACAGCGCCCGTCCCTGGCTTGTACCCAGAGAGTGTAATGATACCTTGAAACATGGAAACAGGGGACGGGGACGTTGTATCGAGAATGTTTTGACATTTTCCCTCATAAATCAAGGGCGTTTCTATGGCGTACTACTTCAGCAGTTTGGGAAAATTCTTATAATGCCCCGCGGCTCTCGCGATTTGGATTTGGGCGAGTATGAGATCGTGCCCCCATACGACCATTGCGCGTCGTTACAATTCGGTTACAAATTTTCACCATAC
>Ga0307510_10011394_pt1 | contig 10561 bp, 7 predicted proteins | sample 12_EM_MG_FD_207224 | JGI IMG/M metagenome (GOLD analysis project Ga0307510, IMG submission 207224) | Populus trichocarpa ectomycorrhiza microbial communities from riparian zone in the Pacific Northwest, United States - 12_EM | ecosystem: Host-associated > Plants > Roots > Unclassified | place...
CCTTCATCGCTCAATGACAGAGCAAGCTTCTCCAAGCATTCTGCCTGTCCTATTGTGTCACCGAGCCGTTCGTAAATCTCCAACCCTTCTTTCGCTTGCTCTATCCCTTCCTCGGGGAGGCCTATCATCCGATTTATACCAGATAGACGACTCAGTGTTTCAGCAACCCCATAGTCATCCCCCCTCTCTCTCCGAAGCTTCAACGCATGAGTGAGAAGCCGTTTGCGTTCCGCGCGACTCCCAGTTGGGTAAAATAACCATGAGAGCTCGAACAAGCATTCTGGCTTGGAGCTATGGTTATCCGGGAGCCTTTCGATCTTCAGTTGCAGAGTGGTGGATCGCTGTTTGTGCCAACGGAGGTGTCGCGTAAAGTTAGCACAAGCAACCCAGACATCACCCGAGTCCGGATCAATCGCCGTGAAGATGTCAAGCAGGTGCTCAATGTTGACATCCTCTGATGTGATCCACTGCGTTTCTCTAAAGCTCGGCCCGTTTGGATCAATCGTGACTGACATCCGGGTGAAGTAGCTTTCCTTGGTCGTGCAGAGGAGTGAGGATGACTTTGGGTCCTTGGGGGAGAGATGGTCTCGGAGCGGTGCGAGCATCGTGATGAATCCGTCGCTCCGATGCGTCAAGGACAGAATGCAGAACTTGTCGAAGACATCGGTTCTTTTCCGGATCGCAGGGAACAACCAATCAAGGTTGTTCTCATTGATACCTTGTGGGAAGAATGCAACGACGCCCAGAAGCTCCCGAGCGTCAGAGCCAAGCTCCTGGAACATTGGGGAGGCGAGCGAAAGTTCAATCGCGGCCGCGAGGCTCTTGTTATGCCCGGTCTGCAGCACACCTGTCCGCCGCTGCTCCCACTCCCTCGTCAACCGGCTCACATCCCACTTGCTATGGTGTGCCACTGTCGCAAGGAGCGTGATGGACAGTGCATGAAAATCGAGCTGATCTAGGATGTTGTCCACCAGGTCGGACCGTTCGGGGCCATTCTTGTATACCTGATAGAAGGCGTCACGTGCAGCCTCAATCGACAAGGTCGGTATGTCGAGAGTCTCGCAGTCGGGAGGAATGGTGGAAATGCGTGAGGTGATGCAAAGGCAGACGTTCTCGAGCTGGCTCAGCTCCTCCACCACCGCGTAGATCTCCTGGGCATCCGTTCCTTGGGGATCGAGGATTGACTCTGCATTGTCGAGGACCAGGAAGATCTCCCTCGAGGACAGGAATGGACGCAGGCTGGCCAGATCCTCGGGGTTCTCGATACCCGCACCGGTGACCTTGGAGATCCGACTCAGAAGATGAGCGCACGACGTGGTGAATTGATCACACCGGATGAACCGGCGGTTGTCACCGAACCGTTGTCTGATGCGATCGTGATGGAGGACGGTCAGCGCGATGGATGTTTTCCCGATCCCGCCCACACCGATCAGAGCGATAGGTGTGAGGTCTTCAGCCAGACTGACGATCTTCTCGATCAACTCGCCACGTCCGAAGCACGCCCTCGGTGCTGGGGGAGGCAATTCCCCACGTGCGCTAGAGGCAAATATAAGATAGTGGATCCGTTGATAGTTTAGATTGCTGACGTGGTTTGAGTCTAAGCAATCGTGAGCGGTCATTGGGCGGTAGATAGAGTACGAGTTTTGCCCACCGACAAATTCATCCCACCGCTGCCTTCCTGACCTTCCGCCATGGTACGATGCATAGCGGAGACCATGGCGTAGATGCCCGTGACATCACGCTGGACCTCGGGGATGGCGCCGACGTTCCGACGAATGTCGGAAATGGTTCCGTGTGTGCTCCTCGGCAAGGGAGGAGGTGAATCTCCAGGTGCACTTGATCCAAAGGTCAAGTATCAGTTTCATTTCTGACCGAGATCGCTGACCTGGCGTGAGGCTGGAAAGGGATAAATGGTTAATCGACGGTAGGTAGGATGCGAACAGCACTCACCGGCCGATTCTGACTGCATGTATCCTCGTGACGTTTTAACGCGTTGCGATGGCTGTTAGAAACGATGGCGGGAGTGTTCACGATGTCATCCTGGACGCCGGAAGCAATGGTGTGGGGGTTCGTCACATCATGACTGACGGAGGAAGCGGCTGGATCTGTGCCTATTACAAGTGCCTTCTGGGAGTGGGAAATTAGCAACGGCCATTATTCAAGCGACGGAGCGCACGTTAAACACTTGAAGAATCTTGTCCAGGTCTAACCTCCAGGCGGCGACCTTCTCCTTGTCGGCCTCTGCACGGAGGTGTCGAGAAATCACGTTTCGTTTCCCCTGTTTGATTATATTCCTTTCTATCTCTCCCACAGCCCTAGGGTCAGGTAAAAAGTATCGTCAATCGGTTGCTCAGGGTGTGCGTTGCCGGTGTAACTCACGTCGTCAGCTGATTGATCGCCACGCGCACGGAAGTATCGAGATCGTTCAACCTCTTCCCGTTCAGTACCCGTTCGAGGGCGGTGCAGATGTCGGCGCAGGCCAGCCCAAGCTCGACGCAATCGGCCCGGTTGATCAACTTGTCCTGGGTGCATTTCAGTCTAAAATCGGTCGACAAGACGCCATAAGGAAACCTACTCTGATCGTTGAGAGGATGACGCTGACGGAGCCAAAAACAGTCTTGGCCGGCGCATTAATAGCAGGGGCGTCCTTCGCGAGGTTCAAGGTTTGGATGGCCGTATTCAATGCCGAGATGGCATCCCCCCGTTCCTTGGGTCGTTGGGACCCGACTTCCATGGTTGAGACTCGGGGTATAGCCGCGAGAGAACGATGAGGCGCGCACGTGGAGGCCGTGAGGAAGGTCTCGAACACTAATAGAACCGGGCGGCAATTTTGTTATGTCCATTCGGTCGAGAGATTGTACTCGCGATCGCAGCGCTGAAGGACGTTTGAGAGTCGGCTGATTGTCCGGTATTTTTGCTCACTCCCCAGACTGTAACTCGGCCTCAGGTTCAGGAATGCGAACTTTGAGAGAATGCTCTCCTTCACTAGCTGCCGGCGCAAAAATATGTATCCACCGTCTTCCTGGTTATTTCGTCTGCTCGAATTGCACGTTCTCAAAACAACCGTATTCCCCACTCGTCTCCTCTCTCCAGACCTCCGTCGATCCTCCACTCGTCCGTTTGGATCCATGGTTTTACGCCTGACGACCATCTAGTCAGAATCCCTTGTCATCCTTTCATTTTCATGGGTTACCAGGGCTCCGCCACCGACCCCATTCTCAGGCACTACCTCGAGGGGTGGGTTGCTGGAGGTGCGTAGTCCAAGTGTTGAACGTTGAACCCTGTCAACTATGGACAGGGCAAAGAAGTGAGGTCAAGCCTACGGTCGCAAGGCCATATCGTCTTCATCGTTCGATTCCTCTTCTGCCCAACCCGGCCCAGAACACTCCAGGTTGCAAGGGACCTGATTTACGAACGCGCGGAAACAGCTGACCAGTTGTCAACCGACTCAGCGGGGTTCGCCCCTTCGGTGCCGCTGCTAGAATGATACCCATGCGGCTCTTGGGGTCCCGTTCGTACCCTGGCAGAGCGAAGGCAGCATCGGCTAGTGTCATGCTCATTGCCTCATTCGTGAGGTTCAATGCGTTGGTGGCTAAGTTTGAGGGAGGACGGCGTCATCCCGACGCTTTGACCGATAGGTGTTCGTACCCACAGCCGATGCGCTTCCGCTTCGGACCTCCCTTGCCGGACGACTCGAACATTGAATGGGGGAAGCTCGGGTGGCGGTCCTGTCGCTGCCATGGTATAACTCACGCGACTTTGGAATAATCCAAACCCACTAGCAGAAGCTACTACGACCGTATTTGCGGATCTCGTCCCGCATAGCTCATGTGTGAGGTGAACTGGAAGTCCAAACCAGCGCAACCATTTGGAACCTGAGGATACCTTCGTTATGAGAGAGATGGCATACGGCCAAAAACGCGTCGATTTGATGGACTAATGGGCTATCAACGGTCCTACGGCAACAACTTCCCTGGCCCGCCTCTTGAGTCCCCCCGACCGCAGTTGTTCCTCTCTTCTCATTGTCTTCATCTTGGACTTGTATCGAGTCTACGAAAGGACTAGGTCAATACCACAACGCATGATTCACCGAACATAATGGATACCATGGCACCGTGTTTACGGCTTCGCCCCCCATCAGTCTCCGGATAAGATGGCTATGCGTGGCGTCGCGTATCACCTCGCCCTGAGCGTGTTCCCGTGCCCCCCCTAACGAGGCTCACTGGAAGTTTTCTGAGTTTTCGTCCGGGGCTACTGTCTGTATTTTGCTCTATTCAGAGCTCCTCACCCCTCCTCTCTAAACCCGAGCTCTGAACTTGAGGCTGAATTCCAGTTTATTTCGCTCCGCGCAGGAGCCTACCAAAACCAAATTTCAGCTGTAGGGTTTAAAGGACGGACAAAAAGCAAGGATAACGAACCCGTGGAGCGTGAGTCGGTCCTTTGACCACGCTTTTCTTTGCGTACAAGCTGGACCCTCTGATAAGTTGGCGTAGTGTGAACGATCACCCTGGCTACGGCGTCGGTTGTCCCACGTTGCCGGGATATAATGTGCTTCTTCCGGCTCTGGGCAAGGCGGGAAGCCACCTTTCGGGTCTGTCAACGGCTCGACGCGGATGAACCCGGTGCCAACACATTCGAGGATATAGATCTCCCACAAACGCTGACCCACGCCAGAGGAATCAGCTGGTGAATGATTGATGTAGTCCCGCAATATTCCCCAGTGAAGGCGAACGAATCGTCATAGCCCACGTAAGTCACAGACTCTGAGGACGGAACTTGCGGGGAAACACATTGTATGAGTATTGAGGGTTGGACGAGAGCAAACACTACGCACATTTCAACGGGCCCAGAGGCGGCGTAACGCGCTCCTTGTTCGATTTCTACCGTCCAGTGGAAGGGGGGGTTCCGCGCTTGATCCGCCGCCTGTCGAGCAAGTCTGGCGCTGTCGACGATAACCAGGGAGGGAGTTGCTTGGGTGTTTCCGGAAAATGCCTGCAGCCGTTCCAGGAGAGACACGAAAACTATAGTTTTGCCGGCGCCGGTTGGGAGAGAGTCCTCAATCTTCGTGGAACCGCCCCGAGCGCGTCATAGATGTGGGATCAAAGGCACCTCGCTCGGTAGGGCCGCAACTTCAGTGCGCGTGTGGAAACGATGGAGATGTAGGGTTCTAGGGATGAGTTAATGACTCTAAAGACCGCATGGGTGCCTGCTGATGGGTTCGTGGAACGGCGACCGGCCCGATCGTGCCCGGGGCATACCTCATCTGTGGGAATGCGTCTCGGCTCCATCCGGGCAAATCGCCACGATCACACTGCGGGATGGGCCAACCCTGGGCCCGAGGATTCAATTAATGATGTTGGTGCCCCGGGAACTGAACCCAATGAGTATGGAAAAAACGAAGACAGTAATTGGTGCCACGCCCAAAATTTAAAGTGTCGAGGTCAATGGTCTATCGGTCGAAGTAGGGTACGACTGTACGACCTACGTGCCCTCCAGAGAGTAGTCTTGATTAGAATCGATATCACGATGTAGCCAACCACGGACGTTATTAACAAACCAAATTGAGTGCCTTCACGCTCTTCAAAACAAGGTTCTTCCCCACTCGCCCCAGCCGTTGCGCGACGACAAAACGTGACAGGTATTCGATTATAATGAATCCCGGACACTCTTTCCCCACCAATCCGCCGCGAACGTCAACTACGGGCTTGGCTCCTGCGAGACCGGGAGAATGAGTGAGTGGATTAGGTACAAGAGCGAGAGGAGCAGGAACGTTTGTCGGTAGTGTTGCGATGGTAAGAAGAGCAAGATTTGAATAATCGTGGATGCCCTGTTGGCCCGGGTCAGGCCTAGAAGCTGGAGGGCGCGCTGATTGAAATCGAAGAAAATAACCTGTGACTCCAGACAGCACAGACCAGAGGAACCGTGAACCCGGAGCTATTGTCAGATGCTGTGTCGTCTGTCACTGTCGTCGTCGTCGTCGCCGTTGCTGGTCGGTTTAGCGGGAACGAGGCTGCATCATCGTACTCCAATCTGCAAGCGTCAAGCGAACAAACCAATTCCGGGTGATAGGTTGCGGTGTATGAATATTTGAATGGTGAAGCAACGTCGAAAGAGACGCCGAACGATCGTTCACCTTAACACGTTGACCGCGACCACCCTGCGCGAGGTTTATGCTCAGTCACTCCCTGAAACGCAGTCCTTTCTTCCTTATCCACACCCTCAAGACCGATGCTCTTACAGACATTCGCCCCGAAGTCGCGGAGGCCCCGCACGCGCGACGGCCGGCATTTCTCTGGAATCTACCATCATAACCCCATGGCATGCCTCACTCAGCCAACCTGGGGACGACCCAGTCTATCGAGCGGAATTTCAGGTATCGGAAAGCGTACCCGCTACCACCGGTCTCATCGACGGACGTGCCAAAATTGGACTCGAGCCACACGAGCTCGAATGGCCGACGGAATGCAAGAATAAACCCCCAAAGAGAGATACTGGCGTCCCTCATGTGTTCAAGAGAGATAGTGAGACGATCTGCAGTGCCACCCTTGTTTTTGTGGCACTCGCTGGCATCAAGGTGCGACCAAACGTCATATTCTCCATAACACGTTTCAATCTGACATTCCTGCAGGTCTTCGCAACTGGAGGATGCACTGTTCGTCTCAATTGAGACGCATATATGACACTTACGGGTCGTGTATTCTCAGTCTAGAAACTGTTCATCGTGCCTGTCAAGGCAGTAAGCTCTCTATCTATACTATCCAACACTCAGGCTGATTTCCTCCATTAGCCCCGGACGTCTCGGCAGGGATTAAGTCTATCCTCGACATAGGAAGGTCGGTATTCTGGGTTCATTCCATTGTCTCTCGACCTCACGAAGCGATTGTAGGACATCGGAGCATCTCGTCGGCCCCACGATTCACTAAAATCGGGTACTGAAACAGCCGGCCAACGAAGGGAACGTTGGGCGTGTCAGTCGTGACTTATGGTCAGACCGATGACTTCCCTGCGTTCCAGTCCATGAAGCGGCTTCAAGGTGGGTATATATTCTGTTAGGTATCGCTCAGTTGACCCATTCCCTTACGAATCAGAGCCCTTGAAGAGTAGGTAATCCCACGGACGCCGCGAGGACTATGAGTAGGTGTTTGCGACGACGGCCATAGTCCACTTCGATTGATCTTGAGGGTTCTAGGCATGCAGGAGCGGCTCGGAATGAGGGTCAGCGTTCTCTTGCGGCACCGGAAGTATCATTCCATTGGTGAAATCATCCAGGAAGCCGTCGATCCTCAAAGTGTTCTGTCACAGCAAAGCACTACCGTTTGAAATAGGCAAGGCTTCTGACGTTCCGCGGTAACACGCCGCTGGCTTGTCTCTGCATTCATAGCAACCTGGACCCCCTTCTCCGTTGGGGTTCGGCTGCGATGGATGCCACTTCCAGAACGCATCAATAGCCCGACATGGAAATAACGCGTTCTTCAAACTCGGAGACTCCGGGTTCGGTAGCCCTCTCACCTGGTGACGTGGGTGGAAAAAATACAAAAGCCACATCACACTTTATCCAAGAAATGCGGCTCTCGGGCACCCGTTCTGGTATCGCTCATCGGAGTGGATATCATGGGCGGAGTTCCGCGGAATGAACCCTCACGGACAGGCATGAGAACAGACGGGCTGGTCTCCATCCCTGGAAATTCATGCGCTGCGTGTAATACGGCGCTCGATGCTGAAGGGGGGCTTCTCACTTGTGCGGCTGACATAGATATTATTGAGTCGCTGGAAGGTGAGGTGGTAAGTCTTTCCCCCTTCACATTGAAACCGCACTAACCACTTCATTTGCGCAGGTCATTCAACAGCTGAATCAGTATAACTCGAATCCGGTTGTGTTAGATGGTAGTGTGAAGGCTTCGACGATCACAGACATTGTTTCGTACTGCGATAAGCACGAGAAGCCTGGTATGATAGATTCTCCACGTCACTGCTGCGAAACTGACCGCACCTTGGTCAGTTTTCTTCGGGCCCATCTCTGTCCTCAAGCCAACAAGGATCGTCCCCTCAGCTGCTGTCTCCCTCTCGTCTAAACAAAACTCCACAACTACCCCAGTAGCTTTCGCCTTTCTCGATGTTCTCGGACTCGAGGAAGTGTGTGGAAGAATCCAGTCCAACAATGTAGACCTCGCCAGCTCTCCGACGTGGTGGAAAACTCTCGACTCGTTCGGTCTCACCTCAGTTCCGGATGGAGCTAGACCATTTGGCGAGGTTACCCCCTATTCGAAAACGACAGGGACTCCTTCCGCCTTCTGACATTTGGTCATCAAATGTGGGGAACGAGGGTTCGTAGTCGTCATGCGAGTTTCGCGTCGGACCAGATGGACATCCAAAAGGAGCAACATTCACGGGCGGTATATAGTGTCCAGCGGAGGTGAAAACGATACATCGTCATGCTGGAACGTTTCCCCGCGAGTGATCCCCAGAATGGATCGTCAGTGTGGGAGGAGCCGGGGACAGGCTCGCCGAGTCCATACCCGCGTCGTTGTTCTACCCCGAGGGGATTTGAAGACCTGGAATCAGTGAAGGAGACCGTGGAGGATACTCAGGTGGCGGCCGCGTTGACGTTGAAAAGCGAATATGCGGTTTCTCCGTCTCTTTCTTTGTAGTACCGGGATAGAACTCCTGGGTGTTCGGCGTGGCTCGATGATGGGTGTGCCAGACCTATTTAGAGGCAACAGAGGTTTTTTTCGGTTTCACCCACGAAGAACATGTCATGCACATCTCCACCCGACTGTTCATCTTATAAGCAGGCAAGGTCGGGGGGGGGGGTGGCCATGCGGATCCGTGGAGTTCATGGCCAGAATGTAAGTGTCCATCCAGGAAATAACGTCGCGAACGACTGGGGGCGCAATCACGCAAAGCAGGAGGACGCGACGAGAATCGACTCACTGCGGTCCAAAACTCATCGACTCGCTCGGGCTATCGCTTAGGAACACCTGGTCGAAAAGGGTGTGCACACCTGAGGGTCATAATCAAGACCCCCTCCCAACTGACGCGCGAGGGACGAACGGGCAACGCTTGCTCCATGGGTCTCTTGTACGTCCCAGAAATACGTACCATACTTCTCTCCGCGTCCTAGATCAAATCCATCCGTTGGTCCATAATATAACCTAGGCTGACCCAGCCAGTCCCGTCCGTTGATACCGACGAAGGGGCCGTTCCATGACAAGCGATGTCTCGAGAGATCTCATGCGGCAACCCTTGGATGTGAATGTCGAATGACGTGCCCCGAACGAAAATCCGAGAGGTTAGAAGACTAACCGAGCAAAGAACGAAACGAGAGATTAAAGAGAACAGTTGGGAGGCGGGGAAAGCGAGTAGAGTGGAGGGGCGGAGTGTCGTTGAAGTATGGAATCCCACCAGGGGAGAACTAGTGAGTGAGGTCATCGCGAGCTGCGTGAGGTTATCCCATCCCCGTGCTTCCGACTGCCCAGCCTGTCAGATCTCAGCAGCTGGTGCGCGACAAGTTGCAAAGAGTTGCAAAAGATATCTATATATAAGGGGTACGGACGTGTAGTTGATGTTATAGAGGGGTTACGCGGGGCGGTGACCAATTCCTCGATCTGGCACTGCTCGACCAGGCCCACCTGATCAAGGTAATGATTTCGTGGAAGTCTTCAAAACAGACGATGGGAGTGTCCCAGAACGTACACATGTAAACCGACATAAGAAGGGAGGCGGGGAGATGTGATACAAGAGAGGAAATGCTAAAGATGAGTGGTGGGAGAACAAATACAAGATGACATCGCGAATAAGGGGGATAACATTCCTGGAGAGGAAGAAAGCAGCGATTTTAAGTGAAAAAGGGAAGGGACAAGGCGCCATCAACCGGTGGGAGAGTACACTTGAAGACCCTAGCACAACCGTCGATACCATCGTTTGGTTCTCTAAGCTTAGAATGAAAAGTCAACGCGCAGTAATGATAGCATCGTTTATGGGAGCTCACAATTCAAGACAGATTGACCAGAGGCAACCAGACTGTTCTCTATCTTCCGGAGGAGCTTCCTACAGTTCTCCACCTGCTCCGCAACCCCAAGCTTTTCATAAACGTCGGCGGCACCCAGAGCCTCAGTCCTCGCCTCTTCAAGCCTGCCCTGCTGGTACCAAGCCTCAGTCTGCAGCTCCATCGCAAGGCCCAAATTGTATGCGCCGTAGACCGTGTGCAACTTGGCACGTTCAAGATGGGTCTGTGTGTCGTCGAACCTGCCTTGATTGAAAAAGATCCCTGCCAGTTTGTAATGAATCCAAAACAAGTGAATGGGCCAGTTGAAGGAAGACGCGATTCCGAGAGCCACCTTGAAATTGTGAATCGCCTTCTCGATCTCGCCCTTCGATCGGTATATCTTGCCGAGAGCTTGGTGGGATTCGCAGAGTTGATATTCTTTGCCTTTGTCTGGGAGGAGAGCGATTCCGCGGAGCATGGCTTCTTCTGCGGCGTCGAGCTGGCCTTCATCGCTCAATGACAGAGCAAGCTTCTCCAAGCATTCTGCCTGTCCTATTGTGTCACCGAGCCGTTCGT